>ENA-ORBV01014438-ORBV01014438.1-microbial-mat-metagenome-genome-assembly--contig:-NODE-14438-length-11811-cov-4.146668_pt1 | contig 11811 bp, 6 predicted proteins | sample MGYA00237777_ERZ505514 | MGnify/ENA primary metagenome ERZ505514 (study PRJEB26160, sample SAMN06269048) | microbial mat metagenome | isolation source: Oligotrophic lake microbial mat | place... | reverse complement strand
CTTGTCGACCAGCACGCCCCCGAGCCACAACCGCTCGAACGCCCCGGCAGCGGAGTCCGGCCCTTGCGCAACGACCTGATCGGCGTAGACCATCCGGTCGCCGAACTTGATCGCCTCGCCGCGCTCGATGGTGTGCACGATGAGCTTCGAGGCATCCTGCGAGACCAGTTCGGCCATCTTGCGGAAAAATCGCGGAATGACCACATCGGACAGCACCAGCAGCCCCGCCGAGAGCACCACGGCCGCGGCCAGTGCCGGCACGATCAGGGCCCGATGGCTGATTCCGCCCGCGTGCGCCGCGGTGATCTCGTTGTCGGCGGTCCATCGGTGGTACGCGAGCGTCGCCCCGAAACAGGCCGCGAACGGCAGGGCGTATTGAAGCATCGGCGGCATCGCCAAAAACATGAACCGCAGCGTTTCGACCGGCCCGAGCTTCCCGTCGGCCAGCGGCTTGATCGCGGCCGCGAATGAGATGACGGTGACGAGCACGGCGGCGGTGAGAAGCACCAGCCGCCAGAGATCGAGGGAGAGATGGAGCCAGATTGTCCAGGGGAGGCGACGGAGCATGAAGAGCGACAATGGTAGGTGCGCCATCGAGTGCCACCACCCGTCGCGCAGCGACGCATCGTGACGGGAACACCCGCCTCGGGCCGCACGCCCGCCATCAAGCGCCCTGCTGGCGGCTGATGGCATTCGCTTCCGTCACTTCCGCCTGACTTCCACCGTTCCCCCCGCCACGTCCTTGATCGCGTACCCCATGCCCGCGAGTTCGTCGCGGATCGCGTCCGACCTGGCAAAGTCCTTGCCCTTCTTCGCCACCACGCGGTCTTCCAATTTGGCGATCACCGCCGGGTCGGGCGCGAGTCCATCGAGGAAGACGCCGATGCTCGTCTGCGCGGCGGCCGGTTTCTCCAGTTCCAGCACGCCCAACACCGCGTCCAGCCGCTTCATCGCCGCCAGTTCCGGCGCTCCCGCCTTGCCGATTTCGCCGATCCACTTGTTCAGCTCGCCGAGCGCACCCGCGATGTTGAGGTCGTCGTTCATCGCGTCGGCGAAAGCGAGCTCGACCGCGAGCGGGGATGTCGGGCCGCAGGCCCGGCCCACAAGATCGGTCGTTACAAACCTCCGCCACCGCTCCACCATCCGCTGGCTGTCTTTCAATCCCTGCTCGGTAAAGTTCGCGTTCGACCGGTAGTGCGTCTTGATGAGTTCCAGCCGGATGGCCGCGGGCTCATAGCCCTTGGCGAGCAGGTCGCGCACCGTGAAGAAGTTACCTTTGCTCTTGGACATCTTCTCGCCCTCGACCATCAGGAATCGCGGGTGAAACCACATCCGGGCGAATGTGCCCTTTCCCGGGTCGGCGCAGAACGCGCCGCTCGACTGCGCGATCTCGCACTCGTGGTGCGGAAAGATGTTGTCCTCGCCGCCCGAGTGCAGGTCGATGATGGCCGCGCTGGGCGTGTGCGACGCCAGCAACCGCCGAAACTCCTCATCGCCCAGCAGGCTCCGCGCGCTCATCACCGTACACTCGATGTGCCAGCCGGGATATCCGCCGCCCTCGATGCCGCCCGGCGAGTCCCACTTCATGATGTGGCTGGCATCTTCTTTCCACAACAGAAAATCCGCCGGATGCTCCTTTTCCTGCTGGTTCCCTTCGCTGGTCCGTCCGCCCGCGCCCGATTGCAGCGCCTCCAGCGTGTTGCCGCTCAGCGCCCCATACCTGGCGAAGCTCTTCACCCGGAAGTAAATCGCCTCGCGCCCCGGCTGTCCGCCCTTATAGGCGTGCCCGCGCGCCATCAGCGCATCGATCGCGTCCCTCATCTGCGGAACGTTCCCCGTCGCGCGCGGCATCACCGCTTTGTTGTCGCGCTCCTCCAGCGCCACCTTCATCCCCAGCTTTCGAGCATCCTCCAGAAACGCCTCCGCATAAAACTCGGCGATCTGGTACGGGTCGTTCGGATCGATGCGCACATCCGCCGGGAGCTTGCCGCTCTTCTTGGCCTCGGCGATGCGCCGACCCGCCACCGCCATGCGGTCCTCGCCGCTCTCGCCACCCTCGGCGTCGTCGGTCATGTGCCCGACATCGGTGATGTTCATCACGTGCGTCACGCGCCGGCCGCCCGCGGGCGCGGCCACTGCCCCGCCATCCTCACCCGTCACCTCGCACAGCGGGCTCTCGATCCACCGCCTCAGCACGTCGGCCGCGAGAAACGAGCGAAAGTTCCCGATGTGCGCATAATCGTACACCGTCGGGCCACAGGTATAGAACGTCACATGCGCCGGATCCCGCGGCCGGAATGGCTCGAGCGTGCGGGTCAGCGTGTTATGCAGGCGAAGGGGTGACATGCGCGGATATGGTACGGATATCGGCGGTTCTTGGTCTCGCCGACGATGATTGATCGACGGGTCTGTGCGCTCCTCTCGAACCGCGTCGCCCCTACTTCGCCGCTACCCGCCCATCGACCTTGCCCTCCGACACCACCTCCGGCTTGAACTCACCACCCGTCCCACCCGCGACAGGCTCATCCCGCTTCACCAGCACCCGCACCAGCACCACCCGCGTCGGGATCGCTTCCAGCACCGTAAAGATCACCCGCGCGCCCTCGCCGCCCGCGCCCTCCAGACCCCCATCCCGACCGAGTGGCAGCTCGAAGCTCTCGTTCTGCGCCGGGATCCGCCCCATCGTGCTCAATACAAATCCGCCCAGCGTGTCGTATTCATCGCTCTCGGGCACGCTCACGCCCAGCACCGCCAGCGCCTGATTTACGTCCGCGATATACGCCCGCGCATCGATCTCCGCGACCAGTTCCCCCGCCTTCACATCGATCCGCGGCGGATCATCTTCCGCCTTCTCATATTCATCCTGAATGTCCCCGAACACCTCCTCGACGATGTCCTCCAGCGACACGATCCCCGCCGTCCCTCCATACTCATCCGCCACGATCGCCACATGCACCTTCCGCGCCACAAACTCCTCCGCGAGCGCACGGATCGTCTTGGTCTCGGGCACCAATATCGCCGGCCGGATGATGTTCTTGAGCTCGAACCCGCCGCCCGGCCTTCCGGCCACCCCGCGCCCCTCTCCCGCCAGCCACCGCAGCAGATCCTTCACATAGAAGAATCCCACGATATCGTCGAGACTGTCCTTGTAAACCGGTATCCGCGAGTGCCGCGCCTTCCGCACAAACGCCGTCACCGCGCCGAGATTCCCCGTGAGTTGCAGCGCCTCGATCTCGTTCCGCGGCGTCATGATCTGCTCCACCGTCCGGCTCTTGAAGTTCACCACCGCCTCGATCATCCGCCTTTCGTTCTCGTCGATCTGCCCCTCGCGCTCTCCTTCCACCATCACATCCAGCAGCTCCTGCTCGATGGTCTGCATCTTGTTCTTCACCACCGAGCCTGTGAACTGCCGCACGATCCGATCCGTCAACTGCGCGATCGGCAGCAGCGGCCGCTGCGCCAGATACGCCAGCCGAATCACTCCCGAAAATACATACACCAGCCGCTCGCCCAGATCCCGCGCCAGGCTCTCGGCCACGGCCACATTGCAGATCCAGACCAGCGCCGCCGACAGCGTCACCGCGCCCGCCGCATCGATCGGCGTCAGTCCGCTGCTCCCGCGAATCGACGCCACCAGCCGCGTCGCCGCGACCACCATCAGCATCGAGAAGAAAATCCGGACCATCGCCACCGCGCGCCCGTGCCCTGACACATCATCGACGATCGCCTTGATCCGCCGCCGCGCCCGCGCGGCCGCACCCTGATCCCGCGCCCGCTCCTCCAGCGCCGTCCGCGAAAGATCCACCAGGCACAGGTGCAGTGCGCTGAACAGCGATGCCAGCAACAGGCACAAGGCGAGCATCGAGAGCGCCAGCGTGTCCATCAGGCGCGCCCCTCCGCCCGATCGTCTTCGCGCCCATACACCGCGCCCACCCCGATCGCCTCCAGCACCCGATCCTCCGCCGCGTGCATCTCGCGGTGCCCGCCCTCATCGTGGTCGTCGTACCCCAGGCAGTGCAGCACCCCATGAACGACGTACAGCACCAGTTCGCGCTCCACCTCGTGCCCCCGCGCCGCGGCCTGCCGCCGCGCCTCATCCACGCACGCATAAATATCCACATCCATCGCGCGCGGATGCGACGCCTTCGCGCCCTCATCGCGCAGATCGAAGGTCAACACATCCGTCGTCCCCGCCACTCCCGCAAACCTTACATGCGCCGCCGACATTTCCCCATCACCCACCAGCCGCACCCGCACCTCGCCATCTAACCCCAGTTCTGACATGGCCAGGCACGCCCACTCCGCCACCCGCGAGCGCTCCCCCGCGTCCAGCAGCAGTCCTCGATCGCTCAAATCAACGGCCGCGCACCCGGGCGCACCGTTCCTCGTGCCATCGCATCCTGTCGTGCCATCCACCATGATCCACCCGCCTCGCCCCACCTCACCACCAACGCCTCATGCCCAAAGTATAGTGGACGCACGTTGGAGTTGATAGACATCATCGCCATTTGTTTGTATTATGATAGGCAATCATCGCCTCTCTCCGTCAAGTTGGCAAGATTCCGACCGTCCGATACACTGCAAGCCCAAATCCCCATGCTGCTTCCCCTTTCCACCCTTCTCCTCACACCCTAGCCGCGGCCGGCCTCCGCACACTGTTCCCTCCCAAAGGCCCCCCACAATCGGGGCCTTCGTTGTTTTTGGCCCACCCGCTTTACGGACTTCCCCCATGGCCACCACCATCCCGCATGCCCAATCGCCCTCCGACATCCCCGTGGCACCGGACGAACGACATCCTTTCCGTTACACGCCCGCACTTGCCGACCAGATCGAACTCCGATGGCAAGCCCACTGGGACCAGCGCGGCACCTTCATCACGCTCGACCCCGGCGACGCCGGCTTCGACGCCACCAAGCCCAAGTTCTATTGCCTCGACATGTTCCCCTATCCCTCCGGCGCCGGATTGCACGTCGGCCATCCCGAGGGCTACACCGCCACCGACATCGTGTCGCGCTACATGCGCATGAAGGGTCACAATGTCCTGCACCCGATGGGCTGGGATGCCTTCGGTCTGCCCGCCGAGCAGTACGCGATCCAGACCGGCATCCACCCCGCCATCACCACCCGCAAGGCGATCGACAACTTCCGCCGCCAGCTCAAGCGCTTCGGCTTCAGCTACGACTGGTCGCGCGAGTTCGGCACCATCGACCCAGAGTATTACAAGTGGACGCAGTGGATCTTCCTGCGTGCGTACGACTCGTGGTTCGATCCCAAGCTCGGGCGGGCCCGCCCGATCTCCGAACTCACCGGCTCGCGCGATTTCATCGACAGCCACCGCCTCGCCTACCTCGGTCAGACCACCGTCAACTGGTGCCCCGCTCTCGGCACCGTGCTGGCCAACGACGAGGTGATCGACGGCAAAAGCGAACGCGGCGGCCACCCCGTCCTCCGCAAGCCGCTCAAGCAGTGGATGTTCCGAATCACCGCCTACGCAGAGCGACTGCTCGAAGACCTGAAGCTCATCGACTGGCCGGAATCCACCAAGACCATGCAGTCCGAATGGATCGGCCGCAGCGAGGGCGCGGAGATCCAGTTCGATATCGCGGGATCTCAATCCCAATCCCTCACCGTCTTCACCACCCGCCCCGACACCCTCTTCGGTGCCACCTACATGGTCGTCGCACCCGAGCACGAACTGGTTCGCCGCGCCATCGCCGACCCAACCTCCCATACCAACGTCCAGGCCCTCCGCGCATACGTCGACGCCACCCGCTCCCGCTCCGACATCGACCGCATGGCTGATGCCAAGGACAAGACCGGGGTTTTCACCGGCCTCACCTGCATCAACCCCGCCACCGGTAAGCCCATCCCCATCTGGACCGCCGATTACGTCCTCATGGGCTACGGAACCGGCGCGATCATGGCCGTGCCCGCACACGATGAGCGCGACTGGGCCTTCGCCAAAGCGTTCGATCTGCCCATCGTCGCCGTCTACCGCCGCGACGATCGACACGACAACGCGCCCATCGACGATTGCTTCTCCGGCGACGGCATCGCCATCAACTCCACCGGCACCGACTGCTCCCTCGACGGCCTGCGCGTCGCCGAAGCCAAGCGTCGCACCATCGACTGGCTCGAGCGCTCCGGCCGCGGCCAGCGCAAAATCAACTACCGCCTCCGCGACTGGGCTTTCAGCCGCCAGCGCTACTGGGGCGAGCCTTTCCCCATCGTCTACGACGCCGACGGCCGCCACTACCCCGTGAGCGAGCGCGCTCTCCCCGTCGTGCTGCCCGACATGGCCGACTATTCCCCCGTGGAATCCGACGATCCGCAGCCCTTGCTTGCCAAGGCGACCGACTGGATCAACATCACCGCCGGTGCGGCCGGCGTCGATCCAGCGCTCCTGCACCCCGACACCCCCGTCCGCCGCGAAGCCAACACCATGCCCGGCTCCGCCGGCTCATCGTGGTACTTCCTCCGCTACTGCGATGCGAAGAACGGCGAGCGGTTCGTCGATCGAACTGCCGAACGATATTGGATGGGGAACACGGGCGGACGGGCCGGCCATCCTGCCTCCGGCGTCGACCTGTACATCGGCGGCCCCGAGCACGCCGTCGGCCACCTGCTCTACTCGCGCTTCTGGCAGAAGATCCTCTTCGACCTCGGCGAGGTCAGCGGGTCCGAGCCTTTCGGCAGGCTCTTCCATCAGGGCATGATCACCAGCATCGCGTTTCAAGACCCACACAAGCACCTCGTCCCGGTCGATGAAGTCGATCTGCTCTCCGTGAACAGCCCCGACATCGCCTGGCTACCCGATCCCGACAACGGTCCCGCCGACGAACTTGTCGCACTCCCCACGCCCATCGAAGTCCGCCACTTGGTCTCACCCACTCTGCGCATGGATGGCGACCGCGAGCAGCGTATCGAGATGGCCACCGCACTCCATCGCGGCGCGATCCGAATCCTGAAAGCCGAAGGCTCCTTCCTCTACCGCCGCGGCCGACCCTTCGAGAAGCTCGACCAGGCCGTCGCCAAGATGTCCAAAAGCCTGAAGAACGTCGTCAACCCCGACGACATCATCGCCCAGTTCGGTGCCGACACCTTCCGCATCTACGAAATGTACATGGGCCCGCTGGCCGCGAGCAAGCCGTGGAACACCAAAGATGCCGTCGGCATCTTCCGTTTCCTGCAGCGGGCTTGGCGCGTCGCCGTCGATGAGCAGACCGGCGCGCTACGGCTCGCCGATCAGCCCAGCCCCGAAGTCGAGAAGCACCTCCATCGCATGGTGGCCAAGGTCGAGCAGGACATCCCGCGCCTCGCCTTCAACACCGCCATCGCTTCGATGATCGAGTTCGTCAACGCCGCCACCAGCAGCGGCGGCATCACCCGCGCCCAGCTCGAAATGTTCACCCTGGCCCTCGCGCCCTTCGCCCCGCACCTGGCCGAAGAAATCTGGCACAAGCTCGGCCACGCCCAAAGCCTCGCCTACGAGCCTTTCCCCACTCCCAACCCCGCCATGCTCGTCGACGACATGGTCGAGATCCCCGTCCAGATCGCCGGCAAGATCCGCGCCCGCCTCTCGATCCCCGCGGCCGACGCCGCCGACAAAGCCGCCGTCGAAAAAGCCGCCCTCGCCGACCCCGCCGTTCGGGCCGCGCTCGTCGGCAAGACCGTCACGAAGGTTGTGGTGGTACCGGGCAAGATGGTGAATATCGTGGCGGGGGGATAGGCGTTTGGAAGAGGGCGTGTTACCGGCAGGCCGTCTTGTGCGGTATAGTTGGACCGTCCGAAGCCCAGAGGGGGCGGGGGGGCCATCCGAGGAGGTAGCCGATGCAACTCTCCCGTGCATTCCTGGTCGTGACCATGGGTTTCGTCGGTTTTTCTGCACACGCACAGCCGACTGAACTTCGACCCGACGGGGTGGCCGCCATGACCGTCGCGACCGATCTGGTCAAAGGGCCTGACGGGGGGTTTCAAGTGCTGGTGCGCTCGACCGAGGTGGCATCAGGTGAAGTCGTGGCGAGACGTCCGGCCGACGCACCCGTGCGCACCAAACTGGAGAGCGGAGAATACCTGGAAGGGCTGGTGCTCACTCTCGATCATCCGTGGAATGGTGAGGCCGTGACGGTGGACCTTCCCGAATCCATCAACATCCAGCTCGACGGCACCTACCGAGCCAACATCGTCCGGCGTTCTTTGGGGGCGGAATCGCTGAGTCGGCTTCCCGGTTCGGAGACCCGCATCCGGTTGAATGGAACGGCGACGGTGCCGATTGTGTATGACCCCGCGCCGGGTGAAGCGCTTCCCCCCGGGTGGCAACGTGTTCCCACCAACGTCACGCGATCGCCCGAGGGTGCGTTTGCGGTCGGAGTTTCCGCGATCGGCCCAGTCAGCGGCGGCGCGGCCAGCCGTGCCGCTCCCTTGAGTGTGCCTGTATGGACGAAGCGGCCCGACGGCAAGCTCGAGGCAGGGTTGTACTTTGAGAACAACACCACAGAGCGGCGTGCAGAGCTCATCGTCGCGACAGTCGAAGTTAGACCGGACAATGCCGGGTTTCGAGCTCACTTAGCGGGAGGAAGCGCAGTTCATCGTACCGGAACCGATCTCGAAGGCTCAACATTCCCTCCGGGATATCGCGAGAAGGCCGCCCGAACCGAGCAAGCTCCAGTTGTCTGGACCGAAGAACGTCATTCCATGGTAACGCGGGGAACCTTTTCACTTACATTGGCTACCGGGGCAACCGGCAATTTGACTCCCGCACAGATTGATCAAGTCAACGGGGCTCCTGATCAAATCGGCTCTGTTCCGTTGGTTCAGACTGTTGCCAATTTTCTAGTCCGAGAAACCGTGGGAACCGGGCTCGGCAACATCGACTTTGTCGGTGGTTTGCCGGCAACTACACTCGCACAAACCACGACACATTTCAGGGTTGCCCCTTACAGCTCATCTGCCCAAGGCCTTGCCGCGGCGGCGTTCTTCGACGACGAATCCGCAGAAGAACAGTCGATGTATGAGAACTTACCGCCCGGCAGTTGCATACCGGTCCACTATTCTCTGAGCTTTGACATAGATGCGTGTCAACTCAGAGTTCCCAACAGTTTGACTGGACAACTGTTTCTGCCCGCCAACACGGTTTTTTTTGACATTCGGTTTAATCAGAATGTCTCATTCAACTACGATCACGCTGCGAAGCCCACGGGCAACCAGTCCAGCTTCATCCACATTTTAATGCACGAAGTTATTCATGGGTTTGGGTTCACGTCGCAGGCGGACATTATAAATGCACCGGGCAATCCGTTCGCGATTTGGCCTCTGGATGTTTTTATATTCTCAGAGCCCGGTGCTGGCCAGGGCATCAACGGATTCCAGTTTTTTTCACAGCGCCGAAACTTGACCCTTGGTGAGCGGCGAGCTTTGGTGACCCTGTTGGGTTCATCTCATTGGTATCGAATGGAGCTCTTGGACTCGTCGCACTTTGCTCCACCGTTCGAAACCGGCGGCATATGCACGGGGATTATGATCCAGTATGAAGATCCGTCATGCCGTCCAAGTGGCTTGGTGAAAGAAGCAGATGTCCGCGCTTTGGATGCGATCGGATGGGTTATCGACACCGACAATCTTCCCTTGCCGCCCTCGCCTCCCCAATGCATAGAACCGGCTGCGGGGGCCAATGTGCAGACCCTCACGCCGACACTTGTCTGGTCCAGTCCTGGAGGTGCCGACGTTCATAACGTATTCGTACTGCCGGCAACCGGTGAGACGCCGCTCCTCGTTGCCCGAGACCTCCAGAGTACCCAGTCGACGCTTGCTGTCCCGCAAGGCACCCTCGTTGCGGGTCAGACTTATCGTTGGTATGTTTCCTCGCGAAATTCTGCAGGCATTGACTTCTCTCAAACGAGGTCGTTCAACACGGTGTGTCCGGCGGACTTCAACCAATCCGGGGATGTCACCATTCAAGACATCTACGATTTCCTGGCCGCTTACTTTGTCCCGCTCACGACCGCTGACATTAATGGCGACGGCTCGGTGTCGGTGCAGGATCTGCTCGACTTCCTCCAACACTACTTCGCCGGGTGCTGACGTGAGAAGAAGGATCTGTCGTGCACCATCATCGCCGGGCATTTTCGCTCGTTGAGCTGCTGGTCGTTCTTGCGGTCATTGCGCTGCTCTTATCTCTCGTCGTGCCTGGACTTTCGGCTGCGCGCACCAAAGCGCGCGCGACGGTGTGCCTTGCGAATCAGAAGCAACTCTGCGCAGCATGGATCGTCTATGCGAATGATTTTGGGTCTTTTCCGGTTGGCGATGCTCCGGACTACTGGCAACGCGTGTCATATGGTTGGGGCGGGGTACACTGGTTCGGCGACAGCGATATCACGCCGTGGCTCGGTCTGCCCGCAGAACGACCGTTGAACACCTATGTGGCGGAAGAGCGGCGGACAACGTCGGGAGGGAGTGTTTTTCGATGCCCGAGCGACACCGGTGCCGCTCTGTCCCGCACCGGTGATCGAACATGGGATTGGATCGCGGACATAGTGGGCGTAGCGCCCGGAACATGCTTCGGAGCGGCGGGGACGAGCTACGCTGCCAACGATTGGATGTACTGCGACCCGTCCCGAAGTGGCGGGTGGGGTGTCCCAACTCGCGATGCGGCCCCGCCTTTTTATCGGTCGCGCCTGGGTCCAGACACCGTCGTCGTTTCGCCATCCCGGTTCGTGGTGCTGGGCGATACTGGTGTCATGGTTGCGGGACGCTACACGCCGGACTGGCGAAACTCCCTCAACCTGTTCGCGGGATACTGGCATGGTTCGGAGTTTGGGAACTTCGCGTTCCTCGACGGTTCCTGCCGCAGGCAGGTGCTTCCCAACACGGCGCAAAACCCCGACCTCTCATTCCTTGCGAGGGAATGGCCTAGTCCCTACGCGGGATGGCATCGAGTCAACTGGCGCTGAGTCCCCAGCGCCAGCCCGCATCGTCTTGTTCTTATTTGCTGTTCTGCTGCTTTGCTGATTTGCTGCTTTTCGCTCTCCGCGCAGCATCCCTCGCCTCCTCCGCCATGATCTCCCGCAACCGCCCCCGCTGCTCGTCGGTCAGCAGGCTGTACGCACTCAGCAGCACCCGCATCTGCTCGCCCTTCCCCGCCTGCCCATAGTCCTTGGTCATCATCGTCACGAACATCGCCTGGATTTTTGACTCCTGTTCGGCCGTCAGATCCAGCTTCTTCGAAAGCTCGCGAAAGTCCTTCTCCCCACCCTCGAACGTCCGCTTTGCCGCCGTCTCGACCTCCTTGCCGAACAGCGTCATGTTCTCCCCCACAAACGCCCCGAACCTGTCCGATTTCTTCCCATCCACATTCCCCGCCATGCGATCGGCCACCGCCGCATCCATGTATTGCCCCACCACCCGCCGCAGTTCCCGCGCCTTCTCGGCGGGCAAAACCGCCGCCACCAGATCCACCACCTTGCCCTTGCTGAACACCGGTTGCCCGAGTTGATACAGCTTCACGATCGCCGCCTGGCCGCGACCGTCATCGCCCGGTTGAAACGCTCCCTGCGCCTCCACCACCACCTTCACGTTCTCGCGGATGATCTTCTCGATCGCCAGCGACCGGTCCAGCAGCACCTTCTCGACCGTGGCCTTCTCGTCCGCCGACAGCGCCACCAGATCCACCGCCGCGGCCACCGGATGCACCTCCAGCCGCTTCAACTTGCCGTCGAAGTCCCGATGCACCAGCGTGCGCGTCGGGTCGGCCCGACCCCTCTCCCCAATCCGCGGCCCCGCCAGCGCCGATCCATCGACGCCCGACCGTTCCTG
>ENA-ORBV01014433-ORBV01014433.1-microbial-mat-metagenome-genome-assembly--contig:-NODE-14433-length-11812-cov-18.810567_pt1 | contig 11812 bp, 5 predicted proteins | sample MGYA00237777_ERZ505514 | MGnify/ENA primary metagenome ERZ505514 (study PRJEB26160, sample SAMN06269048) | microbial mat metagenome | isolation source: Oligotrophic lake microbial mat | place... | reverse complement strand
CCTTAGTCTCGTGGGCTCGGAGATGTGTATAAGAGACAGCCCTCACCCTCCGGAAAATCCGCCGCCTCTTCCTGCGCCTGCGACCGCAGCCGCTCGAAGAACTGCGTCAACGGCCCCTCGAACTTCTTCCCCTGCGCATCCAGATCCGCCAGCGACACGTCCAGCCCCGCCATCACGCTGAACACGCTCAGCACCACCCGCGACGCCTTCGGGTTGGGCAGGTTGGCCGCGTAGAACGGGATCTCGCCCAGCAGGCTCAGCCCCGGAATCCCCCGCTCACTGGCCGCCCCCAGCAGCACGCCATTGAGCCCGCCGATCTGCCCGGCCTCCACCGGCGTCACCCCCGCCCGCTCCAGCTCCTCGACCAGCTCCTTGGTCGTGGCCGCCCCGTGAACCTTGGGCGTCTCGGTCGGATGCACCGTCGACGCCATCGACGCGAACGTGAACACCCGCTCGACATCGAACTGGGCCGCCTTGTCCAGCAGCCCATTGGCATACGCCCACAGGTTGTACGTCGGCTGGGCCTCGGCCGTGAACACCAGCAAATCACGTCCCGTCGCCGGGTCCTTGCCGCGATGCAGCACGCTCCGCGGCATGCGGGGCTTCTCGATCACGCCGTCGCGCACATGCACCTCGGCGATGTCAAAGAACCCCGCCGGCCCGATCGCCAGCACGGGTTCCAGCCCCAGTTCGTTGATCAGCACGTTGGCGGCGATCACCGCCACGTTCCCCATGCCGGGCCACGCGGCCACCAACCACGGACGCATCGGACTGCCAGATGGAGTGTTGGGCGGTGCCATGCCCTATTGAAGGCGTCACGCCCCGCCGGCGCGACACCGTGAGCCGGAGTTCAGCCAAGCCGCGCCCGGGCTGAATCGACCGCGCTCGGCGTGCCCTTCTCAACGCAACGGTCGCGAAGTGACGCCAAGGCCGTCAAGAGATGCGAAGGCGGCCAAGTGCATCGTTGGTGAAAACCCCCACGCCGCGCTCTCCTTCGCGCCCTCCGCGTCGCGCCCGTCGCGTCCTTTGCGTCCTTTGCGTCCTTTGCGTCCTTTGCGCTCAACCCGATCCACCCGCTATCGGACCCGCCCCCATGCGGGGCCGCGTCGGTTGTAACAACTCGCGCCCGCGCGAGCGATCCCGCGCAACTCCATGCCGCGGGCGGGATTCCATCATCAGATCGCGCGCCCACCGACCACAAGCGGACCCAACTCATAACTCGGCGCGGGACGTTCCAGACCCCTGAACAGGGTGGTTTTCCGTGACATCGCTCCGGCGGTTGGCATGGTTCGGGCGCTGGGGCGGGCGGCCTGGTCCCGGCTCTACGGAGCCATGCTCGACAACCGACCCACGCGTCCGTGTCGGATCGTCTTGGCTGCGCGGAGCAGCAACCATGCCACACGCTGGGAGCCTCGCGTGCTCACGCCCGCGGCTCTGTCCCGAAATCCGCCCGCGCCGGGTCATACGCCGGGTCCAACTGCTCGATCAGCCTCTCGATGTATCGCCACGCGTTGAGCGTCTGTCTGATCTCGCGCCGACCCGTCTCGCCCCCCGGATCATCCAGCGCGCCGAACAACTCGCCGCACCGCGCGGCATACCCCGCCCGCTGCTCCCGCGCCCACGCCTCCCACCCGGCCCGCGCCGCCGGGTCTTCCCGCGCCGCCTCAATCTCCATCCGCGTCTCGAGCATCGATGCCAGGAACCCGGCCGGCAGCGACTTGTCTGCCTCCTTGGCCGGCCCGCCAAGCCGCGCCAGCAGAGCCCCCGCCCGCGACTCGGCATCCCGCAGCACACGGACCGCTCGGTTGAGTTCGGCCGTGCCCGCCTGGGCCGCCGCGTCCGCGGACTCGCCGCCCTCGGCCAAGTCAGGATGCAGCCGACGCGCCCGCGCGAGGTACGCCCGTTGGATCTGATCGACTGTCAGATCGAACCTGGCCGGCAGGCCCAGCACGTCGAACGGGTCGAGGGAAGGCTGGTTCATGCGGGATTGTTGGGCTGCTTGTCTGGTCGCACGACACGCCCACCCCAGCCGGCCTCCCCCCATTCCGCGTCACCGAAGTGGGGGGAGGGAGCCTGTTGACGCGGGACCGGTTTCACGCGACCATGCTCCGTCGCGCCCGCCGGGCAATCCGGGCGGTGGGGCAGTGGTGATCCGAAGGGAGTTGGGATTGGCCAGGCACATCGGGATCGTGGCGGCCAGTCCCGAGGGTGCCGCGCTGTTTTATCGACAGATTTCCCGCCAGGCCTCCCGCCTGCTCCCGCCGCACGAGCACCCGGCCATCTCCATCCATAACGAGCCATTGGCGCTCTACATCGACGCCATCCGGGGCGACGACTGGCACACCGTGGGCCGCCTGCTGCGCAAGTCCGCCGAGTTCCTGTCCCGCTGCGGGGCCGCGTTCGCGATCTCGCCAGACAACGCCGTCCAGCACGGCATCCACTTGGCCGAGGTCGGCTCCCCCATCCCCTGGCTGGCGATGCCCGATCTGGTGGGCACCCGCATCCAGGCCGACAAGCGCACCAAGGTGGGGCTGATCGGCACACGGATGGTTACAACCGGCTCGACCTACCAGACGCTGCTGGGGATCCGGGGGATCCATGTGACCGCCCCGGATTCTCGCGAGGCCGACCTGCTGGACGAGATCATCTTCGGCGAACTGATCTACGGCACGATCCGCCCCGAGTCACAGCGGGCGGTGCTGGGGGTGATCCAGAATCTGGCCCGTCGGGGGTGCGAGGGCGTGATCCTGGGGTGCAGCGAGGCGCCCCTGCTGGTGACGCCTGAGAACGCGGGCCTCCCGATTTACGACGCCGCGGACATCCTGGCCGAGGAGGCCGTTCGCCACGCCATGAAGCCGGGTTGATCCGGGCACCCGTTGGCACAAATCTGTGCGCCGCTGGTCCCGGCTTGCATTGACCCCCCGAATCTGTGTCCAAATGGGTTGCATTGCACCCGATGAATCGGGTAGACTAGGTCGAATGGTGCTCTTGGGCCGCAACCCGGCGACGGGAACCGGCGAATAGAGGGCTGCGGAGCGCGGGATGGCGTCCCTGCTGCAACGGCGGGGACAGCGGCGGCCTGGCAATCGTAAATCCCTGCGATTGAACGGGTTGCGGCGAGTCATCGGGTGCTCAGGGCTGTTCCAGATGTTCGTCGATCCACCTCATGGCGCTGAGCGGCGCAGGTTCTTCGACGCGGGAACGGTCAACTTTTGAAGGAACGTCGTGGGAGCCCCAGGGCTTGGCGTGGCGGCATGGCACCCACTCTCCGAGCGACCAAGCCGACGGGTGATCCCAAGGTCAACGATTCCAAGAACGATTCCAAGGAGGTGACGAATGGGTTGAGGCAGACCACCGGGCACTCAAGCAGACCACGGGGGGTGGCTGGCGGCCAGCGGTCGGCCCGGTTAGACTCTCCCTCGCGTGGAAGCCCGCAGAGGGCACGCGGGGCAAGGGGGTCAGCGACCGCGGGAGACGCGAGAGCCCGCCAGCGGGTCGCTCGAATGGGGCACACCCGGTTCTCGCCACCAGCATGGGGGAGCCAGTCCGCCGTATTCCGCCAACGTGGGCGGGATCCTGTCATCCGCCGACACGCTCGGCCGGATGCACGGAGGCGGGCCAGAGCGGGACCAGGATTGACGGTGAGGGTTTCGCCCCGCCGCCGCCACGGAAGGGCGGAAGCGCGGTGGGGCAGCCGACGGAGTTGCCGTTGGCGAGTCAGGCAGTGGTTTCGTCGCCGGCCCGAAAGGGCGGCGCGGCGAGTTGGTCGGGCAACACGCAGTTCGCATCGCGTCCCGCAGGCGGGACGGTGGATCGGCGAGGGCTGGGACTCTCAGAAAAGGATGGCATCCGATGAGCCACATTCGTTCGTTCTGGCGCAATCGTCGTCTGGTCGCGAGCGGTCGGTCCCAGAGGGTCCGCCATGCGGCCCGCAACTCGCCCGCCGGGCTGGCGGGCATCGCCGGTGAGGCGTCGTCGCTGGCGGCGGCCCAGATCGAGGCCCTGGAAGGCCGCGTGCTGCTCGCGGTCGACCACCCGTCTTTCAACCAGGTCTTCGGGCCGGCCAACCTCGACCCGACGGTGATCGACGTCTCCTCGGGCCAGGGGGAGGCGATCGGGCGGATCAACTCCAACAACGACGACGACATGTTCCAGTTCACGACGCTGGCCGACGACTTCGTGACCATCCAGATCGACACCCTCAATGACACCGTCTCGAGCCTCGACTCGATGGTGCGGATCTTCTCGACCGGCGGCAGCGAGCTGTTCACCGGAAACGGGAACGATCTCTCACCCACCCGCGTGACGGACGGCTGGGTGGGCTTCTTCGCCCCCGCCGGGACGTACTACGTCCAGGTCCGCTCCAACCTGGCGACCGGCACGAAGGCCGTGGGCAACTACACCGTCCGGGCCGACGTGACCTCGACCGTGGTGGACGCCTCGACCGGCACGGGCGACGCCACGGGGGCGATCGTCCGCCCGACCGATGACGACGTGTTCCGCCTCGACGTGGGCGCCCAGGACTTCATCTCGCTCCTGGCCGACACGCTGGCCACCGACTTCGGCGGCACCGAGACCAACCTGAACACGAAGCTGGCGGTCTACAACTCCGACGGCGAGCAGATCGCGGTGGCTTCGGGCAACGGCACGCTGACCGGCTCGGTCACGGTGACCCCGACCGACGGCTGGGTGGGTTTCCTGGCCGACGCCGGGACGTACTACCTCCGCGTCCTGTCCGACCGCGCCAACGCCTCGTTCGGCACCGGCGCGTTCACGCTCTTCGCCGACGTCGAGACCAGCGAGATCACGCTGGACACCAGCACGGGCCAGGTGACCGGCGGCACGGGCGACGGCTCGCTCACCCGCCTTGGCGAGGACCAGGTCTTCCGCGTGGACATCCCGGACGCCGCCGGCTTTGACAGCCTGGTCACGATCGTCGGCTTCGCCGACGCGCTCGACCTCGACACGCACCTGGACATCTACGACGCGGTTGGCAATCCGGTCACCAGCGACTCCACCTCGGGCAACTCGACCAACGCCTTCGCGCTGGTCAAGGGCGGGCGGGGCGTCACCCTGTTCGTCCGCATCCGCTCCGACGAGATCGGCGACCCGGCCTTCCGCGCGTCCACGGGCGGCTTCTCGCTCGTGCTCGACGCCGCGGCCACGTCCACCCCGCTCGACCCGGTCACGCGCGTCTTCTCGGGCACGCAGGTTCTCGACGGCGTGGCGTTCCCGGGCCTGTATGTGTTCACGACGCTCTCATCGGGCACCACGGTGATGGCCGCGTTCAACTCGCAGCCCTTCCCGGACCCCGCGATGACGCTGCTCTCGGCCGACGGTCAGGTGATCGAGTTCAACGACGACACGTTCGGCCTCAGCCCGCAGATCGACGCCGAACTGGTGGGTGGGCTCAAGTACTTCATCCTGGTCGACGGGTTCGACAGCCCCTCGGCGGGCCCGTTCAGGCTGAACATCGAGAACCTGACCGCGGTTCCCGACCCCGGCACCGGCTTCCCGCTGGACGACCACGCCAATCGCGGCGACTGGACGCACGCGACGCCGATCCAGTTCGTCAACCCGGCCGTGCTCCAGCCCGGTCAGCTCGGCGCGTTCGGCAACGGGCTGCTCCCCGTCGGCTATCACCCTCCCGGCGTCGAGCCCATGAACGACCACAGCCAGGTCGTGCTGGGCTACTCCCGCGGGCGTGTCTTCGGCAATGGCGACTCGGACGTCTTCCAGATCACCCCGCAGATCGACATGTGGGGACAGTTTGCGGGTCATGTCCAGCTCAATCCGGCGACCGGCGAGCCGTTCATCCCCGCCCGCTGGGAGCCCGGGATCCTGCCCGCGATGCGCCTGCAGGTTCTCATCCGCGGCAACATCGACGGCACCCTGACGCCCACGCTCAACGTCTTCCGGTCCAACGTGCTCCGCGCCGATCCCAACGCCGGCCCCATCGCCACCAGCAACACCGTCCTCCAGGCCGCCCCCTTTACCCAGTGGGAGCAGGCCGGCTGGCTCGCCGGGTTCCTCGATCCCGCCGCGTTCCCGCCCGAGCTGTCCTTCGTGCTGGGCGATCCGATCCAGTACACCAACGGCGTGCCCACGCTGGGCGACGCCAACACCATCGCGGCATGGGGCGGCGAGCCGCTCTTCCTCGAGGTCACGGGCATCGGCACCGGCACCTACGAGGTCCTGGTCGTCGCCGACGCCATGCCAAACGAGAGCGATCCCAACAACTCGATCCTCCGCGATGAGCAGATCTCGCTGATCAACGAGCTGTACGGACGCGAGCCCGGCGAGGCCGATTTCAACTCGGGCTTCGTCGGTGAACTGCTCTTCAGCACCTCCTTCGCGGGCGACAGCGCCACCGCCTTTGGCGACAACGGACTCTTCGACCTCAGCGGGCATGTCGAGCGGCTCTTCTTCTACGGCAGCGCCAACGCCATCCCGGGCCCGCCCGCTCTGAGCGCCAACTCCGCCAACATCTATGGCCCCGCCACCCCCTCGGCGACCATCCCGCCCTACGGCGGCGCCACCGTCCTGCGCGAGACCGGCCTGGCCGGCATCGAGCGCATCGATGACAAGGACACCTACTCCTTCCGGGCCACCGCCACCGGCACCACCGAGATCCGCATCAACACCACCAACCTCACCAACACCTTCATGGAGCGCATCGCCAACGGCCTCGAGCGCACCACCGACCCGCAGACCGGACTGCCCGAGGACGACGCCGAGTACGACGAGTTCTCCGAGATCCCCGACGGACGCGACGTGTACGACTCGCTCCTGGACGCCAGCGTCCGCATCTACAACGCCGACTTCGAGCAGATCGCCTTCAACGACGACAACTCCGCCATCCGGGGCGACAGCCAGACCCAGTCCTTCGGCTCCCTGGGCAACTTCATCTTCCAGCGCCGCGACCCCGCCGTGACCTTCAACGTCGACGAGGGCGAGGTCTACTACGTCATTGTCGAGAGTGCGCAGCGCTACGAGGATGCCACGCCGCAGAACGTCGACGACCGCGTCTATGCCACCAGCGACGGCACCGCCACCGGCCTGCTCACCAACCAGTACGTCGACTGGCGGTACGCCACCGGCTCCTACCAGATGCTCGTCAACTCCATGCCCAAGAGCTCACTGGGTCCGCCCGGGCCGACCCAGCTCGCGCAGGGCGACGACCACATCGACTTCCTCGACCCGCTCACCAACGGCATCCCCGCCTTCTCCGCCGTCGCCGAGCAGGCCACCGTTCTGTTCATCCAGCCCGACGGCTCCCTCGACGCCAACACCTTCACCGCCGGCAATGGAACCCAGTACGCCGGCGCGATCACCAACCGCGGCCTGACCCGCGACACCGACTTCTTCACCTTCGTTGCGTCCGCCAGCGGGACCATGGAGATCACCGTCGCCCGCGCCTCGGGCTCCACCATCATCCCGGCCTTCAACGTCCTGACCGATGAGGGCGACTCCATCGCCGCCGCCACGGGCTCCAGCGCCGGCTCGATCATCGGCACTTTCACCGTCACCCAGGGCCAGCGCTATTTCATCGGCATCCTCGGCGGCGGCGGCAGCCAGGGCCGCTACACCCTCGAACTCCAGGGCCAGGACCCCACCGACGACCACGCCGACATCGGCCAGTTCCAGGACGCCACCGAGCTCGACATCCTGGACTTCCTCGGCGGGGGCAACGGCCTTGGCGACCTCGAAGAGCCCGGCGACTCCGACGTCTTCACCTTCCAGGCCTTCACCACCCAGGACGTGACCGTCACCATCGTCCCCACCTCCGCGGTCGACCCCTTCGTCGAGATCTACGAGGTCCAGGAGGACCTCAACGGGCACCCGATCCTCCGGCGCATCGCGATGGCCACTTTCGACACCGAGTACACCACCACCTTCAGCGTCTCGCGCGACCGCGTCTCGACCGTCTCCTCCAGCCGCCTCGACCAGTACTTCCTGGTTGTCCGCGGCGCGATCGCGACCTCGGAGTCCGGCACCTACCGCTTCGAGTTCGAGTTCTCGCCCACCGACGACCACGCGGATGCCGAGCAGCTGCTCGACCCCGAGACCCGCTCGCTCGCCTCCCTGCTGCTGGCCGACACCGTCACCGGCACCGGCGACCGCACCGGAGACGTCGAGTTCTTCTACGACTCCGACCTGTTCGTCTACATCGCTCCCGCCGGCGGCCCGGCCATCTTCAGCACCCAGCCCACCGGCGACCAGACCCTCCAGCCCAAGGTCTCCGTCTACAACTCCGTGGGCGTGCTCATCGCCTCCAACGATCCGCTGGTCACCATCCCGGTTGATGTCCAGGCCACCGTTGAGCGCGGGCAGGCCTACTACGTCGTCGTCCAGCCCTCGGCCTTCCTCTTCAACCCCAACGGCACACCCATCGACCCCACCGATCCCCGCCTCACCGGCGAGTATCGCCTGAGCGTCACCGGCCCGGCCGTCGACGACCACGCCAACCTCGGTGAGTTCGACCGCGCCACCCTCGTCACCCTCGACACCGTCACCGGCAACGGCGCGGTCGGAGAGGCCAACGCCGGCGGGCCCGACAACCCCTTGATCTCCCCGGCCATCGACACCGACCTCTTCCGCTTCTCCCCACGCGCCGACGGCGACACCGTCGTCCGCGTCGCGTCGCTCGCCGGCTCGCTCGTCCGGCCATCCATCTCCGTCTTCCGCGAGGACGCGCCCGGCGTGTTCACGCAGATCGCCGCCAACAGCCGCAACACCCCCGGCGCCATCCAGGTCACCATCGCCGACGCCAACGACGACGCCAACTACTACGTCCTCGTCCAGGACATCTTCAACAGCCGCTCGGGTGAGTACCGCCTCACCATCGACGGCGAGCCCGGCGGCGGCGTCGTCACCGATCCCGCCGCGATCAACTTCAACCAGCCCGACGGCGACGTCGTCCTGGCCGGTCGCAGCGGCAACGGCTCCACCGCCGCATCCATCGACGTGATCGGCGACCGCGACCTGTTCACCTTCACCGCCCTTGGCTCCGGACCCGTCTTCATCCAGGTCATCACCGCCGACGGCGCGACCCTCAACGCCTCCATCACCGTCCTGAACGCCCCCAACGAACTGCCCGGATCCGTCGTCGGCTTCGACGCCGGCGGCCTCGCGGGCGTCTCCTCCTCGGTCACCATCGGCGCCCCGGGATCGGGCCTCACCATCAACGAGGGCCAGCAGTTCTGGGTCATCGTTGACGGCATCGGCACCTCCGTCGGCGGCTACCGACTCCGCATCAACGGTGCGCCCGCCGTCTTCGACAATCAGGGCGACATCGACTTCCGCTACCGCGTGGTCTACCCCGAGGGCTTCGCCAACGGCAACATCTCCGAGTTCGTCGCCATCGCCAACCCCGGTGACACCGATGCCTCCTACCGCATCGTCCTCTACTATCAGGACGGCACCAGCCGCTCCGTCTTCGGCTCCGGCGTCAACGCCGGCGTCCGTTCACTCGCCGCCGGCACCCGCGGCGGGGCCCAGCTCTCACAGGCCGGCCTGGGCGCTCGTGGCAACGTCCGCACCAACGTCCCCTATTCCATCGTCGTCGAGTCCGACCAGCCCGTGGTCGCCACCGTGTCCCATTACGACCTGGGAGTCACCACCGGCGAGGCCGCCACACGCGAAACCTCGAGCGCCTGGTACTTCCCCCGCGTCGAACGCAACCCCGGCGCGGTCCAGGACTTCATCACCTTCTTCAACCCCAACTCCTTCGACCTCCGCCTCACCATGACCGTCTACACCGAGGACGGCCAGCAGATCGTCATCGAACGCAACGGCCCGGGCGCCCTGCCCGCCCAGCGCCGCGGCGGCTTCGCCATGGATGCCTTCGAGCAGCTCCCCATCGGCGTCTTCGCCGTCAAGATCGAGGCCCAGCCCCGCGACCCCTCCAACAACGATGACTACGTCGGCTTCGTCGCCGCACTTACCCACTACAACCAGGCCGAGACCCAGGGCTATGGCCACGTCGGCGACCCCAGCGGCGGCGGGCTGGCCGGCGCCGTCAACTCCATCACCCGCGGCAACGGCGTCGCCTCCGAGATCGCCATCTTCAACCCCGGCGCCTCCGCCACCACCGTCTCCTTCGTCGGCTCCTACCTCAACTCCAGCCTCCCCGACTTCGCTCGCAACATCCAGGTCGCCGCTGGCTCGGTCGTCTACCTCACCGCCAAACAGCTTGGCCTGACCACCAACTCCACCGCTGGCGTCCGCTTCACTTCCGCCTCCCCCGTCTCGGTCCTCTCCAGCCAGGTCCAGCGCGGCGACGCCGACGCCACCTTGGCCGCCACCGAGGTCGGCACCACCGCCTTCTTCGGCGACGCCTTCCTGACCGCTGGCGGAGCGGGCAACACCTACTTCGAGAGCCTCTCCTTCTACAACCCCTCCGATAACGACATCGACGTCACCGTCCGCATCCTCTTCACCAACGGAGAGTCCACCATCATCACCGTCAACATCGACGCCAACAACTTCGCCAACCTCGCCCTCGACCAGTCGCAGGCTCTGCTCTCCGACCCCAACCGCACCTCCACCTTCTCCATCGTCACCACCTCCGCCTCCCCCTTCGCCGTCTCCTTCAGCCACTACGACCTCACATTCGGCGGCGGATGGGCCACCAGCGGCGCGGCCTATGGCCTCTACAACCCCATCTCCGCCATCGTTGGATGAGCCTGGACCTGCGAGCGCTCAGATCTGAGACCTGGGTTCTGAGGTCTGAAATCTGAAAATCTGAGACCACGCCTCCCACCAGCGGGCCCCTCTCGGGGCCCGCTTTTCTTTCACCCTCCACCGCACCAGCCACGCACGCCGGGATCAAAACGCACGAAGCCGCGGGGTCCAACCCCACGGCTTCCAGTTCCGCGCCCCGGCGCCCACTCACTCCGCCAGCCGCTCCCTGATCCGCTCGGCGATCCGCCCCGCCAGCAGGTCATCGTGATCGACCGTCTCGACATACTCGGGCGTCATCCGCCGCGACGACAGGTCGGGGTCCACCGCCACGCTGCTTCGCCGGATCGACTCGGTCTCCAGCCGCACGCCGGGCCTCCGCACCCGGTCGACGAACACCTCAACCCGCGCCGTCAGCGGCACGCCCGACGATCGCAGATCAACCAGCGCGTTCTCGCCCCCCACCGCCCCCAGCCCCGCGGTTGCCGCTCGGGGTCCTGCCACGGTGTCCGCCGCCGCCTGCCCCGCCGAGCGCCTGGGCATGTCGATCGCCGCTGGCTCGAACGTGATCCGCACGCGCCGTCGGTGCGCGCTGGTTGCGTCGGCCACCTCCTGGTCCATCGTCGTCTGCTCCCCGTCCCAGGGCGTCAGCAGCCCCCCGGTCATCTTGGGCAGCGTGGTGATGACCCCGCCCGCGGCGTCAACCCGATCGATCTCGAACCGCGCCTCGAGCAGCACATCCCGCGCCACCTCGATCGCCCGCTGATACTGCGGAGCCTGCACCCCGAACTCCGCGCTCGCCGGCGCCCGCGAGGCGCACCCAACCCCGGCCCCGCCCACCAGCGCGGCCGCCACAACGCCCAATCCCAACGCCACAGTTCTCACGACGCCCAGCGTAGCAGCCGAGAACGCCCGATGCCCCCCTCGCATTCCGCGTGCGGGCATGGTAGTCTTTCCTCGCCTCGTCCAGACGCGGCCTGGTTCCGTCAAACCGGCGGAAGCCCCCCGCGACCAGCCTTGCCCGGCTCGCCCACGCGAGCCCGGCGCTCGGGAACTCAAGCCATGCAGTACCAGGGCCCGCAGCAGCCGTCCTATCCCCAGCAGCCCCAGCCCCCGCAGGCCTACCAGC
>ENA-ORBV01014432-ORBV01014432.1-microbial-mat-metagenome-genome-assembly--contig:-NODE-14432-length-11813-cov-4.936776_pt1 | contig 11813 bp, 10 predicted proteins | sample MGYA00237777_ERZ505514 | MGnify/ENA primary metagenome ERZ505514 (study PRJEB26160, sample SAMN06269048) | microbial mat metagenome | isolation source: Oligotrophic lake microbial mat | place... | reverse complement strand
GTCAGATGTGTATAAGAGACAGGGGGCTGCGCAGCGTGCTGACATGCAACTTCGTCTGGTGCCACCTTAAGTTCCACAGTTGCAAACTAAGAAGCACACTCGCTCTGAATGAACTGTGGCCCGGCGTTGCGATTTGCGTCTGGCCATTGCAACGCACTGACAGACAAACCTTTAACGCGCTGCCATGCGATCCCAGTGAAGTTTGCTCACGAATTGAGTTTTGGGCAGTTTCGAGAGCTTTTCTCCACCTTGTCACTGTGGAAGTTCTCGAACTTGCCCAACTTAAGAGGTCAGGAATTGGGAATCCCGAATGACCGATTAGCATGTGTTTCAATCATGCTTTCCCTCTCAACCGGCCTGCATCCTCTCATCTGGCACCCAGTTGTGCTAACTGCAATCTGGCTGGAGCCAGTCGCTGCGCCCAAAATGCAGCAGAACGAGGATGCTCACAAATTGCAGAAACTCACTGTCAGACACAGCTTGCAGCAGCGTTGCGGCTGTGCTCGTCATGTGTCCTTTGTTTGTCAAGGTTTTCAGTGCAGTTGCACTGCCTTTGACATGTCGTCATCTTCTCTTCCTGAAACCCACGACACTCGCTCTGCTGAGAGATGCCCTCCTGAGACAGCAGATGCACCCAAAATGTCTTGTGCCATGCGCAAACCAATGGGATCAGGGTGCGGTGGTCATTTCAAACAATCAAAGAAGTCCAAGCATTGCTTGCCTGTGGGGCACCGGCTTTGTTCTGACATGCCTGGAGATGATGCAACAACTGTTGCCGAGGAAGTGGACAACAGCGCAGCCCCCAAAGCCTCTTGTTCCACAGTTGAAAATCAACCTTTCATTGATCTCATTGCTGACAATTGTGTTTGTCGGCACTGTGGCGGCAGATTGGAGTTGAAGTTTAAGAGCATTGGCCTTGCCACCACACAATTGTTGTCTTGCTCCGGATGCAAGTTGATGTGTGCCAGTGACATCGAACGAACCACTCTTCTTCGTGGAAAGCACCCACGGACAAGTGATTTCTCAGTCAAATGTCAATGTGTTGCTGCGTGTGTTGCATCTGGGGATGGAGGATCCGAGGCTGCTAGAATGTTGGGACTGTTGGATTTGCCCAACTGCCCTGTCATGGAAAAGTTTGCATTCCCTAAGGTTGAGTTCACTGTGAGTGGCAACCTGCAAGAAGCATCCAAAGACGCTCTTGTTGACAATCTGCGCGAAGAGGTTCGTCTGGCTGTGCTTGACGAACCTGATGCTAACCATGGAGATTGGCTGCATGCAACTGAAACTTGGATTGACTTGGAACCCCATTTGCATGCAAGAATGAAGGGTGGTGCGGACACGGCATGGCAAAAAAGATCCAGCGGCAGGAGACATGACTCTCCATCTGGACACGAGTTTGTCATTGGTGCCAGAACTCGGAAACCAATGAGCATGTGCATGAAGTCCAAATTCTGTCGCATGTGCAGTCTGCTAGCAAAGTCTAAAGGCGTTGTTCCCCGGAACCATCAATGTGTCATCAACCATGCGGACAGTTCTGGATCCATGGAAGCAGATGCTCTTGTGGACATGGTGCACAAACTTGACAGCAAATGGAAGGTTCACTTGAGCCATGTTTGCGCGGACGATGATTCTGCAATGGGAGCTCGTCTCCATTGGAACAACAACGATCACAAAGCAAAACACGGTGACTTCCCCAAAGCACAAATGCAAAAAGGAAAAGACAAAGGCAAGTGGAGGGTTAGGAATGACACGGGGAAACTTTGGCCATCCACACCGGAGCCTCTGTCAGTGGCTGATCCCGCTCACCGAAAGAAGACATTGCGCAACCGGCTATGTTCATTCAACAATTTGACAAAGAAACGCAAGCATGGCTTTGGTCCTGCAGACATCACTCGGATCGCAAAGAATTTCAGTTGTTTTGTCAACACGTCAAACAAGTTGGACCATTCTCAATGGGAAGCAAAGGCAAAGTGCGTCTTAGATCTTCACTTCGACTGCCATGACAACTGTGGGGACTTCTGTTTACGAAAGAGAGATCTTCTTGACAAAACGCCGGAAGAGAACAAAAAGAAGTTCTGTCGGAGCATGGACAAGGACGCGGTGCTGTGTGAAATGCTAAGTGAAATTGTTGGGGACTTTGCAACACAGCAAAGGTCAGATGAAGTTGGTCATGGCATGGACACACAAGCGAATGAGGCATTGAACAACACCATTGCATGGAAAGCACCAAAAGGCAAGACACATTCGGGCAGCACGTCACTTGAAAACCGTGTTTGTGTTGCAGTGTCCACTCACTTAATTGCACCGGAAGAATGCTTGCAAACACTCTTCATGTCGCTAGGAATGACTCCAAGGCTTGGTGCTGCCCATTGTCTCCGGCTGCAGACTAATGCATTGGAATCATGAAGAACCAAGCAAAAGAAAATGGATGTGAAGCGGAAAAGAAACGATAAGAACTTCACGAAACTCAAAGAACAATTGCAGAAACTGCTCTTGGATGCAAAGGAAGGTCGACAACACAAGCCGGGTGTCGCCTTGGAAAAAGAAGGTGCCAGAAAGTCCAATGTGACTTTAACTTCAACAAAAGCTGATCAAAGAGGATGCTGTTGTGGCAACGTCGATCACCAGCGCACAAGCAGTCTTAAATGCCCATGGCGAGGTGAGTTGCTGGAAGACATGATCGAACTTGAACGAGAAGCAAAACAACAAGAAGCACTCGACTCAGCAGAAGCAGAAGAAGATGTGGCCGAAGAGGAAACGGAGGACACATTGCTCGCCATTGAAGAAGAAGACGAGTGCCCTGACACAAGCGATGCCGAGGACGAAGATGAAGCAAATAACAAGGATGATGCGGACACCTCACAACAATCATCCTGCCAAATTAAACCACATCTGAGTGCTGTGTGTCTCACATCGTGTTGCTCAAGTCATGAAGGTGTTTGACTCGTTTCTTGGTTCCTTCAATGTGGTCTTTCTCAGACCTTTTGTAGCCAACGAAGAAATCTCCCTTCTTGTTAGGATACATCTTACGAACCATCTCCACAAAGCAGTCGGGCAATCTCTTTCTGTTGCAATAACCCCGGACTTGAAAGACATTAATGGTGTACCACCAATACATGCACCACCTCTTCTTGGAGGGAGGAAGTTCATCAAATGAATCGGCAATCCTTTCATTGTCATCAAAGCGGGTAATGGCGTCTTCAAACACGACATTACGTTCCAAATGCATCGTCTCAATGGGGAATTGATTGCAAACACACACACCAATACCAAACCTCGTGCGGCAATTGCACAAAGACTTGCCCCCTTCAATGGAATCGTCATTAGAGTGATCAGTCTCATACTGATATTCCTTCTTGACGGACATGTCAGCACATGTCAGCTAGAAATTTCTTTTTGGTGTCCACATGATTAATGAACCTTCCTTTCATCAGGTCCTCATCAGAGAAGAGAACCATCACTCTCTCATCATTCTCATTAACCATGCCGGCAATCCAGCCAACGAAACTCGTCTCTTGCGTGTAATCAACAACATCCCAGGACACAACTTCTGTAACAACGTCATCACCCATAACCAAATGAGCATCACGGCCCAAGTCTAGCAAGCAAGGTTCGGGGCTTGGTGCAGGTTTCCAAGAGAAGTCATGGATGAGCAAAATCCCACGAGCAACGGCCTTGCAGGTTACCATGGATTGGTCGTCACACCAAATCCAATTATACCTCTTCACTGTCAGTGTTGAACCAACTGGGATGTTCCAGCTGCCGATGGCCCTGCTGAGAGACGTGTTGAGCTGGGCCTTAAATACACCATGTGATCCATCCATGAGAGTGAGCTTGTGGACAGCAGCAGTGGAGTTGGCTGCCTTGTACGATCCAGTTGATTCCAAATGGTGTAGGACAATCAAATGAAGGTCGCCTCCTATCTCAGACCCATGAACGATGTCAGCTGAGCGAATGACAACATCTTGGTCTTCTTTCAACACAGAGTCCTCAAGAAACCTCTGAGAGGCCTCGAGGTGATATGTTACCCTAAAAACAGGCATCTTCGTTATCAATTTGGATCGACAACTTTTTATGTCTGGAACAAAGGGAAGAAGCACCGGCCAGAAAATCTCACATTGTTTCCCCCCAACAACATGCCAAGCGGGCAAGACACTACTCTAATTCTGCATAGTAAAATCTAATGCTTTTGGCTTTCTGAGAGTAAGATTCCATTTCCGGGAAAGGGGTTGGCAGGTCAGACGTCCCTTCAAACGAGAGACAAAGTCTGGTGCAATCAACACAAATTTGAACCAAAACTCATCATTTGGGACTACTGATAAAAGCTAATTGGTAGCTCTAAAATAAACTTCAACATGCATGCCTACCCTTGTTGGTACAATGCATACAGCATTCTGCTGTCGAAGTGTTATTCCAACACCATTAGGTGCTTCAAAATAACAGACGAACCATAAAATCGCGTCATCACACCGTTGGTAACGGATCGTGTGTAAAGATGAACCAATGCGGACTAGATAGGTAGCTCCGAACTACATTTGCATTGTTCGAGTCGATATTTAATAGCATTCTGAAGACATGCCTCAATGCAGAATGATGATTAATATGCTCGAAGCTAACTTATCAGCTGCCGGCTTAGGCACCATTGTGTTAGATGATTTGAATCAAATACACTCATTGTTGCTAGTTAAACCAGTTACAACTAGTGGTACGCACATTGTCTCCAAAATATCGCATTCTAGTACGTTAAGGTTGTTAGCCAACAGCTGGGAAGCTGTGGGTCCAAAGTAAAAAATCATTGAATTTAGTGAGGCTCGTCACACTTTCAGACGTTAGCATTAGTAGTTTATTTAGAAAATTACAGTTATTGAGAGTCTGGCGAGTCTCAGAAATGATAGGAATTCGCCAATCAACAAATTTTCTAGATTAGGATGTTTTCAATGCGGCAACATTAGCACAAACTGCCTCCAACAATGACAAGTCTCTCATCAAAGAGATGGTCCGCATCATCACCCAATGAAGGCCGAAAGCTATCTGTGGCCGAGTCTGGCTGGAATCTGGCTGGCACAGTTGGCAACCAGCCTACTAGGAGGACGAGGGGCAACAGAGTGTTGTTAGAAAGACCACCAACACCCGACAACATTTGTATCCGAACAACAAGACGAGACCAAGAGATTGATAACAGTGTGATGGATCAGTGTGATGGCAGCACCATCAGCACACTGACAGAACCTGTGGTCACAACATCGAAGGACGGCCACAAAAACACAAGGGTGATTGTTGAAGTCAATCCAATGACGGCACTTGTTTCAGATCATCTGCAGGCTTGCCCAAAGTGCGAAAGCAATCTAGAGATATCATTTCCAACCGATGGCATTGCCAGTGGCTGCCATGTCTCATGCACAAACGAAGTTGGCGGTTGCACTTACGTGGCAGCGTCTCCGCCAGCAATGGCAGACGTGCCACTGGGAGATGGACGAATTAGAATCGGAAGGAACACCGACTATGCCCTAAACATTTGTTATGTATTGGCATTCATTCAGTCTGGTGATGGTGGCACGGAAGCCTCTCGTGTGCTTGGGTTGTGTGGCCTCGCAAATTCAACAACAATGCAGTCAAGAACGTTTGGCATAATTGAATCAACGCTGCATCCAATCATTGAGGGAGTTATGCAGGACATCTTTTTTTCAAATTTGAAAGAAGAAGTGGCATTGGTCCTTGGCGACAAAGTCAATAACGAGGGTTTGAAACTGTACGACCTTTGGCTAGAAAAGAAATTGCCACAAGAGTCATGGCCTGTGGTGTGTTGTAGTGGTAACATGGGTTGGAGCCAGAAAGGGTCTGACAGAACCTTTAATAGCAATTCCGGCCACGCTATGTTCATCGCCATGGAAACACGGAAGCCCATTACAAAACATATTTGCTGTAAGAGCTGCAAAAAATGTAAATCATGGTATCGCCATCACATGGCTGACGAGGATCCACCACCACATGATTGTGTCAAAAATTTCGATGGTCATTCAGGTAGCATGGAGCCGGCAGCCATCCTTGAGATGTACAAGTCATTATTTGAATTGCACCAAGTAATTGTTGGAACAATTGTAACGGATGACAACTCGTCCATTAAAGCCAAAATGAAATGGAGCAACGCGGATCATATGGCAAACAACAATACACACGAAGTGCCTAAGATAACCACAAGGGGAGGCAACATTGTGCCGCGTCCAGATAAAGGAGGTGTGCCAGGAAATATGCCGCAGCCAGAGTTTCTTGCCGATCCAAATCACAGGCAAAAGACTTTGACAAATGAGTTGTATGCCTTAGAAAAACTACCCAAACAACCTGACAAGAAGAACCCCAATAAGAAATGGAACCACACAATGACAAAAATGGACGTCCTCCGCATTTCGAAGAACTTTGCATTCATGGGCAAGACGTTGAAGGATAAAACAAGCGAGGAAGCAATGTTAAAGACTTCTAAAGCTGGCATTGAACATCATTTTGACAATCACGAGCACTGTGGAGATTGGTGTCGTCGATCGACACAATCAGAGGAAGGGAGGAAAAAGCACTTCTATAGGTCCAAAGAAAAAGACGCAGCTCTCTATGAAACACTACAACAAATCGTTGCCCGCTTTATTACAATTGAGGCACTGAAGGAGATTGGTCATTCCTTAGATACAAATGCGAATGAATCATTTAACCAAACAATATCATGGATGGCACCAAAGAACAAGGTTTATTCCATGACCGTGTCATTGAAAATACGGATTTGTATGGCCATTGGTGTCAACGCGCTGGGGTTGTTGGGACACTACAAAGAATTGTTCAAACGCCTTGGCATAACAATGTCTAATGATGTTTATCATTTTCTTAAAGTTAAAGACACCAACAGGTCCAGGAGAAATGCCAAGGCCAAGACTTCAGCTGCCAAAAGGAAACGTGCCAAAGTAAAGGTGGAAAGACTAAAGGCACACATGGAGGATGCCAAAAAAGCGCGTTGCAGACGGGACGGATCAGTGTATCAGTCGGGTATTGGTATGGATGGAGGATATCTCGATGAGGACACCAACACCAACAAAAGAAAGAGGGCACGAGGCCAAAAGAAGTATGGAATCTGTAGAGAGGTTGGACATGACAAGAGGAGCTGCCCAAATAAACCTGCTGAAACTGATGGGCCTGCGGATGGTGATGGACCTGCGGATGGTGATCCGCAGAATGAATCTGACGCGAACAAGAAAGCGGAGGCCGATGAGATAGATGCATATGATGCCAACCCATTACTAGTAGTAGACCCGGAAGACGATGAATTCTTTTCCGCGGAAGAAGGTAGTGGCTCTGATGATAGTAGCATGTTCGACCTAATGGATTAGTCTAGTTTATCTATGTACCATGTTTGAACTTCTGTCGTTGCTTGTATCATCTGTTTTGAAATCATCCCCATAGAATAAAATTTGTTTTGGCCTCACATTTTGGGGTATCGAAAAAAGCGGCGGGCTCGTCAGCGTAGATTTTGTACTGCCACCGAGAGGTTGCAGGCGCGATTTGAAAAAGACCAAAATGTGACCGTTGGTTGGATCGACTGACATCAACAGCCGATCCAATTTTGCTATTAGCATCGGCACTCATAAACAAGATAGATAGATGCAAACTAGCTAACTGACTATACAGTAATGAAGATAAAGACATTAGAGACAGACACTTGGTGTCTATTAGTCTGTACAACGTTCCTGTGATAACGAATTCTTGCCAGGTGTCAGCAGCGAGCGACATCAGCAAGATATCGATTCAATGTCTAGCGACACAGTATACCACCCATCACAAGCGAACAAACTAAACCTCCGCAGTCAGTACGACTAAACTATTAGGTTTACAAGGTAGCTACAGTGTGCAAAGGTTATGTTTAGCTAGCTACCTAATCTAGAGAGTAGTTGTTATAACACCAAAGACATTGATTTTGCTATCGATATCATGGCTGATATCGCGGTGTAACGGTTGAATTTCCAAAAAGGTCGCACACGGTTACAAGCCGTTGGCTAACAACCTTAAATAATAGAGTAAAGTTTAAGACTCTCCCCTAAGTTTAGGGGAGAGTTTCAAAATGTACTCTAAACTTTACTCTAAGTTAGGGGAGAGTTTCAAAACTTTCCCCTAATTTAGGGGAGAGTTTCGAATGTGTCACAGTTCTTTCATGTTAAACAACTCTCCCCTAATTCAAGGGAGAGTTTTAAACTCTCCCCTATGATAGAGGAGAGTTAGACTCTCCCCTAATCATTGACTCTCCCCTAATTTAGGGGATCCACCCTTAAATACTGCCTTATTTAAATGAGCAACGCTCCTGGACAATGCGGCAGCAAGCAACAGTGCAGTTTCACTGTAGCAAATTTGAAACGGCAGTTAAAATCGTCAGAATGATTTGTGTAAAACGTTGGAATGCACTGTCGGAAAAACACTATCGTCAGAGTGGCACTCCGATCATTATTTATTGAAAGTCGCGCTTATCCGATGATTAAGAATGGTCGGAATCACGCGTGTTAAATGCCTCGTAAGCTCTGCGATCATCGGATTTAGTGTCCGAAGAATTTCAAAATCGTCTGATTAATCGTCGGAGAGTTCCGACGTTTCATAATTGTCCGATTTAAAGGTAGTAAAATTCCGATCGTTGGAAGGCAATAGAAAACGTCCGATTCGCAAAGATTGCTACACAACATTTGTACTGAAGAACCGCATGTTACCGCGTGGTCCTGATTCGGAGTTCCCTTTTGTTTGCCACGGTTTTGTTCAGATTTCTTTTAGCTACTACTGCTAGCTAGCTGCTAGCTAGCTAATAGCCAATCACAAGAACCTAAATCAAATTTAGCACAATTGAGCCTTGCACAGTGACATCACATTCACGCAAACGGGAGCTCTTTTCCCCGCCCATACGTGGACAACAAATTATCTAGCTGCCGGCCTCAAAAACATTTTTTTCTGCAAAAAATGTTTCTAAAAAAGGTAGCACATTGTCCCTTTGTAAGTGGTAGTGTTACTAGGTAATTGCTACTAGTAGCAGCATTTGTGCAACTAGTAGAAATTGTGGCTCTAGTTTTGAATTTAAATTATGAGATGGCATAGCTTGTTAGAATTCCCTCTTTTTCAGCATTAGAGAGCTTTTCATCCAAAATTTCATCAACAACCTTTTTCACCACGCCTGGATCTGATTCTGCTCCATTGCTGCTGTTTTTCCACATGAAGTCCAAAGCCAAAAATTGATCAAGGTCTGAGTTTAAGTAACAGTGCATTGCTGCTGTTTCTGGGTGGTGATCAAAATGCTGGAAACAGTCTGTTAGATCCTGATCAATTCCTTTGTAGCAAAAGTCAAGCACATGCTGTCCAAGGCAGTGCTAGCATCGCCCCTCTTACACAGCTTTTTCCCCTACCAACATCTGTAGCTTTTAATCTTTTTTTCTTTGTCACTCCTTTGCTAGCATGCTCAACCAAGGGCAAGAAAGTGTTTCAAAAAATTATAGCCCAGCCGAAAAAACATGGCCCAGCCAAAGGAATGTTCCATTTGCAGATTTCTGGTGGGCGAGGCAGGAAAGGTTGACCCAGCCAAAAAAAAACATGGCCCAGCCAAATGAATAATCCATTTGCAGTTTTGTGAAGCATGAGGCAAGGGACAAGTTATCACAAAGAAAAGCACTATAAAATGAGTTTTTTTAAATTGTGCCAATTCAGAGAGGCACTAACATTTGTGAGTGGATTCAAACAAAACTAACAACAACATTTGTGGGCTAAGACTCTTGAAAACATTTTTTTAAATGTGGAGCAGCGCAAAGGACAACTTCAATTTGCAGAATCAATTCTGGACGTTGTTGACAGGCTCAGGAGCAACGGTTGTCATTGCATCAAGAGCCTGGGCTCCATGCTCCATGTTTGAACAGAATGCTCCTGTGATCTCTTCAAATTCCTTCAACTCTTCAAGAGGGGTGCTTGGATAAGCAGCAAGCACGAGCCCAATGACCTCTTTGTCGAGCAATGCCAAATCAACTGCTCTTTCCGGTGCTTCTGTGAGATCTCTTCCAATCCTGGTGTGGTGTGGATAGCAAAAATTATGATGCGCTGCAAAGTCATTAAAATTGCTGGCAATTTTTTTGGCAACCTCTTCACGGACAGGAGTGTTTGCATCTTCTCCAATGACACAGAGCAGCTGCCTCCAACCATGTTCACTTCCTGGGGCATTGGGCATTTCAGTCTGACCATCTTCTCCGTTGCAACAAACAACAGCACTGATCTTCAACTCTCCCTTGACTTCAGGATTCTCATCTAGATGCTTGCTCCAGGGTTGCCAAAAAACATCTTCTTCAGCATTGAATTTCTGAAAATAAACAATCATGGCCCCATCTTGATGCCTTCATAATTCACAATGTGACGATTGTCCTCAGACACTCCACTGATCTTTGGACTGTCAAACTCACCAGAGTGGGCAAAAACATTCTTCGGGAGCTTCTTCTTGTTGCCGCTCTGTTCTTTGTTTGAAGTGCTAGCCATGATGCTAATCTATCTTGTCTCTCTGTGCTGCTTGAAATGATTGAAGATGCCACAAAAAAAAGACAAAAAATGAGACAAAGCGAGCCAATCAGCACCATTTGCATGAGTAGACAACATCAGATAGCAAAAAGCTAAAGCACAAGCACTTTCAACTTGGCCACACAGAAAAAAAAACATTTTTGACAAGGCCTGCATCAACAGGCAGCAAAAAAAAAACGGCCCAGATTTTGTGGCTCAGCCAAACAAAATTATTTTGCCTTGGCCCACTCAGCTGAAAATTTGTGGCTCAGCCAAACAAAATCTTTTTGCCTTGGCCCAGCCGAAATTGCATGGCACAGCCAGGTAAAATCATTTTGGCCTAGCAACAACCATCATGCAGCAAAAAGCTAACATGCGAAGGGCTTTAACATGAGTCTTGCCAAAAAAAGGCATTTGAAAGACCTTGGTCTTGGCCTGGCCAAATAAAAACATTTTGGCCAGGCTGCAATCTGACATCGGCTGAGCCAAAGCCAGGCAAGCATGTTTTATCAACCTTTCAGACATTGAAATCATGCCACTGACCTGATTGATAGTTGCCCAACTGGGTTTTTAAAAAATGCCTACTTATGTCAATTTATGACCTAGCAAGCGCAATTCAAAGAATTAAGAAAGCTCAATTTTTCTTGAATCCTATCAATGAGTTAATGATAATTCTGCATGTACTCCATGTCAGTGGTGCACAGCAATGACAGTTTCATGTCACCAAAACAGCTAATTTACTTGTTTTTTTCATTTTTGCTTAAGTGCAAGGTGTTCATAATTTTTTGTTCATGAAGCATCCACTGCTTGCAAATACTTTCCGGGCACGCCCTGCTTGGGCAATGAAGCAAGCTAGGACTCAATTTTGCGGCTTCCTATGTCCAAATCAATCTTTTTGGCTTGCCTTGCTCTTTCATTTTTGCCAAAAAAATGTTTTGGCAGTTGTGCATAATCTGCAACAAACACATTTGTAGTCACAATTCTTTCATTTTGGCCTTTTCAAGGTGGCTTGTTTACTCTCTTAGGATAAGAAGCTGCATTGTTAACTTCTGTTAAACTTTGGCCCAGCCCAAATTTCTTGGCTCAGCCAAAATCAAGGCAACTAAATTTGATGTCAAACAAGCTTGCTACAAAGTGTCTGAGACAATTTGCACTGTGTTTGAGATGTCGCCAGCTGCTTTCCTTGCCATTTATCGGCTGTATTACGGACGACAGACAGACCCGCAGCGCCACCCGGACGTGCCTAACCAACACGCCGAGAGACGCCG
>ENA-ORBV01014431-ORBV01014431.1-microbial-mat-metagenome-genome-assembly--contig:-NODE-14431-length-11813-cov-5.452369_pt1 | contig 11813 bp, 10 predicted proteins | sample MGYA00237777_ERZ505514 | MGnify/ENA primary metagenome ERZ505514 (study PRJEB26160, sample SAMN06269048) | microbial mat metagenome | isolation source: Oligotrophic lake microbial mat | place... | reverse complement strand
CCGAGATCTACACCTCTCTATTCGTCGGCAGCGTCAGATGTGTATAAGAGACAGCCTATCGATTGTCTTCTTGTTGTTTCTCAGCGGGATCTGGTTTTTTCGTCACACTGAACGGACGTTTGCAGATGTCGTCTGACCCGATTGAGCGCCGGCTGTTGCGCGCCGAATCGGCTGCCGGATCAGCCAGCCTGTGACGCGCGCAGCCATAAAGATCGAGAATCTAAGTAAGTGCTATCGCCTTGGGGAGACGCACGAGCAGACCTTTAGCGATCAGCTGGTTCGCATTGCGAGGTCGATGGTGGGTCGCGGGAGGGCGAACAGCCTCCGACAGGCCAAAGACTTCTGGGCGCTACGCGACATCAGCCTAAACATCATGGAGGGCGAAGCGGTCGGCATCGTCGGCGGCAATGGTGCCGGTAAATCCACTCTGCTGAAAATACTCTCACGCATCACGCTGCCGACCGAAGGGCGCGCCCTCGTGCGCGGCCGGCTGTCCAGTCTGCTGGAAGTGGGTACCGGATTTCACCCCGAGCTGACCGGTCGCGAAAACGTGTTTCTCAACGGCGCGATTCTCGGCATGCGCAACGCGGAAGTCGCTAGAAAATTCGACGAGATTGTTGACTTTGCCGGCGTCGAACAGTTCATCGATACACCAGTAAAGCGCTACTCGTCGGGCATGTATGTGCGCTTGGCGTTCGCCGTGGCAGCACATCTTGAGCCTGACGTTTTAATCATTGACGAAGTGCTCGCTGTCGGCGATGCCGACTTCCAGAAACGCTGTCTTGGAAAGATGGGCGACGTTGCCAAAGAAGGGCGCACGGTTATTTTCGTCAGTCACAACATGGCTGCGGTGCAAAAGCTATGCAGTCGGGCCGCATGGTTGAGCAGCGGGCAACTTTTGGCCGAGGGCGATCCGGCGCAGGTTATAAGACAGTATCTGGACGCATCTGGAACTGCGGCGGATGAGGGCTCGGATACCAAGCCAGGCTTCCTTTACTACAGTGAAAGTGCTGCGGCACATGCCAAGGCGCGCGTAGTCAGTCTGCAGCTGTTGGATTCCCGCGGCACACCGGTATCGGAAGTCGCTACTTGGGAACCTATGGTGTTCCGCGTCGGTTTCGAAGTTGCGGAGCGGTTTCGCAGCTTTTCGGTCGTCCTGCAAATTGCCACGCTTGACGGCGCGGTACTGATCTTGACGTCGACAGCTCCCGACAACACGGTGGAGTTCGGAGTCGATTCAGGCCGCTATCTCATCGACTGCGCGTTTGATCGCTGTCTGCTCTCCGCAGGCGAGTATTTGATTGGTGTTGGGCTGGCGATCCCAAGTGTGGAATATGTTTTCAGGGAAGACGCACTCTGCCGCATGCACGTGCTACCCAAGGATGTTCTAGGTTCGGGCTTGCCACCCACCACAAAGCGCTACTTTGTTGCGTCCGAGCATGCATGGACCCGCCCAGATCGCGCACCTGAAGGCGGCCGGACTTGAGAGCAGGCCCAATTTACAGAGAGGACAGCGTGGCGGCGGGTTCGATCCAGAGGAATTTGAGGTCGATAGTGAGTTCGACAGATTGCCCGCCGCAGCTGACTCTCATTTGCTCGGCATAGATCTGCCCATTCTCATAGTGCGAAGCGTTTGGGAGAGTGGCGCGTCGTGGGAGCCTTATTAATTGCATAGAGACGAATGGCACTTACTTAGGCGAAAGCGCCAAACAATCGTCATTCCGGCGAAGGCCGGAATCCAGCATTTCCGGGCAGCAGCAAAGCCTCAACAGCACTGGATCCCGGCCTTCGCCGGGATGACGGCCCTTAAGTTAGTGCCATTCGCATAGAGACGCTATTGGATTCTTAATGTTTCCTGTAATTCCCAGAACCATGACAGTCATGTGCCGAAGCTGGGCGGTCCCGGTTCGAGTGGCGTCGAACCCATGACTCAGCCCGTTTTTCTATATCTACATATCCCGAAGACGGCGGGAAGTGCCGTAATTAGTGCCATAAGGGAGCACTTCCTCGGACGAAAGTCATGTGAAGTCGAGGGCCCGGACTACCTAGCATCCGAGGCCAGGCTGTTGGACGGAGGAAGCTCTAGAGCCGACCAGTTCGATCTGGTGACGGGTCACTTCAGCTACGGACTTCACCGCGCTTTTGCCCGGCCATGCCACTACTATGCGATCGTCCGAGATCCCGTTGATCGCCTGATTTCGCTCTATTACTTTACGAAATCGACGCCAGCGCATCCGCGCTACTCTGCCGCGAACGATATGTCGTTGATGCAGTACGCCCTATCAGGAATTCACCCCGAGATTGAAAACTGCCAGACAAAAATGCTCTCCGGTCGGCCGGCTTCCAATTTCTTGAATGGTGTGGAGGTATGTTCTTCGGAAGATATTGATCGGGCAATTGCCCACCTCGATAGTAGTTTTGTCTCAGTGGGTGTCTTCGAGCACCTTGAGCTTAGCTTGCGAATGTTGACTGCGAAGACAGGTTGGCCGAACAAGGTTGTTGCGAGGCAAAACGTCACTCTAAACCGTCCACGAGCGTCTGATATTTCAGACGAAGAACGACGGGCGCTTGAGAGCGTTAATCGATTTGACCTCATCCTGTATCGCCATGCGCTCGATAGACTGTGCAAGAGCGTTGACGACTTGCCGTTCGCGGCGAGAAGTTGGCTTCGTTTGCGTTTCGGGTCGCCTCGAGCACAAGACGCTGGAGAGTCGAGACGGTGAGTTCAGTGGAGATTTCCAGATCCGCCAACCTCCCTACCGATTGTGCGTCAGCGATGGGCCAGCCGGCATTTCCTTGTTGCGGCGGCACTAGCCGCTGATGTCCAATTTGTCGCCAGAGTCAGCAATTTCTCTGAGCGGCCCCTTGGCGTGCCGCGCCTGTGGGGACTTGAAGCTCGTCGAAGTGGGCATTCGCTCGCCAAAGATCGCCGACGGAGCTGGCGGGAGTTCAGCCATGGAGAACCGCTTCCTTCGATGCGCGGCGTGTGGTTTGGGGCAGCGTCATCCGGTGCCGGACGTGGCTGCTCTGATCGAGATGTACAGACATACCTCGTCGCACGAAATGGAATACCCGTTCGAGTCCAATGCTGCTTGGTGCCGCGCGCGAGAATTGCTGGATACGCACTTGGAAGGGAGTCAGCAAGCAGCCGTATTGGATGTTGGGTGTCATACCGGCCGTTTCTTGGCGGCACTGCCTGAAGGCTGGACACGGCACGGTATTGAAAGTGCTGATGGTCCCGTGCAAGTCGCGTCCGAGCAGCACCACGTCAACGTGATTGCAGAACGATTGGAAACGACTGACGCCCGATGGAGAAACCATTTTGACGCGGTAACGATGTTCGACGTCATCGAGCATCTGCCTGATCCACTTGCTGGTCTGCGTGCTGCTGCACAGCTGGTCAAACCCGGCGGTCTGTTGATCGTGAGCTCTGGTGACCTTGACGCGTGGACGTGGCGATGGCTTGGAAGCGAGCACTGGTATCTGCAGACGCCGCAGCATCTCTGCGTCGTTTCGCAGCGCTTTTTGGACTACGCCGCGCGGGACTACGGCCTTGAACAGCACAGCTTCATGAAAATCCCACATCGGCTGGCCAACCGTAGCTTTCGCTGGCGAGAGATGATCGATGCCGTCCACTGGGGCTTGCGGATTCGAGGTGGTTTGTACCGAGGACCACACCGGCTGCTGCAGTCGATTCCAGGCTTGGGGCGACTCCGTCATCGCGTTACGGTGCCATGGACGATGACGTTGCGTGATCACCTGCTGGCCTCGTATGTCAGGCAGTGATTTAAGCTTGCCTCATTTGCTTGGCGCAGGAGATTGTTCCGCAGAGTTTGCGTATGTTCATTGAACTACAGAAGCAAATGCAGCCAGCAGGAAAAGAGACAAAGTCGTTGGCCGGACCAGCGGGCTTGAACGGCTCGGCGGCTGTGCGAAACTTTTCGTTTATTAGATTTCTGGTTTAGTGTCGACACCATGTTCGACGTTATCGAACATCTACCCGATGCCGCCGGGACGCTTCATGATCAGCCGTTTGTGGTCTCTATTCGTACATGAATGACGCGGCATTGCACCAGAAAAAAACATGGGCGCGCTGAGACTTTACCTAGCGTTGTGCGTTGTATCAGCGCACTCAGAAAAGATTTTTCCGTGGGCCATACACGACGGTCGGCAAGCTGTCCAGTTGTTCTTCATGATTTCTGGCTTCTACATGCAGTTCGTTCTAACAACGTCCTATCGGTCAGTCTCTCGCTTTTACACCAGCCGCGCGCTCCGAATATTCGTGCCGTACTACGTGGTTCTGCTTTTTGTAGTGCTGCTTTCCGTTTTGAACGGTGCCATGTTTGGCGATTGGCTCACTCTGCAGGAATGGATAGATGGGTACGAGACAGGTGGTGCTGGAGTGCAAGGGAGGTTAGTTGCTGGAGCTTCAGTTTTATCTCTTTTCTTTCAGGACTGGGTGATGTTTTTGAGTCATGAGCCGGGTGCTGGTCTAGAGTTCACAGCCAATTTTTGGTCGTCTGAAGAGCCGCTCTGGAAGTTCCTCTTGATTCCCCAAGCGTGGAGTGTTGGCCTAGAGCTCTGTTTCTATTTGGTGGCGCCCTTCTTGGCATCAAGAATGCGAGTAGGTGGACTTTGCCTGCTCGTTGCATTCTCATTGATCGTACGTTTCATGAGCTACCACTTCTTTGGGTTGGCGCACGACCCATGGACTTACCGATTCTTCCCTTTTGAACTGGCGCTCTTCTTGATGGGGATGTTATCGGCACGGTTCTATCTGGAATCGCGGCTGAGAATCGAACAGTCCATTCCATCTTTCTTGACACGGGGCATCAATACAACTCGTGGCTACCTGCTATTTGTGACGACGATCATGGTTGCTATCGCTTTTGCTGCCCAAGCAGGGCACATGGGGATGGAAAGAATCAAGCCATTCGGAGTCATTTGGAGAGAAGTTTGGTTTTTCGTCAGCTACTTGCCATGGCTCATCGTTGTTCCTGTGCTTTTCGCCGTGACCAAAAAATGCTCAATTGATCGGGACATTGGCGAGCTCTCCTATCCGGTGTACCTGATCCACTTCTCATTGATTCTGTTGCTTACACCTTGGGTAGAGCACGGAATCCTTGGAGAAACCAGCGCGCTTGCTTCTGTTCTCCTATCGGCTGCCCTTTTGCGCTATTTGCTTCTTCCTTTCGAGCGATGGAGGGCTCGCCAGAAGAGCGAGCCAACCTTGCTCACGCCGATTGCGGCGGCAAACTGATGAATGCGATGACTAAGAAAAAAACACTACTGGTAACTGGCGCAGCAGGCTTGATCGGCTCCGAGGCTGTCCGACACTTTTCGTCGATGGGATGGCACGTCCACGGTATTGACAACAACATGCGGCGCGACTTCTTCGGCCCCGATGGCGATACCAGCTGGAATCTCAATCGGCTGCGCAGCGAGCTGCCTGCTTACCAGCATCACGTCATCGATATTCGTGACCGGCCGGGGATCCAAACGTTCTTTGAATCCACCGACTTCGATCTGATTATCCACGCTGCAGCGCAGCCATCCCATGATCTTGCTGCGAGTCGTCCCTTCGATGACTTCGATGTCAACGCAGGTGGGACGTTGAATCTGTTGGAGGCGATGAGGAAGTATCGGCCGGAGGCGGCGTTTGCCTTCCTGAGTACCAACAAAGTGTACGGAGACGCGCCGAACGAGATTCCGCTGGTTGAGCTTGATACGCGCTGGGAGTATGCACGGGAAGAAGATCGCGGCGGCATTTCCGAAAGCTGTCGCATCGACCAGAGCAAACACAGCCTGTTCGGCGCGAGCAAACTGGCTGCCGATGTCATGGTTCAGGAGTACGGCCGGTATTTCGACCTGAAGACCATCTGCCTGCGAGGTGGATGCCTGACGGGCGCTGCCCACAGCGCTGCCGAGCTGCACGGTTTTCTCGCCTACCTCGCGAAGTGCGTGGTGGAAGGGCGCCACTACCGGGTTTTTGGCTACAAGGGCAAGCAGGTGCGTGACAACATCGACGCGAGCGACGTCTGTCGCCTGATCGAGCGTTTCTACGATGCCCCCCGCCGTGGCGACGTGTACAACATCGGCGGCGGCCGCAGCAACAGCGTTTCGATGCTGGAGGCAATCGCGAAGCTCGAATCAATCGCTGAAGCCAAGCTCAGTTGGGAATACGTTGAAGACAATCGCAGCGGCGATCACATCTGTTACATCTCTGATTTGACCAAGCTTCGCGACCACTTCCCGGGCTGGGATGTAACCGTTGAGCTTGATCAGATGTTGCAAGACATCGTGCGCGTGTTGCGGGAAAGGACAGCTCCCTGAGTGCCGGAAGCACCATGCTGATCGCCGGCAGCCCTGCTGGTATGGGCAACGTCGGCGAGATCATCCTTGCTGATCTGATACGGCACCGTGGGATCGATGCATTCCATTCGTTCGCCGTGGTTCCCACGAAATATCACTGGAAACCTGATCCTGAATTGGGGGGGTTGTCGCTAGAGCTGCTCAAGTGCAATCGCTTGATTGCAAGGCCTGCCAGCGTGGGCAAATTCGCTCCGCTGCGTTCAATTTTCAACTATCAGGTGGGCTTTAAGCGCGAGCTTGAGCGTCTGTGCGATACGTTCGTGACAAAGGCGCGCCTCTCGCCGCCCAAGCAGATTGTGGCTGTTCTCAACAACGCAATGATGTTCGCATTGTCACATCGGGTTGCGGATGCTTTGGGGCTCCCCTTGCTCACGTTGGTCTGGGACCCGCCGGAGTATCTCCTGCGGCAGGCCAACTTTGATCGATTCAGCCGTGCGAGATTGATTCGCGAGTTTGAACGCAGCTTGTCCAGATCGTGCAGGGTGGCGGTTGTATCCGAAGAGATGCAGTCCGACTATGCTGCGCACACGAAGGCGCCCATGCAACTCCTCCGGCACGGTCTACGGGTCGAGAAAGCGCGCCCGGCCTCGGGCGAAGTGAAGACCGACTGGTTGATCGGGTTTGCAGGCTCCATGTATTCAACCAGCGCGTGGCGTGCGTTCTGCCGGGCACTTGACTCGGTGTCGTGGCGGGTTGCTGGCCGCCAGGTCCGATTGCGGATTTTGGGCGCAGGTATCGAGCTGTCGAGTAGCAGCAAGGCGTGTATCGAATATCTTGGCTTCAGGTCGACAGATGAAACACAGTCCCTGATGGCCGACTGTGATCTTTGCTATCTGCCGCAGCCCTTTGAAAGTCATCTCTCTGACTTAGCGCATTACTCGTTTCCGACCAAGCTGACCAACTATCTGGCACTGGGGCGGCCGGTGTTTGTGCACGCACCTCCACATGCGTCGGTCGTTCGGTTTTTCGCCCAGCGACCATTTGGCGTCGTTTGTGATTCGCTTCAGGCCGCAAACATTGTCGAGGCACTTGAGGGATTTCTCGGTAGTGACGCGACTGTCCGGGAACTGGCGTCACTTTCCGCGCTTGACGTCGCGAAGACGCAGTTTTCGATTGACCGGTTCACGCAAGCGGTCGACCAGTTCCTCGGGACCAGCGCATAGTGAAGGTGCTGCTGATCGTCAGCACGGCGTCCGTCGTCGGCGGCGTCGAAACCTGGCTTGATCGCTTGGTCGCGCACTTGGAGCTGGCTGGCGAGGAGGTGGTCGTCGGCCTTGCCCAGGGCCTGCAGTACAACAATCCCGAGCTTTTTCTAGCTGCTCACCCGTTTCGACGCGCTGTCGCTATTGATGGTCGTGGTCTCAATCGAGAAGGCCGCGTTCGGGCGATAGTGCGCGCCGTTGAAGGCGTCAAGCCGGATATTGTGATTCCACTTGGGGTGGTCGATGCATTCGAGGCGGTTGTGCGCTGCAAGTCCAAGGGACAGATGGTTCGACTCGTTGTTCATGCCCAGGGCAACCTGCCGCCGATGCTTGCAGATCTGGCTGACTATAAAGACTGGATTGATCGCGTCGTTTGCCCCGGCGTGCTGACGTCTCGTGTTTTGGTGGGTGAGCTCGGGTTTCTCGTCAATCGTGTGTGTGTCGTACCGAACGGTGCCGACGTTCCCACACACGGCTGGCGTGAGCGGCCCACCGGCACGCCGCTCAGAATCGGCTACATCGGTCGATTTACCCGTGGCGACAAGCGCTGTCTGGATATTGTTGGCTTGGCAAAGGCGCTCGACGACATTGGCATGCCTTACGAGCTGGTTCTAACTGGCGACGGACCCTGTCGGCAGGAACTACACGATGGTCTCGCGAGCGCGCAGGGACGCGTCAGGTTCCTCGGTGCTATGAAACACGACGCGCTTTATGCCGATGTCTTTCCCAATCTTGATGCGCTGATCCTGACGTCTGCCTCAGAGGCATTCGGCATTGTGCTGGTGGAAGCCATGGCGCACGGCGTCGTTCCGGTGGTGTCTCGATACGCTGGATTCCGCGCCGAAGGGCTGATTACCGAAGGCGTCACGGGTCTAGCGTTCCCGATAGGTGAGATGCGCGATGCGGCGCAGTTGCTGCAGTCACTTTCTGACGACGACGCAATGCGAAGACAGCTCGCCGCGGCGGGTGTGGCGCGATCACAGCAGTACACGTGGGGGCGCTCATTGCGCGAATGGCATGTGGCGCTGTTGACGGTCTGCGCGAATGAGCCCGCAATCGGTGCCGAGGTGCCGGTGCCGCCTGCACCGTCGTCGTCGGGTTTGATGGATCGATTGAAGCTTCCGGAGGCGCTCAAGGATTCGATTCGGCGCATGCGTCGCAATGTGGCTGGCTCAGTCGCGAAGAGTGGTGGTGAAGAATGGCCGCTTTTTCGACGACACCATGACGACGCTGTGCTGGCGCGAATAAGCACATCGCTTCAGTCATTTGATGTCCCGCAAAGCGATTGGAATCAATCTGCCGAACGGTCGGGCGCTGTGGCGGAGAGAGCGCAATGAACCCCAAAGTGGTGTTCGCCGCGCCTTCGGCCTATGTATTGAGCGGTCTTGCAACATGGCTCGACTATCTGATCCCTGGACTGGTCCAGTCGGGCTGGGACGCAAGGCTGTTGCTCGTGTCGGGAAGACATCATCATCAACCGACGCGCTATCTCTCGGTGCATCCGGGAGCGCGCGTCCTAGTGGCTCACTGCCAAACCGAGACGGCGGCAGGACGACGGCGCGCGCTGCAAGAAGTGCTTGCCAAAGTGCAGCCCGACATCGCCGTCTCGGTAAACATTCCGGATCTCTTTCCCGCGGCGAATCAACTCAGAGCAGATAGACAATGGAACGGACGACTCGCCATGAGCGTACACGGCATCGAGCGCTTCCTGTTTGCTGACATGCAGGCATACTCGAAATGCCTTGACGGCACGATTTGCACCAATAGGCTGGCGTGCGAGCTCGCGGACCGATTGGGGACAATACCGACGGAGCGGATTCTGTACGCGCCCTGCGGCGCCGATTCAACACCGGAGGCGGCTCTTCGTCCTCCGACCGACAGACTAAGAATCGCTTATTCAGGTCGGCTGGAGGGCCCGCAAAAGCGGAGCCGCGATCTTATCTTCTTGGTGCGATCGCTCGATTCGTTGGGCGTCCCGTTTTTGCTGGATATCGCCGGTGACGGGCCAGAAATGCCGGCGCTCGAACAGGCGCTTACCAGTGAAAAAGCGTCGGGCGCGGTGGTGTTTCGCGGGCGCGTGGCGCCGGAGGTGCTCCGCGACGACGTTTATGCGCAGGCGCATGCGCTGATCATCACGTCGCATTGGGAGACGGGCCCCATCGTCGCTTGGGAGGCTATGGCGCAGGGTGTTTGCGTGGTGAGTTCCCGCTACGTTGGCTCTGGCCGTGAGACTGCGTTGGTCCACGAAGAGAACGCGATGCTCTTCGAGATTGGCGACATGCAGGAGGCTGCTTTGTCAATGCAGTTGCTGTGGAATTCGCCGACGTTGCGAGCCAGGATTGTCAACGCCGGCAAAGACTTGATTGGAAGTCGATACAGCATTGAACGGTCAGTGGCTAGCTGGGACGCCGCTTTGCGGCGCGTGCTCGCGATGCCACCTGCACCGCATCGGATGCTGGAGAAGCCTCCGGCCCGCGGGCGGCTCGACAAATGGAAATGGCTGAGTCCCGATGCGGCGGAGAAGGTGAGGAGGCTATTGCCGGACTCGCGCCGATTGCCTGCGGCAGACCCAGGCGGTGAGTGGCCCCACGCACACAATGCTAAGCCGAGCGACGCCGCGTTCTGGAAATTGGCCCAGGGGCTGGATCGCGATTATCGCCTTCCGGCGGGCCAAGCGTGATTGCGAGCCTGCGCCAATGGGTTAAAGGGCTGGCAATGCTTCGTCACCCAGAAGTGGTCCAACTGCTCGGAGATGCGAGGCTTCGTCATATCGCGTTGCTCAACCTTCGCAGGGAAGCGCCCCTAGCCAGAATCAGCGATTCAGTGATGACCTTCGGGCTGAAGGACGGACTGCTGGAGGTTGGCGCGGGCGTTCAGATCCGAGAAGGCACGGTGCTGGCATTCGGCGACGAAACCAATGGTCACGGCCGCATCCACATAGGCAAGAACAGCTGGGTGGGCCAGTACAACAATCTGCGCGCGGGCGGCGGCGACATCGTGATCGGTGACGACTGCTTGATCAGTCAATTTTGTACGCTTGTAGGGGCGAATCACCGCGTGGAGCGATCGCGGCCTATTCACTGCCAGGGCTCCGACACCAATGACGCGGGAGTTCGACTGGGCAACGACGTCTGGTTGGGTGCCGGCTGTGTGGTGATGCCCGGCGTGTACATCAACGATGGCGCGGTTGTTGGCGCGAATTCGGTAGTCACTTGCAGCGTGCCCGCCTATGAAATCTGGGCGGGCGCACCGGCGCGAAAGATCGGTCAGCGTCAGTGACCGCTACGATGGCCCGCTTAAAACGAGCGTTGGGCTGCTGGCTCTTCGAGCGCTGGAAGATTGAGCTAGTGCTCAACGCGCCTGCTCTAGCTAAGTGGATGGGGTTGACCTGGCTGGACCTGTGCAACCGGAACGAAACATTGACCGTCGACGATGTCACCGGTGGCCGAGTGTGCCAGTGGTCCGACTCCAGTCGATTGACTGCCGTGTCTGTGTTTCCTTCGCTGGGCGCTCGGATTTCTCGAACGCTACTTGAGGAATGGCCGGTGAGCTCCTTTGCTGTTGGCTCAGATGCAGGTCGCAGTAGGCCGGCTATGTCGTTCTTGATTCCCGTTGGAGGGGATAGTCGCATGGCGCAATTCTTCGCTGCACTGGGCGCGGCGCGTGCGCAAGCGGGCGTTCCGAGCGAGGTTGTGGTGGTTGAGCAAGGAGTAGATCAACATTTGCTCGGCAAGCTGCCTAGTGACGTTGTCTACTATTTTCAACGGGTCAGCGCTGGCAAACATTTTAATAAGAGCAGCGCACTGAACAAAGCGGCTCGGTTGGCAAGCGGTGATGCACTAGTGATTCTAGATGCCGACTATCTCCTACCGTCCCGTTTTGCATTGACTTCAGCGGCGGCTTTGACGACGGTTGAGGCCGCCAGACCGGCACGCTGGATTCTCTACTTGGAACAACCGCAGGGAAGGCGCCAAGCTCCGCGCCAAAGTCCCGGGCACTGCATCGCGAATATCGAATCGATCGTTTCAAACAACCCAACGCCCATTGTTGTTCGTCAATCAACCTATTGGGCCATCGGTGGCCACGACGAAGAATACGAAGGGTGGGGTGGGGAAGATTCAGAGTTTCTCGATAGGCTGCGCACGAGGTCAATCTCTGAGGGCGGTTGGTTGCCGGTTTGGCACCTTTGGCATTCACCTGCCGCAAAAAAGAAGGATGGCGATAGGAACCGTGCTGTCT
>ENA-ORBV01014430-ORBV01014430.1-microbial-mat-metagenome-genome-assembly--contig:-NODE-14430-length-11814-cov-5.445088_pt1 | contig 11814 bp, 5 predicted proteins | sample MGYA00237777_ERZ505514 | MGnify/ENA primary metagenome ERZ505514 (study PRJEB26160, sample SAMN06269048) | microbial mat metagenome | isolation source: Oligotrophic lake microbial mat | place... | reverse complement strand
CACTAAACACAGTACGACGTAACAACTGCATCAACTGACAAAGGAGTCCTCACCATATCTGTGCTCCACAAGAGCAAACTCGCAAGCTATTAGCTAGACCGAAGGTCCAATCAACTACTACAAACACAACTTAACAGTTGTTTCTGCTGGTCTTGACGGGGGAACGACCGGCTTTCTAGTTGTAGCGGCTGTGTCTGGAGGACTTGTGAAGGAGAGTGAATCGAATTCTTGCGGTGTCTTAATGTTCCACAATGACGGCGTTGGACAAGGCCATCTCGATTATTAGTGGCAAATCAGGGAAGTCTTCGTCGGGAGTTCCATCGTCCGAAACTCCATTTACTTCAGATGATGCCTCTTCCTCGTCGTCAGAGTCCTCGGGGGTAGTAGCTAATAATGATCCAATGGGCTTGCAACGCAACAAATACAAAATGAAAATGGTCCCTCTGCGCAAAGCCCTTACTTCCAAACCAGCTCCTCCTCCTCCACCCATCTCCACTACGGAAGGCAGTACCACTGGCGACTATGATGATGACGACGAAACAGATGATCCTCTACTTGACGAGCGGGCTTCCCATGGCCATCGACCACCCAAACACAGCACCACGAACAACAAGGTGCGTGCCAGAGCATCTCGTGCCCCAGGCCCTCCTCCGTCCCCGGAACACCGACGGCGAAGAAGCCGGCAAAGTCATAGCAAGAGTTCGCCTCCAAAGCCGCAAGACATGAGTAATGGCAGAAAAGCAAGCAGCAAGCCAAACCGGGAGCCACCGGGAGGTTCCTTTGACGAAGAGAGCACGAGGCACCAGGAGCGTCACTACGACAATATCCGAACGAGCAGAAGTGATCGTGACCATGAATACTATGACACTATGTCCGTACTTCTCGCTGGTTCTCCTACGCACACCGCCGTGTCACAATTAACAACCAGTCCTGACCATCATCAACACCCGCAACCACAACGACACCTGGACCCCATTCAATACACCCAAAGTGGAACGATAGCAGCCCCCATCCGATTGTCAGATGCCCCACTAATGCCTTCGAACTCGCATCCTCCTGCCCCTACTGCACGCATGAGCAACGCCAGTGCCCCACTCCCCATGGCTTCCAGCAACATAAACCAGACAACATCAACAGAGTACTTGTGGAAAGACCAAGAGAAACAACATAAGCACCAGAAACAGCAACACGAACTCTTTCAAAAACAACAATTGGCAAGTCGTCTCATTGTATTGGAGCAAAAGTACGTGTCCGAGTCCGAAGAATGGCAAGACGAAAAGGAAGAACTCCAGCGGCGATTGCGAGAGGCCGAAGAAACCAAAGTCAAACTGGAGAAGCAGTGGGTAACTTGGCAAAAGGAACGATTGGATTGGGAACACCAGTTTGAGAAAGAGCAAGAAGATCATTACGAACGACAATGGGAAACAGCCTACAAAAAGATGCAAGCGCAATTGAAGGAGGGGGAAAAACAACATAAAAAGCAATTGCAGCATGATGCTCGGCAGCTAGAAGAAGCCATTCAGCAATTGCACGCAGAAGAAGAGGCTGTTCAACAACAACAAAAAGCAATCGACGAGCGCGATCGCAAATTGCGTAAACAAGAGGAGGAATACGAACGGAAAAAGAAAGATTACGAGCAATGGCATGCCAGCTTGGAAGCGAAACAAGAACTGGTCGAACACACTGTCCAAGAAAGGACACATGAACGACAAGAACAAGAGGAGCTGTTGGATAAAGCCAAAGACGAATTTCGACGATACGAAGAAGACGCCATGCGACTCAAGCAAGAAGCATCCTCGGCCAAACGGGCGTTGGAAGATTGCAAGAAAGAATTGCACGAATTGCAGCAACGTACGGAACAATCACACGAAAAGAAGCGTGTAGCCTGGCAAGGCGAATGGGCGGCTTTGCAAGAAGAACTCAAAATGGCCAGGAAACGCAAGGATCAATTGAAACAGGCGTGTGAAGAATTGGAAGAGGAATGGATGTCGACCCGAGAAGAAAAGGAGAAGGAATGGCATGTCGAGATACAACGTCGGCAAGCCCAGTGGAATGCCCAATTAGAGGAACAGCAAATTTCCTTGGAATCACGGGAACGTGCACTGGAGAAACAGCATGCTCTGGCGTTGCAGGAATTTCAGGCCTTCGGAGAGCATTGGAATGAAAAGCATAGGGAAATTGGAAAAGACTTTGCTGGAAAACACGAAACGCTAGAAAAGCTACAGCGAAAGATGCAATCCCTTCTTCAAAAGTACAAGCTCGACAAGTCAAAGCTGGCGAAAGATCAAACAGAAGTTGCAGCTCAAAAGGCGCACGTGGAGTTTTTGTACAAACAAGTGGACTTGACTCGGAGTGGTCAATTGGAAGTACTAGAGGAGCAGAACAAAGAAGTGCATCGTTTACATGCATTGCTAAACGAGACACAGCGGCAGAATGCGACGGAAAAAGGCCTTTGGTTGAATGAAAGGCAGGATATAGAGCAAGCGCACGCCAAATTAAGCAAGCATGTCGAAGATCTGGAGGAACAACTCGGAGAACAGAGAGCGATCGTAGACAAGGTTTGCAAAGAACGCGATCGCTGGCGCAGTCAATTGGAAGAGCTTTCAAACGAGCGGGACCAGCTATTGGAACAATACGGTTCGCAATCCGACGAAAAATACAACCACGAACGATCCATGCTTGTCACTCAGCTTCAGAAGCAGCAGGAGACATTTAAGAACGAGAAGAAGAAATTCACTATGGAACGAGAACAGCTGTTGCGAGAACGCGACAGCTTTGCGCAAGAAGTGCACGATAACAAGAGGCTGCGCAAACCCAAGGTTCACCACTTATACAATACCGCCCGCAGCCCTAATTCGGTGTCTTCCTCGAGCAGCGATCTGCAGGACGCATTTGAGCGCTTGGTGCAGGAACGGGATTCTCTTAGGGATCAGCTATGGGAACTTCAAAAAGACTTGCAGTTGGAAATCGACACCCTTATGCAAGAAAAGAAGGCTCTAGATGAGGTCCACCAAGAGATTGTCCAGAAGCAGGAAACCCAAGAGCAAGAGTTCACGGAGGAGAAGAACAAGCTGATGAAGCAATTTGAGTTTGAAAAAAAATCCGTCCAATCAGCGTGGAAAAAGGAGAAGGAAGGTATCGTCGCCAAGCTCGAGAGCCTAAAGAAAGAACACGGGCTTCTGCAAGAAGCTCACCAGGCTCTCTCGAAGAAGGCCCATGCTGGCGACGCACAAGCGCAAGAGGTCATTAGAGAACTCCATCGACAGTCGGACAAAGCACAGGCCGAATACCAAGCTACGATGAAAGCGATGAAGGAAAAGATCACCGCTGCGGAGAAGGAAAGTACTACGCTGAAAGAACAAATGATTGAGATTCGTCAGGAACACGATTTGCTAGAAACGGCCTTGCAAAAACAAGAAGCAAAGAAACGAAAGCAAGAAGAAGTATCGCAAGAACAGATTGATGCCCTAACAAAGGAAAGAGACGAGTTGAAGAAGCAGCAATCGCAAAGTGGAAAGGAGTTGCAAGAGCAGATTGATGTCATCACAAAGGAAAGAGACGAGTTGAAGAAGCGGATGGACGAAACTTTCACAAAGGAAAGAGACGAGCTGAAGAAGGAAATCGATGAAACTAAGACACTCGCGAAGGAGAAGGAAGACCTCCAGGCGCGGTATGAGGAGCTTCTCGAAGAATACGTACAGCTTGAATCAGAAAAAGCCAACCTAATCCAGGAGCAGCAACAAACCAAAGAGTCCATTTCGTTCAAAATGGAGTCTCTGGAAATGCAGCTACGGTCGGTGGAGAAAGAACGCGATCAAAGCAAGGAAGAGTGCGACCAAGCTATTGCCGACTTGGCTAAGCACGAAGAAAACGCCACCAAGCGATTGGACGATGTTGTTACTAAAGTGGAAAAGCTCATGGACCAGAAGCAATTGTTGCAGACGTCATACGAGAAGCTCGTGGCTGAGCACAAGGTTTTGCTTCAAGACCTGGAGAAAAGCAAAGACCTGGAGAAGGCAGCAACAGTGGACTTGCCGATGCAGTTGAAGTCATTGATGGACGAGAAACACGCTCTCCAAGAAGAAAGAGACGATCTACAGCAGGAGAGGGACAAGCTTGCGAACAAAACTAAGCAGCTTGAGCAAGACTTTGCAGCAGCAAATGAATCTCACGAAGAAGAACTTGAGAAGGCCCACAAGGAAGCGAAGCAGGCAGAACAGAAGCTGCGTCAGGTCAAGCGAGAATCGATGGAGGCCGAACTCAATCAACAAGAGGAAGAAGAAAAGTTGCGTACGCTCATGAAGCGGTTGGAGAAACATGCTTTGTCGCTGGAAACCCGGGAAGAGGAAATTGATGAGCGTGAGAAGACAGTGCAGCAGTCAGCTCGGGAGTGCCGAGAATGTGTGCGAGATCTTAAAGAGAAGGTAAGTTGTTGGCAACAGCATTCGGATGAATATATGGTTGTGTATATGTGCTTTGAGTTCAAATGATTGACGCGGTTGTGTTCGAATCACAGGAAGAATCTCTGGTCGAACGTGAAGATGAGCTGGAACGTCGGATGGCAGAGAACGAGGAATCTATTGCACACTTTCGACTCGAACGCCAGAAGGAAGCATTCAAGATGATAGTTGGCAGGCGTCGTCATGAGCAGCGAGAAATTGTTAGCGCCGCCTTTTCAAAGTGGGTCAGAGTGACTATGTTTGAGATGGAGCAGAGTGGCCAGAAGAACAAGTCATCTCACACTGACGAGGAAGTCCGTGAGCTTCGGGAAAAGTTGAAAGCAGGCGAGACGGACTTGGAAGCTTTGAAGGAGGAGTTGGAACTCACTCGGCAAGAATTAATGGACAAGACTGAGGCGAGTGATCAAACCGAGTCCGAACTCAGGGAAAAGGTGGCCCAGGTCGGCAAGGACAGGATTGCACTCGCTAAAGACCGCGCAGAACTTCAAACGGAAAGAGAAAGACTCAATAAAGATAGAGAGGCTATGTCCACGCTGGACAAATTCTTGCATCGCCGTGGCCAGGAGCTCGACGAGCGTGAAAGGGCGATCAAAAGGGCTGCTGCTGCCAACGGCAAGGTCTTTTCCTTGCACGAGCAGCAAACATCACAAGTATTTGAAGCGTCCTTGGAGGAGGAACGCAAACTGGTGGAGGAGACTGCGGGCATGCTATCGCAGCGCGAGGCCAAATTGCGAGAGAAGGAGGCTGCTTTGCAGAAACTCGAAAAGGAGTTGGACGAGAAAAAAAAGGAAATTGACTCGGCTGTTGCAGAGGCAGATGAAAAGCAACGCCGCATTCGTACATTGGCGCAGCAACTGCGACGTAAAGAGCAGGAAATCGAAGAGAAAGAAGCATCTTTATCTGCTGAATACGAGCAATATCAAGGAGCTCATTCAAGAGTGCAACAAATGGCTCGGAATCTTCAGAAGAAAGAGGAGCAGATGAGCAAAGAGCGGCAACGTTTATTGGAACGTTTGCAGGAATGCGACGCCCTTGAATCTCAGTTGAGCGACTGGCAACATCAGCTAGAAACGACCAGTGCTGGCGGTGTTATATCGGTCAGCTCGAACACAACTACGGGCACAGAGTCTCCTACTGGTCCCGATCCCAGTGTTTCCAAGGAGGATCCCGAGGCTGTTGCGGAGAGTCCCGATCGGCATTTCTTTGGCCGTGATGCATCTCCGTTCTAAGTTGTCTCGACGTTTTACGAGCGCAAGGCTGATCTGAAACGAAACTATGACAAACTTAAGCGGATGTCACTTGAGTCTCTTCGGTCACCGGTGAAACAAATATGAATGGTCAATCAGTTGGCCCCCTTTGAATTTATGTATGGGATTATGATTTGTTGTTTTACTAAATACTAGAAAGTACAGTTGTCCTTTTGTGTTTAGAAGTTAGTTATGTCCACGGTGCAGCTCAGACCGGTTACGCAGTAGCCACGGTTCCTGAATTGATTTCGTCTTCTCCGGTTCCGCTGCCGTTGACTTCGTCCTCTTTCCGTCTGAGAGCGCGCCCCAGAGGACCGTAGCCCAATGCCTATGAGGACAGGTTATAATGACGTCGCATTGTTAGTACAGGTACTTCCAACACTCTTCCAACTCAACGCATCATTATTCACACAAGCCCCAACAACTTGAAGTCGATACACAACCACATGCCCGCCTGGACAGTTTTTAGATTCCATAACAGCGCATCCACAAGAGCCTTTTGCTGCAACTAGATGCACGCAATAGAAACATATATACCGTACGTACCACTCGAATCAACCCCAACATGGCATAACTACCCAACCGAAAGGTAAAGGTTGCAAAGACAGCGGGCACGGAACTGCACCAAGATGACGCTAGCAATTTCCACTGTATCAGAAGCGATAATGTGCCCTGCAGTAACATGAAACCAAAATCTCGAGAGGCCAACATGGCCCCGTCCACGGCAACTGCAAATATATAGCACGGATGACAAACAATAAATAATCAAGGTATGAGCATGGCACCCAAAAAAGGAAGGACGGTCTGCTCGTCAAAATATGACAGATTATGTGATCCCAGCCGCTTGGCTTGCTTACCTGTAAAGATGCCCGTCGCCACGGCACAAAACAAGGACGGTGCACAGTGTTTGGCCAAAGATTGGACACCGATATCGGATGAGAACATGCCGGTTCCCAAGCCCAACGTCAATGCGGCCACACCTCCCACAGTGACGGCCGCCCCAATCGCCAATATCAGAATGGATTTTAACGTGTCCCGGATCAATCTTCCTTTGGGTTGGAGACTATCGACCAAGGCTGGCAACTGTGTTTGACTCAGTTGGGATAGGGGTTCCCCAAACAACATGAACAAAAACATGACATTAATACTCATTTGATAGGCTGCCAATTGTTGGACCCCCAAACGACTGGCAGCTCGTTGCATATTGATCGTTCCCAAAAGCCGTGTCACGGTAATGGCCACGAGGGGTCCGGTAAATTCCAACAAACTCATAATTTCTTGTCGTGTCGGTAGCTTGAGACTGGGCAATACGTTTTTGCGCCATAGAGATCGCATCATAAAGGCACTACTAAAGAGTGTTGCAAAGGCCGTGGCCGCCGCGGCACCCCCACATCCCATGCGAAAGGGCCAGGCACAACAGGTAGCATCACCAATGACGTTGACGAGGGCCGCCAGTGCGACAATTTTGAGGGGGGTGATGGCATCCCGAGTCGCCAACAAAATGTTGAGCATGACATTTTGAGCCATGGCGGCCCAAGCAATGGCACCTCGCCAATGAATATAAGAGGCAGCAGGACCCCGCAGGGTGGGTTCCACTTTGAGCAAAGACAACATGGAAGATGTATACTTGGCATAAAACCCGGTCACGACAAATCCCGCCAGTAAGGCTACGGAAAGTGGCGCGGAGGCAGCTTCTCTGGCGGCCGTAGTATTGCCTTGCTTGGTCGCCTCGTCATAATCATAGGATCTCGAGACCAGACCCGTAGTCGCACGACCCAAAAAGGAAAACATGTACAGCATTTGATCGGTACAAATCGTGGCCGGCGACAAGGCGGCCAATCCCATGGTACCAGTCGTTTTCCCAACAAAGGCATTGTCAATATTGGACAAGAGTGGATTGCAAAGAAAAATGCCCAACGCTGGCAAGGCGAATTTCAGCATGTTTCGTTTGCTGGCAGCGGCAGCTTTGACTCGCTTTGGTTTTTTATTGGTTTGAAGTCGCGGTGGTGGTGGCAGTATTGGTTGTTCTTGGGGAGGTAATGATTGTTGGATGCGTTCTCCATTTCGAATAGCAGCCACAATGGCGGGTGGTAGTTTTCCTCTGCTGTCGTTGCCAGAAGCAAATAAGGCATCCACGGAATTTTGGATTCTCTGTTGTCGCAACGTGTATTTGGTCATTGAAGGCATTCGGGCATTCGGCACAAATGCATTGCATTCAGGTGTAGCAACAAACAGGCATGCCACCACGAGGATAAGAGCCAGCATTCCATGGTTGCTGGTTGAAATTGAGGAGGGATATAATCGAGGCATTTATATCGTTTTGTTTTGGGTCTTGCTGATGTTGATGTGACTGGATTCCTTCGTTTCCTTCAAGCAAGAAAGTTCTTCTCTAGCGATCCTCTTCTTTGATACTACTATTAGAATAATCTGGGCAAAGGACAGATTGAATACAGAGGCGTTCTTGAAATAGAATATAAATGAATAAGGTAACTTCTCCTGCCCTTCTTCTTCGACTCAATATCTTATAATAAAATAACAAAGGCAATCTGATAAGAACAATGCAGCTAGAATTGTAGCCTAGCTAATAGAGGGTAGATATCATGGTTCAATGCAACCGAAGACAGAGTTGATGTACTAGCTAGCTAGTAGGTTGAATGAAGGAATCAGGTCGGAAACACGCACTTGAATTGGAGCTTTCTGATTCGGTGAAATTATTTTCCGACGCGCATGGTTCCCATTTACACCGATGTGCGTCCAACTATTCGAAATATATTTAAGTTGCACACCTGCTCTAAACGGCAGAATAATGACTGATTTTCGTACTCGCCCGACGTGAAAGGTCACAGTGCGGTGGGAAATCATGCCAACAACAAGAACAAATGAAGCGAAAAATCAAAAATCTTCTATCCAAACGCTCTCCTCTTTCCTCTCACGAGAGGAAGAGGGTTGTTAGTCGTGTGACACTCTATGGTGTGACATATCGACCTCTATCTTTGTCAATTACTACAAGTACAGTCTCTTTCCCAACAACAATAGTATTAATCTACTACTAGCTAGAGCTTACGATCATTATGGCAGAAGAATCTACAATTGCGAGCAATATCAAGCTGGCTACCACGAACTATCTAGCCAGAAAGCACAAAACGTCAAAACTAGCATGCAAAACTATGAATCTCAACGAGGAACAAAAATGCAATCAATCGAATCAGAAGACTGGCAATCAGCACGCCAAGGAAGAGAGTCATCCTCAGCAGAACTCCATCACCAACACCAAGGATGCCTTGTATTGGAAAGCCAAATATCTGCAAGCCGATGAAGCGGCCTCTGCTTGGAAATCCAAGTACATGGCAGCCACACATTCTGTCATGGAAATCTTTCAAGAAGTCGAAGGATCGAGTTACTATCATCAGCATGATAGTGGCTACAAACTGTGGATGCGCTTATCCGCGACTGTGCAACAAGATCGAAATGTGGCACTGTCAGCACTCATCACGGGCTTTTGTCGTCCGGAATATTTGCCCTTGCCCTTTAAAACCGACAAGGTGTTTCTCTTGCAAGCTCTGACTCGTTGCGAATGTCGAAAGGACAATTTCGGAGACAATCTAGCCGTGCAGCTATCGGTCATGATGTTTGCCATTCCAGAATGTCGAGAGGACGCGCAGGTTTGGACCAGAATATTATCGAGTCCATGGTGGAGCGGTGGAACAACCCAGGAATGGCCCTTTCATGAGGCTCCCGAGAGCTTGTTCTCCGATACAATAGCACTCACACAAATTCTGGCCAACCGTCCTGAATTGTTGCCCCAAATTCCAGCGACCTTGTTAATGAACAAGGAGTTTCTACAGCAAGTCATTGATAAGGAAGCTTCGCTGCTAATGCATCTTCCACAACACCCACAATATGCCTTTCCCGAACTAATTTTGGACAACTTGACGTGCTTTTTCCAAGGAGAACGCTACGAGAAAGAAGCCAAAATGCTCATGGAACAATGTATCCCCGAAATCAAATCCAATCCGTCCTTTGCCAAGGCTTGGTTTGCTGCGGGAGGTCCGTTTTTAGTGGATTCCTTCCCGACCAGTTTCAAGGATGATCGTGACTTCTTTTGGTGTATCGCCGAGAATCCCGCCAACAATCCTCGGTTTGCTCCGTATTCCTTTCAACACGCCTCCCCTCGACTCAAGGATGATCGAGATCTCATTTTGCGAGCCGTCCAAACCAATCCGTATGTCTTGTTCAAGGCTTCGACACGCCTCCAACGAGACGTAGACGTCGTCATTTTGGCCATTGGATGTTGCGGATCCGATTCCTTTTTTCCACAAGAATACATGCACAAACATACGGAGGATCGACGTTGGTTGAATCAGTTGTACTCGCATTGTGTGAGCATACTACGACAACGGGAAATCTTTGTCACTACCATTCTCCCTTGTCTTTCCCTTGTCCGGCCGGCAAATAATACAAGTAACACCAACAACAACACCCACCAAGGTGGTGGTTGCCCCCTCACGATTCTCAACCAAGGACCGGAAACATCCCAAGTCTACAAACGACAATTGGCGGAATATCTGGATGTCCCCATTGGGAAGCGGCTGAAATACTTCCGACAAGCCTCCAATGTACTTAAGACGGGGGGCTTTCTCAAGTATCCAGGATATTATAACTAGCTAGCTTCCTCTGGCTAGCTATCTATTATTATAAGCTTTTTTCATCATATCAATGACCTGCATCATAAAAAGATATGAAATGATGCGTGGAATTGACATGAAAACTTGGGAGAGCCAATTTTTTTAATCTGCATCCTCTTCAGTCAATGCAATAGCATGGTGACACAGACAGGTGTGCACTCCATCAGTGCAATGGTGCAAAATGCCACTAGACTCAGTGCTGGTACCAGCCAACTCCCCTTGATCTGCACGTTGCGGATTCGGACCCACATTTTGGCAATCAAGACTGTGAAGAAAGTTTAATCAGGGTCTAAAAGTCTTAATCTAAATTATGTTTTTGTAGTCTTGAGGCTCTCACAAATGTCGGATAGGTCTGAAGTGGATAGGTTCAAAGTGGTCACTGTCGGCAGTGAATCAAAAGAGTCTTAATGAAAGGCCTTCAGCACTCAAGAAGGGTCTTGATTTGTTTCAAAAGGTGAAAAATGGCTGAATGGTTTTTAAAACTGCTGTTTGATGCAAATGTGAGTCTGCATCTTCAACTTGATGCTTTGATGGTGGCCACAGATCTTGCTTGTCATTAGCCAGTTCAGAGCATGTGTCGTTTTTTGTTCTTTTTTGGGGTCAACAAGAAAAAAGCTGAGCATTGGTGGATCTGGCAGACATGGTGCTGACATCTTCAAATTGTGAGAAGTGGAAAGCCATTTCACAGTCAACACAGTGAAACACTTTCCCACATTTGCCAATTTTTTTGCAAATCCGTCTTTGACAATGCAAATGAAACTGTGAAGCCAGTCAGCAAAAAAAACGAGGGGGGCTGAAAACATTGTCATCATTGTTTGTGATTGTGTGTCCGAAGAAATGCATCCTTTTTTTGATTCAAACACAAAACACACTGCCAGTGTCACAGAAAATCAATGATGAATGTTTCCCCTTCAGCTTTGGCTTTCCACCTGTGGCCGACAGAATTGTTGTTTTTGTCCCTCTCATTTGAGTGAATGATTGCTGTTGAATTGTCTGCACTGTCACTGCACCATGCGTTGCATTCAGTTTTGTTCCAACAAATTCATCTGTTCCTCCATTTCCTCCTTGACAAACGACAGTTTTTCGCAGCAAAATTGACCGCAAAAAAGGACCTTTCAGGGGCAAAGGTCCCTTCGTTCGCACTTTGACACCGCACTGTGCCTTCGTCAAAGCGACGATGCATCTGTGTTGCTGGGGGGCCACGCACAAAAGGGCATTTCGGCGATTCAAACGGTTCGCCGTGTTGCAGAAAATGTGAGTGTCAAACAACACACAGCAACAACACGGGACACTGGCAAACAAAAATGCTCAACCAACATTGATAAACGATGTATCTTCACCGTCAAATTGCCAAACAACAAGGGGCAAAACACAGCAACAATGCCTTAATAAAGAAACTTTCCTACTCTAATGTTTCACCAC
>ENA-ORBV01014429-ORBV01014429.1-microbial-mat-metagenome-genome-assembly--contig:-NODE-14429-length-11816-cov-2.994293_pt1 | contig 11816 bp, 8 predicted proteins | sample MGYA00237777_ERZ505514 | MGnify/ENA primary metagenome ERZ505514 (study PRJEB26160, sample SAMN06269048) | microbial mat metagenome | isolation source: Oligotrophic lake microbial mat | place... | reverse complement strand
TTTTCAAGCAGAAGACGGCATACGAGATTCGCCTTAGTCTCGTGGGCTCGGAGATGTGTATAAGAGACAGGCTGGCAACGTAACGTTTTCCGCCGAATCCGAATATGGCGCAGGACCCTTCGTCCCAGACTGTATCGCCCGTGGAAAGTTCGACGTCCCAGCTTCCCATTCCCGCCGCCGATAACGCCAGACGCAAGCGCGCTTCGCCTTCAAGCAACAGGCTTTGAGCGTACTTCTGCGTCGTGATGTCGGATGCCGTTCCGGTGGTTCCCACTACCTTGCCTTGAGCGTCGCGAACCACGACCGCGTTGTAACTCATATGGACGGGAGTCCCGTCTTTGCGCAGCAACACGGTTTCATAGCGATTGGCGGCCATTCCCGCCAGCACTTGGGCGAACACGTCCATGTCGATCCGGGCCTGCGCCGGCGTCTCGAACTCAGTGAATTTTCGGCCCAGCATCTCTTCGGGCTCGTACCCGAATAGAGATTTCGTCGCCTGCCGGTTCAAAAATGTCCAGCGGCCTTCAGTGTCGATGGACCAGATCAAATCGTTGGACAGCTCGACCAGCGTGCGGTAGCGCTCTTCACTGCACGTCAATGTTTCTTCAGCCAGTTTGCGTTCCGTGATGTCGCGAACGTTGACGATGATGGCTCTGACGGCCGGTTCATTTAAAAAGTTGTAGCCGGCAGTATCCAGCCAGCGGTACGAACCATCTTTGTGCCGCACGCGCAACGCCATCGTCACGACACCGCCCGAAACCTTCAGATTGCTCCCGAACGCCTGGCTCGCCGCTTCCATATCATCCGGATGCACCAGTTCGAACGTCTGCCTGCCGACGTACTCGTCTAACGGGTATCCAAGAATGCGGGTGATCGAGGGCGTTGCATAGAGCGCCTTGCCTTCGGCGTTCAGTAGAATTGTCGCGTCCAGACTATTCTCAAGCAGCGCACGAAACCGCTTCTCGCTCTGGCGCAGCGCAAACTCCGCCTCGGTGCGCGCCAACAGGTCCTGTGCGTGCTGCTCTGAAAGGGCAAGGCGCACATTCAGCAGCTTCATATCCAATGGCCGGGAAAGGTAATCGTTGACGCCCGCTTCCAACGCGGCCGGCAAGTCGCCGCCAAAGGCGCTGCCGGAGATGGCAATAATCTGATAACGCTCCCCGCCGGGAAGGCTGCGGATGCACTGGCAGAGGCGCTGCGTTTCAGAGGTCGGGAGGAGCAGATCCAGGAACACCAGATCGAACTCTCTCTGCTGGCAAAACTGCCAAGCCTGCTGCGTGTCGGAACAGAACGTCGCCTCGTGGCCACGGGCTTTGAAAACTTCCTCAAGGACGACCTGTGTCGAATAGTCGTTAACAATCACGATAGTTCGGATAACGGAGTTCTCCCTTTAGGCAATATGGCCCTTGATTGAACTCTGTTTGGCTGAAATGTCAAAAGATACGACGTAGGGCCACCGTCTATTGGCTCAACGGGCCAGCATGTGCAAGCCAGGGGCAGCGCCCCTGTAATGAATGTGTGGGTATTAGTCAGAGCCCTATAGGGGCGGAACAAACTGTTGGTAAGGAGAACTCAGCGCGGAAAAGGGATGACGCCCTTTCATGGGGCTTCCTTTTTCGGAGAGAAAAATCCCAGGGACGATGCCCCTGGCTATGGAATGTTGGCCCATTGGGCAAAACAGGGGAGATGAGCTAGCGCGGACGTTGAGCGCGAACAATTACTTTCCGAGAGCAATGCAAAACACCGCAGCCAGAACCACGATCAGGCCGAAGAATCCACCGTAGGCATCCATCAGATTCATTCCGTACTTGATGATCGAAACTTCAGCTTGCTTGGCGGCCATGAACGTTTCCCCCTTTGAGCAGATGGTTGGGTTAGATTGTCAATCGTGCTGTAAGGGGTACTCATGGCTTGGCTTTGGCGTTGAAACAAATTTTAAGGAAAGAGAAAAAATCGTCGAACGCCGCTTCTGTTTGACCACAATAGCTCTTTAGGTTTAACTGCACCCTGCATTTGCACCCTTACCATGCCGCTGAGGATGATTCATGACCGCGTTGCCCATTATGATCGTCGTCCTGTGTACACTCGCGATCGCCTATCGCTACTACAGCGCCTTCCTCGCCGCCAAAGTCGCAGTCCTTGACGACAGCCGCACCACCCCTGCTTTTGAATTGAACGATGGCCAGAACTATCATCCCACCAATAAGTGGGTGCTTTTCGGGCATCATTTCGCCGCCATCTCTGGCGCTGGACCTTTGATCGGACCGGTACTCGCCGCTCAATTCGGTTACATGCCCGGCTTGATCTGGCTGCTTGTCGGGGTATGTCTTGCCGGAGCCGTGCAGGATTTCCTGGTTCTGGTCGCCTCGATGCGCCACAAGGGCCGCAGTCTCGCCCGCATCGCGCGCGATGAAATCGGCCCGGTCAGTGGTGCTGCCAGCATCGCCGCCATCCTCTTCATCATCGTCGTGGCGCTGGCTGGATTGGGCGTCGCCGTCGTCAAAGCGCTCGGCGGAGAAGAATTCGACATCCCGGTCAGCAGCCGCATCGTTTTGCCCGAGGGCGGCGTGCTTCAAGCGGGACAGTCGCCCTTGCAGGTGAAACTCCCCGGCGGCACCATCCTCAGCGTTCCCATCCCAGCCCGAGCCGGTGCCGACAAGAGCGCACCGATCCTCTATAAGGAGTTCCCCCTCTCGCTGGCCGAAATTGTCGAGTTCGGTGACGCGGCGGACGTGGCCAAAATCAAAGCCGCCAAGCCCGGCGAAATCGTGGTGATCGAAAATGCAGTCAAAGCGCCCAAGGCCGCCAGACGGTTGATTCCCGGCAGTTCGTGGGGCGTCTTCACCATCGGCAGCTCTATTCCGATCGCGCTGTTGATGGGATTGTGGATGTACGTTCTGCGCAAAAACGCACCGAACCGCATCGTGGAAGCGTCCGTCATCGGCGTCATCATGATGCTCGCCTGCGTCCAGATCGGTTCTTACGTTCCCGGCACCGCGCTCGGCGACATTCTTAATTTGAGCAAGCGCCAGGTCGTCATCTCAATGGCCATTTATGGCTTCGTGGCGTCCGTGCTGCCCGTCTGGCTGCTGCTCTGCCCGCGCGATTATCTGTCGAGCTATTTAAAAATTGGAACCATTGGCGCCCTCATTCTGGGCGTGCTGATCGTTAATCCAAAACTGGAGATGCCGTCGTACGTGAATATCTGGGAAGGCAACGGTCCCAACGTCAAAGGCACGCTGTTTCCGTTTCTTTTCATCACCATCATGTGCGGCGCCATCTCCGGCTTCCACGCGCTCGTCGCCAGCGGCACAACCCCCAAGATGATCAGCAATGAACGCGATGCGCGCATGATCGGCTACGGCGCCATGCTGATGGAAGGCCTCGTGGGCATCGTCGCTCTGATCGCCGCATCCAGCCTCTCTCCAGGCGACTACTACGCCATCCAGATTCCTATCCACGAGCAGGCCGCGGCAACGGAACGATTGAAACTGATTGACGGCGATCACGACACTCTGCAGGTGACGGAAGTTCAGGTCGGAGAAAATCTGCGCGGCCGTACCGGCGGCGCGGTGACGCTGGCCGTGGGCATGAGCAAAATTTTCGGTGGGTTCAGCTTCTTCGAAAAACTGATCGGCTACTGGTACCACTTCGCGATCATGTTCGAGGCGCTGTTCATCCTGACCACGATCGACACCGGAACGCGCATCGGCCGCTTTCTCGTTCAAGAGGTGATGGGCAAAATCAAGCCCGAGTTCGGACGAGTGGACTGGTGGCCGGGCGCCATCTTCGCCACGTCGGTCGTCGTTTTCGGCTGGGCGGGATTGCTCTGGAATGGCGACATCGCGAACATCTGGCCGATGTTTGGCATCGCCAATCAGCTTCTGGCCGTCATCGCCATGTGTGTCGTGACAACCATCATGTTCAACAACGGAAAGGCCCGCTATGCCTACGTCACGCTGCTGCCACTCTCCTTCATCACCACGACCACGCTGACCGCCGGCTATTACATGCTGAACAATTTCTGGATGCAGGCGCAGGGAGATGGCGCCGCCGGCCGCCGCGGCATGCTCAACTTCGGCCTCACCGCCGTGATGCTCGCCTGCGTTGTTATCGTGCTCGTCGATTCGCTTCGCGTCTGGCTCAAAAAGCGCCCGACAAAAGTGATTCCCGAACCCGCGCTGGAGCGCGCGTGAACTCTTCAAAGCAACGGCTTTCACGAGTGCATCAAGCCATACTTCCGCACCTAATAAAAAGAGGGACACGCATCCGTGTCCCTCTTTCTATTCGTTGTTCTCTGCGCCTCCGCGTCTCTGCGGTGAAAAAAGCAGCGCCTTTCGTTACTCGTAGAAGACTTCCGCCAGTTCCAGGAACGCATCCGGCAAGTACTTGTAGCGCTTCTTTTCGGACTGGTTTTCGCGGACCAAGCCCTTCATCGTCACGGTCTCGACCTTCAAGCCCTGCAGAACCACTAAGTGCCCGTATTGATTTTTGATCACCGCGTCGGCCGCCTGCACGCCATAGCGTGTGCCGAGAATGCGGTCGTACGCGCACGGCGTTCCGCCGCGCTGCAAGTGTCCCAGCGCAATCGCGCGCGTTTCAAAGCCGGTCAGCTTCTCGATCTCGCTGGCCACCGCGTCGCCCACTTCGCCGGACCTCATCACCGTGTTACCGAAGCTGTCGCGCTCGACCTTGTCGGAGAGCGTCCAGCCGCCGTCTTTGTTCTTGATGATGCGCGGCTTCACTTCGATGCCCGCGATGGATGCGCCTTCCGCCACGACGATGATGGCGTGCAGCTTGCCCAGACTGCGGCAGTGTTTCACTTCGCGCGCGATGTCGTTGATGTGCACCGGCTTCTCCGGCACCGCGATGTAATCCGCTTCGCTGGCCAAACCCGTGTAGGCGGTGATCCAGCCTGCGTGGCGACCCATGCATTCCACGACCATGACGCGATGATGGCTCATCGTGGTCACGCGCAGATCGTCGATGGCCTTCGTGGCCTGTTCGACGCTGGACCAGAAGCCAAAGGTGAAATCCGTTCCGAGCACGTCGTTGTCGATCGTCTTCGGCACGCCGACCACATTCAGGCCGTGATCGCGGTTGAGGTAGTAACCGATCTCCAGCGTATCGTCGCCGCCGATGGCAATCAAAGCATCCAGTTCCAGCTTGCGGTAGACGTCGACGGCTTTCTTCACGTCCTCGGGATTTTTGTAGAGATTCGTGCGCGACGTTCCGAGAATCGTTCCGCCCTCGTGCAGAATTTCATCGACGCGGTTGGGATCGAGAGGCACGGTGACGTTGTCGCGCAGTCCGGCCCAGCCGTCCACAAATCCCAGAACCTGATACGTTTCTTTTTTCTCGCGGGAGAGCCGAATGACTGCAGCTCGAATGACCGCGTTGAGTCCGGGAGCGTCGCCGCCTCCGGTTAAAATGGCAACCTTCTTCATTACCAACATCCTCCTGTGAGATGGAGCACACATTATACAGCGTGGCATCCGTTTGTCATTTTGTATTTATGAGGGAAACACGCAAAGTCCTGGCGGTGGGCCGTTGCTGACGCCACAAGACTAACTCATCGCCTCCCACAATAAAAGGGGATGACGCGCACACGGGGCTGTGCCCGCCAGCACACTCTTTCCTTTCTGAAAAACCAGCGGCTCTCATGGGTATTCACCCATGCAAACTCAGCAATAATGGAATTGGTTGCCGCTTTGCTTTATCACAATCGAAAGCCGGATGCGGCGAATCCCGGGGCTGAAGGAATACACGGGGACTTTTCGGATGGCCACAGCCAGTCGCTACCTGTGACGGCGCTTCGAAGGAGGAGTAATCGTGAAAGTCAACCTGATGGTTCTACCTTGGATTTTTTCGGCGTGTCTAATGACCGCAGCTCATGCGGAGCACGATAAGAATGACGGCAAGCGTGAGGGCAAGCGCCGCGGCACCGAGTTCAAAATGAAGGTGTCCAAGCGCGGCGACCGTTATTACGGCCACCACAACAACCGCGAATATATCCTCCGCGGCGATGGCGCCCGCTTCACGTCGGAAGGCGAATACACCGTCTACGGCGACATCAGCACCGACGGCACGTACATCGAAACTCGCGAAGTTCGCCCCGTGGTTGTGGTCCAGGAAGAAGTCCGCCCGGTTGTCCGCGAAGTGATCATCGAACGCCGCGACCCGCTGATCAAGATCGGACCGTTGGAAATCGGGCGCTAAAGAAATGATCGGAAGCGCGGCATACCGCGCTGAAGTAAAGACGACACGCCCTCGGAAGAGGGCGTGTCGCTTTTATTCTACTTCAACCGGCGCGGCTGTTTCATGCGGCACGCCGCCCGAGCGGTACACGGATGAAAAAAGAACTTCGACGCAGAAGTAATTCGCGGTGGACGCAAAGGCAATTGCGGGGATGCCAAAGATCAAATAGTCGTACGCGCGAAGTGCTCCACTTATCGAGAGCAACGTTCCAATCAGAAAAGCACTCGCGATCAACACTGCCAGTCCCAGGCCCATTCCGTACATTGACGCCTGTGTTCCAGCCAGCCAGGCTTCGAACACGCCTCGCATGTTGCGTTCAAGCGGCATCGTTGCAGCGACGCATCCGCAAATAAACGGATACCCGCAAACCACCGCGTACATCGGATTGGCACTCGTCGTTACATCTTTAAGCATCATCATAAACGAAATAACGGTAGCCCCGATCAGCAATATGCCGACAAGGGGCCGTCCTTGAAAAACGAAATAGTACAGCGCGATCAAGCCCAGCAGCGGCAGATAAAGCACGCTCATGACGGGGAAGCTGAACAGGTGCACCGCCACAAATCCCGCCATCGCTCCAACCGGAATGGCCACCACGCTGCGCCCGAAATCCCCGACGGACATCGCGAACAGGTAGCCGTTCGCCGCCGCCAGCACGCTGAAAAACACGCGCATCATTTCCACGTCGCTGCGGGAGTTTTCCACCGACGCCAGCGCGCACCCCAGCGCCATCAGCGGCACCGCGATGGACAGCGTCTTCCACGGCCACCACGTGAATTCCGGTTGGATCAAGGTTTAGAGTCCAGAGTCTAGAGTCTAGAGTCTAGAGTTTCCGCAGAGTCAATACGGTCTGCTGTTCTCTGCGCCTCCGCGTCTCTGCGGTGAAAAATGCCGTTTAAACGATCTCGGATTTCGCGACCAGCGGGGTTTCTCGGCCAATCCATTTGCTCACGAAAAAGAGGAGCGTTTCAGTGCCCGTGTTCTTGATGCCATGCAGCGCCCACGGTTCGGTGAACAGCACGTCGCCGAACCGGGCCGGAATTTCTTTGTCCTGGTGGTACCAAAGGCCCGAGCCGCCCATGATGACGAGGAACTCTTCTTCCAGATGCCGGTGCGGTGGATGCACTTCCCAGCCCGGCTTGATATGCAGCACCGCCGAAAACATGTCGCGGCAACTGCTGGTATCGCCGACGTGATATTTGCGGATCTCGCCCCACGGCTCGACCTCCGATTTCATCTGATCCCACGCCATCACACCCGACGGCAGAAATTTCGCGAGCACATTCGTTGCAGCCATTGAGATGAGTCCTCCTGGAATAAGACCAATTTTTAACACACGACGTCTGCAACCGGCAACTGCACTGGTGGGCCGGAGGGATGCGGTGGCCCCGGTGTACACCCGTCGCCGGCGCGCGTCCCCAGGCAGACAGGAAGGTCTGCCCCACCTTCGTGTAGGGCACTTTGTGAGATTACGTAGCGCCTTCCGCCTACTGCCGTCTGCCTGCTTTCTGTTTCACCGGCACGGCCAGTTGCCCGCACGCCGCCATCACATCGTCGCCGCGCGAGATCCGTAATGTATTGAAAACACCGAACTCGTCCAGCCAGTGCCGAAATTCCCGGCGCTGCGTTTCGCTGGTGCGCCCAAAATGGCTGCCGGGATACGGATTGAACTCCAGAAGATTGACTTTCGCCGGCAGCCCCGCCGTCCACGCCGCAAGCCGTTCCGCGTCCGCGCGCGAATCGTTCACGCCTTCCAGCAGCAGGTACGCGATGAACACGAATTCATTGCGCCGCCACGGTATCTCAAGCAGAATCTGCTTCAGCGCCGCAAGGTTCCACTGCTTGTTTAGAGGCACAATGGCGTCGCGCGTTTCGTCCGTCGTCGCATGCAGACTCAGTGAAAGCGAAGCCACCTTCTGCTCCCAGAACGGCCGAATGCGATTTCCGACGCCGGCCGTGCTCATCACCAGATGCCGCTTGGAAAATCCCGCGCCAACGGGCTCGCCCAGAATGCGCAGCGCCTGGGTGACGCTGGCTTCGTTATGGAGCGGCTCGCCCATGCCCATGAACACGATATTGGTGATCGGATTCGCTGTGTGCTGCGATGCCAGCCGGTGCTGGTCGACGATCTCCCACGCGCTTAGATTGCGCAGCAAACCCATCGTTCCGGTGTGGCAAAACGTGCAGCCCGCCGCGCAGCCCACCTGGCTGGAGACGCAGAGCGTCACGCGATGGGGCCCCGGAATAATCACGGATTCCACGGCGTCGTTGCTCGGCGTCAGCAGCCGCAATTTGACCGTGCCATCGCTTGCGGTGTGAGCGGTATCGACGCGCAATTCCGCGAGAGGCGGCAGCGTCTTCAGGAAGGCGCGGCACGCCGAGCTGATCTCGGTCATTTTTTCGGGAGAACGAATGCCGAGTCGATGCAGCGCCTGAAAGGTCGTTCGCGCCTGATGCGAGGAGAGACCTGCCTCTTCAAAAAAAGCCGTGAGTTCGCCGAGGGGCAGTGAGTGTAGCGGTTCGTGCGGCGAGTCCATAAGCGATTACTTTAGCCGTTTTCAACGCACTCTCAAATACCCTCTCCCGGAGGGAGAGGGAAGCATTACTTCCGCGTCTTCGGCGGCTTTGCTTCTTTGAGCATCCCGCTGTTCAGCGCCTTCGCGGTAAAGACGACGTCGCGCTCCGTGCGATACACTGTGTTCCGGTAGAGGATCACGATCTCAACCTTAAGCGCTTGATTCTTCACCGTCACGTCGCCGCTCACGCCTTCATCCGATAGATCGGTCTGAAAATCGCCGTCGGCAAGCTTCATCTGGAATTTTGCATTCTGTTTCGGAATGACGTTTTTCTGTTTGCGCGTGATCAGTTTGAACGAACTGAATTCGTCCGTGCCCCTGCCATTGCGGTCGAGCAGGAACGTGTTCACGATGCCGCCCACGTTCGTGATCAATAGATTGTTGTTCTGCACGGCTCCCGCGGGAATCGGAAACTCGCCGCTGAGCGTCAACGAGTCCTCAAAGAGTGCTTTGAAATTGAACTTTCCCAAAATGCGCTGGACCTTCAGCGGCTGATCGGGCGGAGCCTGCGTGCCGCCTGACGGCGAACTCTCCGGGTCCAGGGGATCGGTGCCAAATGCGATTTCGATCTCATCCGGGAAGCCATCGTTATCGTCGTCTCGATCTTGGATGTCGGCGATGCCGTCGTTGTCCGTGTCGTTGCTCACCAGGACGTCCACCGTGGCGGCCGCGAGTGCACCCGATTTGTGGGTGACGATCAGCGAGACCTCGTACAGGCCTTCCGCCGAAAACGCGTGCGCGACAGTGAGCCGCTTGGTGGTGTCTTCAGTCCCGTCGCCGAAGTCCCACAGGATCGAGGTGATGTCTTTGAGCTCAAAGTCGATCGAAGCGGAGTACTGCACGGTCAAACCTTTGATCGCCGGATTGGGCGCGGCAGCCGGCCCGCTGGTGATTGCGAAACTTTCGTTGTCCAGAATGTTGATGCGAGCGGTGGATGGATTGCCCACGCTGTAGCCATCCCCCGGCGCGAGTGAAACGAAAAGCGTGCGTTCGCCGTCCAGCGTTTTGTTGTCGACGGGCGTCACGCGCACGCGCGTGGTCAACACGCCGTCTGGAAACGTCGCCGTGCCTGTTAAAAGCTGATAGTCCGTTCCGTTGATGGCACTGCCGCTGACGCTGTAATTTACCGTCAACACGCCGGCCGGACTCGTGCGCCGCAATTGAAACGATGCGGTATTGATTCCCGGTTCGCTGGCCGCCAGATCGATCACCGAGAGCGAGACGAATGTTCCGGTCTCGGCGGGAACCACTTTGCCCCACCACGTGCCCCAGCGATCCACGCCGCCAACGGGCTGCGCGGCATACTGCTGCAAGGTCCAGAAATCGCGATCATTGACCGGATCGACGACGCTGCTCGTGTAATCGCCCCAGCGCGAAACCTGTCCGCCATTCGTTTTGAAGTACGGCGCCTCACCGGCTCTGAGAACCGTGTCGCCGCGCATCGTGTTCACCGGATCCGTGCCAAAGCGAAAGACGTAATTGCCGCTTGCAAACTGTGTCGCCGAAAAGCGTGAGAACCCGATGAGCACATCATTGCTACTGTTCACTCCCATGCTGGGATACGAATAGAACGTCGCGCCGCTCTGGTCTTCAACGCGGCCGCGTTGCGCCACTGTTCCGTTCGTGGCGATCTGCCACCACTGGATCGCGGCGGACGGCTCGCCGCTGGAGGTGAGCGGGTACACCGTGTGCGCGCACCAGATGAATCCGCCACGGTACACCGCATTGTTGACGCGTCCATCACCGGCATCGATGACCGAGGTTGAACCCAGTTGCGGCGCCTGCGGCCCGAAAAAAGACCAGAGATCGGGGCTGCTCGGGAACGCCGCGTTCAGCGTTAGTACTTCCGAACCGACCGGTCCTGTAATGGTGCTGACGCGCATCAGGCCTTCAAACCCGTTGTACTCCTCGACAAGGTACAGCGTGTCTACGGTGTTGTCATACGTGGTGACGGGGCAGATGGTGAATCCGTCGAAATTGAGATCCTGTAGAAGCGTGAAGTTGCTGCCCGTATTTTCGTAGAGTCCCTTCTTATCGAACACGTAAATGTTGACGCCGTTGAAGTCGTCAAAAAAATTGCTGAACATATTGGTCGATACAGCGATCCAATCTTTATTGAAGCCGATCGTCGGGTAATCGGCAAAGGACTCGTTGGTGCCATCCGCGTCGATGCGAAACAGATTCCAGTTCCCGGTCGGGTCGTCGGTCTGAGTCACCGCCATCAAGACCGACGCACTGCTCTTAAAGGCGTTGCATAGCGTCGTGAATATCCAGCGTCCGGCGTACGGATCGTAGATAATTTTGGGATCGAAACAATCCGGCAGATCCGGCTTATTGAGCGACGCCCAGAACGCATTCAACGAAACCGTGCTCACCACGGAACCGTCTTTCGCCTGGATGCGTACCTGCGTATTCAGCGTCGTCATCAGATGGTTCGGCCCGGCTGCTCCGGCGGCGTCGGGCGGAATGGCGGTGTCATCGTCGCCCAAGGCGAGAAAATTCTCGCTCGGCGCCGGCGAACGTGAAACGGCGGCGCGCGACGCACCGCCAGTCGCGGCGTCGTGTGCGGCCGCGCGGGGTCGCACGGTGTTCTTGGATTTACTGCGCAACGCTTCCGGGATGATACGGGTTTGGGCCGGGATGGGGGACGTCAGTTCGCGCCGCGCCAGATCGGAGAAATTGATCAACGCACGCTGCTGTGCTACGCCCGGTTTGCCGCGAACGGCGTCTGCCGCGGAGACCGCGCCACCTGCGATAAGCCAAATCAGAACGGCGATACTTGTTTTTAGTTTCGATAGTGGGCTGATGATCGATCTCCTTACTGGCCGCGAACTGGCGTGTGGCTCAGTGCATCGCTCGGTTCGTTCGGGTTACACCATCGGGCTGCATTGTCAGTTGTTTTTTCAACCTGAGCGATAAGTGTACATGATGCGAAAGGCAAAGTTCAAGGTTCAAACACTCGTTCTCGCCTCTGGCTGGAGG
>ENA-ORBV01014426-ORBV01014426.1-microbial-mat-metagenome-genome-assembly--contig:-NODE-14426-length-11817-cov-5.625213_pt1 | contig 11817 bp, 8 predicted proteins | sample MGYA00237777_ERZ505514 | MGnify/ENA primary metagenome ERZ505514 (study PRJEB26160, sample SAMN06269048) | microbial mat metagenome | isolation source: Oligotrophic lake microbial mat | place... | reverse complement strand
ATCAAAGATGTCGATCTCGTTGGAATATTCGACAATATGTGCAGCTATTTCTATGGAAGCTTAACACTCATAACTTTCGAAATTGCATGTAATGGCATCTATTCTTTTGGTGAAACATTAGAGTAGGAAAGTTTCTTTTTAAGGTGTTGTTCGCTGCATTTTGTCCCTTGTTTTTGGTCGAATTTCCGGTGGATAATTGTTGTTTATCAGTTTTGTGTGACACTGTGATGATGTCATCTACCATTGTGAGACCCCTGAAGAAACTTTGGACACTTTGAACCGGTTGTTGCAGTTGCCACCCAAGTGAACTTATTGCAATTCCATGAGAGCTTGCATTTTGTTCAGTTCAAGTTGTTTGTTTGGTTACTCGCTTGCTTGCACACAAAAAATGTTGGTCTTGCCACACATGCTCACAATGACATTGAAAACTCAGCATGGCCTAACACTACCTGTGATGTGTTTGGGCCAAGTTGCAAAGAGAGCCATAACTCTTCTTGTGATTTGTTTTGAGACACATTCTGCTGTAGTTGGAGCCATTTCATCACAGAATGATGTTTAACTTGTCAACCTTGGTTGCATTTTTCTTTAAGAAATTCCTGTTTTCTTCCCTTCCCTTCCCTTTTGGACCCTATTTTACAGTACCTTGTTCCCTGAGGAAACAAGGAAGCATGGCTGAGGCATTTTCCTCCATTTCCTGCTCCTAAGGACACACGACTCATGTCTTAACAATTTGGAATAATTTGGAATAGATCAAAATTGTTGATCCAACTACAAAGTGATCAGCAAATGGCGCAAATGTTTTTCTTTGTTTGTGTTGAATGAGACCACCTGACTTGGCATTGTCAGGGTGCCCATGAGAGAGAAGATTGCCAACCAACCAAGCTGACTTAAGTTCCTTATCAAAGTGACAAACGTCAATTGCTGTGGGAAGTGGCAAGCCAACAGTGGTGCATGTATGTTTGTTTGTGTTGCCAGCTTCTAGCTAGCCTGTAGACTTAAAAACAATAGTTTACAACAGTTTGATGATGACTAGCAACTTTAACCAGTCACATGTTTGTGAGTCAACATGAAAAAACAAAAATTTAGTTAGTCTTTCCTTTCCTTCAGTTCACTTTTCCTCAAATTTGGTGTTCATTTTGGCACTTTCCAAAGGAGGAGGAAAGGAGCAGGAAAAGAGATACAAAAGGAACCTTGGATTTTCCTTCTTCTTTTGTACCCTCTGGATGAAGGAACACAGAAAAGGAAAATGAAGCCGAACTGTGCATGACCTTGTCAAGCTCTTTAATTCATAATTGCAAAGAAATGTCTTGATCGGATCAATGCACTTTCTATTGGACATTGAATACAATCACAAGCTAGCTTGAGATAACTCTTCAGATAGACAATCTATCATCTTTCTTGGCTTTTCAAACACACTATAAGTAGATGTTCCACCATGCCAAGGTGGTGGTGGGTGCACCAGCCCTGCCTTTGGTCAGTTGTGGGAAAGTGCGCGTCTTACTTTTATTTCCACAAAGTTGAAGTGGGGTCTTGCCATCCATCCGCAATTTGGCTCGTACGTCATCGACGCATATCGCGACGACGATTTCCTATTGTATTCTATTCCTCGTCGCAAATCAACCAGTGGTAGATACGGCAGATAATGCAGTACGCACGACGGGGCCAGCAACCTACCAGTACCAACCATCAACAGTTGCAGCCTCGCTAGCTAGCTACTAGCTAGCTAGCTAGTAGCTAGTAGAGTAGGTAGAACAGCAGAAACTCACCGCTTACGTTTCTGTTGGATTTTGAGGTTATCGTGCAATGCATCAAGCGACCGCTTCTCACAATTGACAGTAGAATATCACACAGCAGGTATGTTGACCATGGTGCTTTGAAAGGGTTATCGAGTGTAGTTCGAGACGTCGAGATGGGCAAATTCGTCTTCACAAGGCTTGGCCGTGTATGTGTCAGTGTGTGCCTTCGAAGGCCAGTTTATTTTATTTGCAATCAAACCCCCTTCTCACATCAAACTCCTCTTCCTCTCTTGCGTATCGCAGATTAACACAATGAAGACTTTCCAACTTTTCCTTATCGCCGTCCTTGTGGCTTGCGCCTCGGCCTTCGCCCCCGTCGTGCCCCAGACATCTGCTGTGAAGCCCCTTGCTGCCAGCAAGCTTCCAGAACCCCTTCGTGAGGTCAAGGACACCAAAAACGTCGCTGCCATCGCTGCTTTCGCCACTGCCATCGCTCCTTTTGCCGCACACGCCACCGAAGTTGACGAGGGCACTATTATTGGATACGGAGCTGGACTTGTAGCATGTGTTGTCTCCTTGGCTGTTGGCTTCGCCATCGGATATGGAACTCTCGTCAAGCCCTAAATTAATTTTTTTGTTGGTGCACGGGATCATTTCCTTCCAGTTTCGCGGCTTGTCTTGGCGAAGACAAGGAGGTCTACTGTCTTACTTCATTAATTCATCGCTAGGTGTCACACATTAGCCACAAACCCAATCGGCTGCGGTTGGTCATTGGCCGCCCAGAACTCCCTTTGATTACTTTCTTTTTTTACCGTAGTAGTAGTTGTTATACGTTGCGGGCTGGAGAGATCAGAAGTAGTAGATTGGTCGAAAGTTCAATGCTTATTTGTTCAAGGTAGGGAAGTAGACCAGGCAACAGACAATCTTCAATACTCGGGCTAGTCACAGCCGGAAATACCAAAATGTTCTGGCATGGCACCTCATTACCGAAAAAACAACTATGACCGACCACCTTCAGATGTGAGCAACATCTACAGTTGCCACACTGTTGCCACAACGGAGGCCACTATGGCTAGCTAGCTAGGCGAACAATCCTGTATCTTCAGCAGAGCATACCCAACACTGCTCAATTGACTGTTTGTAACTAGTTAGCAAGCAAGTAGTGGATCAGCAGCTCCCTTTGGTGCAACAGCTTGTCCAGCCACTGTAACTGGAGTGGTTAGCAGGAGAAAATATTTTTTCTAACTAGCTAGCACCACTGTGCTACTTAAAACAGAGCTGGGTAGTCTGCAAACAGCCCCAGGACTCCGAAGGGCGAGCAAAAGGGCTGACCCTTTCCCCTACTGTTCGATTTTGGAGGGCCATCCAGAACAAGGTGTAGCAACCCGTCTCATGCCGGCAACACCACTAAAATCTGGCATTTCAAAAAGGTTGGTAGCATGTTAAGGCCAAATGTCGTCTGATTTGTTCACTGGTTGACTATCTGACGACTCAAAAAGTGCTCAAAAGTCAAATGCAGCGAAAGGGGACTTTGCGCCATTTGTTTGCTCTTGTGTTTTGAACATTCTCTCGCTAATCTCAGACTCAGACCTTCTCAGGTTGAACAACTTGGGCTAACAACATGTTGTTTAATTGATTGCGGGGTACCTGTGGAAGTTTAGCTTGTGCTGCAGCTTTCACATGCTCTCACAAGGACACCAAAACAATAGATTTTGATTGAATGACACTCACTTGCTAGATACGGAACATTGCTTGCATTGAGAGTTTATCTGTTGACTAAAATGATGAAGGGAAGGCTGATGTGAAATGAAGGGGCTGATTGTCACTACACTTAGGTTTGCAATCACACAACAACAACAACACTAACCTCAGACTCACAAAAAGAACGAATGTTGCTATGTTGAATTACAACTTCAAGAAAGAGAGTCGGAGATGCAGTGGCTTTCCAAACCCACAGCAGTGGCATGCCTTGCAATTGACGATGCAAAAAGGCTGGTAAAAGGACTAGAAACTGAAGTTGTTTTGAAGATGTTTCATCTAACTGAAGATTGTGCATCTGAGAATCATGTAGTTGTTGTTTGAGACAAGTTGTTTGATTTTTAGAAAATATTTTTTTATGCAACAGAGGGAAAGGTGTTTGCTACAGTAGTTGTACTGTAGTCACTACAGCACTGCCAGCTACTAGGTCTACTTGGAGTGCCAGTTAGACTAGTAGTCTAATGAGAACAGTGCTGTGAGCCTATGACCATGAATGTGAAAAACCCATTGTGGGAACTTTAACCCTACTATTTCTATTATTTTTGATTTTGGCGCCCCCGGCGCGCTCGAGCGAAGTCAACGACAATTTGCCACTCCTTCAACAAGACCAACAGCTATAATAAAATAATTGAATGAGTTGAACAATTCAAAACACTCCATCACTCAGTGCGTGAGTTGACTGTGATTGGAACATTTATTACTCGGAGTAAATAGTATTACTAGTACCGTAGCTAGCTGCGACAATTGATACAAATTTTGTGTTGCCTTGGCACAACAGCACCACAGCCTAGAAAACCATCGTTCGGTTTAGAGTACTGGGTCATTGTTGATCGTTTTCGAAAGTAAGATAACATGGGCCTTGTAGCGACTTGGCTGAACGGCTGTGGCCTCTCCCACGCAGTTCCAAATTTCGAAGCAGCAGGTATAGTGACACCAGCCGCATTGGCAGAACTTGATTTGACGCATTATGAAGCTTTAGGAGTTTCCAGCCCTGAAGATCGACGCAAATTGTTTTACTTGGTGCAACGTATCAAATTGGCAGTAGAAAAAGAACGAAAAGAAACTTGTAAAAATGACGCACCAACAGCATCATTAGAGGAGCAAGTGGATGCTGTCATCCTGTCAACCTCCTTATCACAACAAGCAGAAAGCCCTACAAAAACGTCGACAACAACAGTCTCATCTAGTCCGAGGGATCTCAATAATAACTTTCTTGCCGAGGGTTTTTCCGCAGGCGACGATGATGACAGTGCCAACAGTCTACTCGATGTACTCGAACAACCACACGGCGAGTCCCCACGGGAAGGTACGAGGGAATCTATTTCCCCTATCAAAGACAACAAGAAAAGCGCCACCAGCAACAGCAAGGGTAGTAAGACTGTAAGTCCTTCCAAAACAGGAAAAGTGAGCCCCTCCTCTCGAATTCCTTCGCCATCCGCGAAAAGCCCTTCCAAGCAAAACGCTTCTTCAGTGGCCACATCTCCTGGTGAGACAACCACGCCCGCAAAGAGTCTAAGCCCTCGGAAACCTTTGTCAGTGAAGGCTACTAGCAATGCCAATAGTAGTAGCAGTAAAGAAGACTCGGGAGGAGCAGACAGCAGCGTTTGGGACGAAGGAGAAGATGACGATTGCGCAGATGATGAAATGTCTACCAGCCTCACAGCGACAATGACACCTGGAACCCGTCGAAGCAAGCGACTGGCTCAAAAGGGAGCGCCCCAAACAGCTTCCACAAGGACGGCAACGGCAGCAGTTCCATCAAAACCAACAAAGAGTGCTATCAAGCAGCCAGCAAAGGTGCAAGCTTCGGTGAAAAAGACGCTCGCTTCTTCACGAAACACAACCACTACCGTGACCTCGTCATCGGCTACTACTTTTCCACGGAAGCCATCAACATCTGGCTTGAAAACTCCTCAGCCAAAATCTAAATTGGGATTGCAACGACAATTGCAAGAGCAGAAGAATGCAACAATCAGCAAACCAGGATCATCATCGTCGTCGTTGCCTAGGCATAAATCGTCGAGTGCGAGTCGCATTCAATCGAAAATGCAAAACCCCGCGAAATCAATGAGGACAGGCAAACAGTTAAGTACTATTCCTTCGAATTCCATTCTTCCCATGTCACCCATGCCTCCTGCACGACTCGATGCCACAGAAGAGGATGCCAATAAAAAGACAACTACAAACTCTAGTAGTGCAGCTTCCAAAAAGTCTACTTCAGGTATCACGGGACGATCTCGCTCTCGCCGCTCAATAGGAGGTTCTGTGTCTGATTCGAGTGACTCGGAAAACAATGGCAGCAGTCGTAGGCACCGACGCACCAGCTTGGATGGCAGCCGTCGTAGTCTAGTGCAGCGTTCTACCAGCGGAGGCATCTCTGATTCGGATTCTTCTGTCAACAGCAGCAGCAGCAGGCGACGTTCCATTGGTGTTCTCACGGCCCCACAAACCAAATTGAGTTCTGGAGACAAAGAAGGCTCCAAGAGCCTGAGAGGAAGGCGAACTACTTTCGATCCCACACCGAAAAATTCGCTTGAAACTTCAACAAGCAGTAAGAAACCCACAGGCAACAAAGGAGGAGTTAAGATTCAGGGAGGTTCCGATACAGATGTCTCCTGGAGCGCTAAGATTGCAGCAATTCGGCAGGCAGTTAGCGAGGAGTATGAATTGTTTTCCGATGACATCTTTCATGATGATGAAGACGACGAAACAATTCAAGTCATTGTACGCAAAAGGCCGTTCCACAAAGACAAACCATCTGACATTGATGTAATCCATCCATTGGAATATGGTTACTACGGCAAAATGCTGGTCTATCAACCGATGACACGCGTCGATCTTACGAAGCAAGTCAACACCATTCCGTTTGCTTTTGATGGTGTGTTCGGAGAAATGTATGACAACTCGCAAATCTACGAGAGGTCGGTTCAAAACATGATTCCGCCTGTCCTTGATGGTCAGCATGCTACAGTCTTCGCCTTTGGCGCCACTGGATCCGGTAAAACCCATACTATGATGGGGTCCAACTTTACTGGTACCAAAATAGTGGAGGACAACAACATGGGATTGTATTACATGGCGGCCTTGGATGTTTTTAGTTTTCTTGAGCTACCTGAGTACAGTCATCTTACTGTCGGTGTCTCTCTGTTTGAGATTTACGGCGGTAAACTTTTGGACCTTCTGAACGACCGAAAACAAGTCAAGTGTTTGGAAGATCACCAAGGAAAAGTGTGCTTCCCTGGACTAAGTGAACACAGTATTTCAGAACCAGGTGAATTAATTGATCTTATTGAATTGGGTGCTTTGTCAAGATCAACTGGAACTACCAGTAGAAATGCAGACAGTAGCCGATCGCATGCCGTCCTGCAACTCCACTTGCGCAAAGACGTAGGACGAAAATTGAATGTTGAGCACGGTCGGTTAACTTTCATTGATTTGGCAGGTAGCGAACGAGGGGCCGACACGGCGAACTTCAGCCGCGCCACACGGCTGGAGGGCGCGGAAATCAATACTAGCTTATTGGCACTGAAGGAAGTAATCAGAGCCAGAGCGCGAGGTGGGAGCATGGTACACGTTCCCTTTCGTGGCTCTAAGCTCACGCAGGTTCTGAAAGAATCGTTGGTCGGCGAAAACAATAAATGTGTCATGATCGCCTGCATTGCCCCTGATATGGATAATTGCGAGCAAACTCTCAACACTCTACGATATGCTGATCGTGTGAAGGAGCGCAATTCGGAAACTGGGGCGTTGCCCTCAAAATTCAAACGCGGGGGACGACGTCGCTCAAGCGCGCTGCCACGCTCCACTGCCAGTATTTCTTCTATAGCGTCAACCTCCGATCAATCATTTCAGGCTACGTACGACAAGCGCACCAAAAAGACTGCTCCTAAAAAAAGCAGATACGACGAAGATTCGTCTTCCGGAAACCAGACAAGCATAAAAGAAAGTGGGCCAGGAAAATCTAGTGCATTGAAAAAGGGCAGAAAGGTTGCTGCGATAAGTGACGACGATCTTTTGTCCTCTGCGCTCTCTGAGGAAGACGACACAGACGCATTGCTCACCGCTGTCTTGTCAGAAGATGTCTTGTCAGAAGATGTCTTGTCAGAAGATGTAAGCGGTCGGTTTTCGGAACGTGAAAATACCAAAGCTAATTCGCTGGCCGACGAGCTAGTTGAAACCCACGCGTCCTTTCTGTCAGCGGTTCTCGGGATGGTCCAAGTAAGTCAATAACTCATTGTTTGAAAAGTTAGGCTTGATTGGTTTTTCCTTTGTGAAACTCACACGTTCCATTTATTTGCCGCGACGAAGGATGAAATCAACCTTGTTGCAACTCTAAAGGCAGACCCATACGCAGTCGCAACGCACGGCACCCAGCTGGAATCGTTGCTGCAGAACCAAGACTCGTTGATCTCAGACCTTCGCGAGGTAGGCAGAAAGAGAATGTATCAAAGGCGTTACTCTGCTCGTTCCTGACTTTGATTACTCACGAAATGACATTATTGCAACACACCAGTGTTTCGAAACATATGAATCCATTCAGTCTAGTGCCCTAGGAGAACAGCTTCAGTCGCATAGAACAGTTCTTACAGCTTTGCTTGACATCGTCCAGGTCAGTTACATGCATGTTGAATTTCTTGTATCGCGGTAGCTGCTGTCTCACGTTGACTCTGACATGTTTCTTACCGTGCAGGAGGAGCTTTCACTGACGAGGGATCTTGATGACGACATCACACAATTAGATGCTCTAATCGAACAAATCGAGGCGTTGCAAGAAAGCAAATTGACACAGTTAGATGTGCTTCAGGAAGGTTTTTCAAGCGGATCACAGACACTGGGAAGTACGCCCGAGCTTTTGGTGGCGGCGAGTTTCAATGCGGGATGCGACGACGATCAGCTATCAGTTGGAAGCTTTGAGGATTTGAGAGTTTAAATGTTTAACTTTTAAGTCACAACTTCTTATCCTACTAATGTGAATAGCTCCTTTGGTAGCGCAATGATTATGCCCAATAGACATGCGATAGTCCGATCGTACATTCCTTTCCACAGCCCTGCAATCTGATGGCTAATTCGACGTCTGCCTCTTTATCGGTGAAGCTGGCATCATCGAGTAAAGTGAAAGTTTCGACAACACGTTGGATCATCTGACGCTGCTTGATAAAGTCTGCTTTTGACAGGGTCGTAATTTTACCGTTGATTGCATACTCAAATTTGAAGGTGTCCGGTAGTGCCTCTACAGGATCTTCTTTGAGCTGTCTCTCCTCATTTAGTGAGTCGGAATCATCCTCGTACTCCAACATTCTCTGGCGCTCATTATTCTCAGTCGACCAGTCCTTGGTGATGGTATTGTCTTCGTTCTTTTGCCATGTGTGCACCTTAATAACAATGATTCCTTCCTTGAGCCCTTTCAGCGTCATGACAAGCCACCCTGACAACGCGTTGCCCACCAAAGCAGCTCTCGCGTCGTGGTGGCCGCTCAAAACACAATTGCTCTGAGTCCAACGATCGCATACAGCATTGTATGTTCCGTCACAGAGCCCCTGAGGTTCACCCGAGATCTCCCAGCCCTTGCCAGGTACAATCTCGCCTAATTCCCGATGATCTTGCTTTTCTGCAGTTGATTGTTGTTTCAATTGGTATTGGGGCTCAACAGGACTATTCTGAATAGCCTCACTCACAGTTGCCGTTGACAGATTGAAAGGTGATTCCTCCAGTAATCTACGCCTTCCGCTGACGATTGCAAGTACATCCACTTCACCAGGAGGGATATCGAAGCAATCGTTGTGTGCATCTAGGCCCTCATAAAGGGCTTTCTTCTCATTTTTGGGGATGTAGCCGTCCGGGGCAGGCTTCAAAATACTAACGATGCTGGTTTCCTCATAATTTGCTCTTGGTGTGTACATAGTTCGCGCCTTTCCATTGTAATGATCATACACCCCAGCAGACAAAGAGTATGTCGTTTTGAGGACGACCGATATAATGAAATCTCATCCAGAAACACGAAGACGAGCTTACCTTCATCGGGACCTTACACATTCTCTCAGGAAGTTTGCCTTTAATTTTGTAGCAGTCTCCAAGAGCTGGGTCAAGATTTTTCACTTTGTTGCGAATATTCTCATAGTAGTCGTGAACATGCCAGTACTCATCAGCCAAAGGAGGTCCGCCTTAACAGAAAAAAATGTGTTAGCTAAAAAAAATGGTTTCCCCCATGCATGTCTATCGCAAGAGTACTTACCCATTGTTCCATCGCTGAATTGCTGCACAGCCAGTTGCAAGGCTTCCAAAATAGAGAAAGCTATCACGCGTCCGGTCAGTTGATGCTGGCGCCAGCCAGGATGCCAACTCACTTGGCTTCCAAATTTTTCATTCTGCTTAGCTTCTGGCGTGACACCATCTTCGCGGGGGATCCAACATTTGGCACAGTATTTATCATGTTGCTTGCATACGTCCGCATGTTCCTGATCACACATCAGATACTGGACGGCAAACGGCAACTTCTTGGCCTGCTCCTCGCTCTCAGTTAGGATGACCCCGTCCAGTCCAATACCAAATTCTCCAACATCAACACCAGCCTCTTCATGGAGCATTTTGAGAACTGGAAAGTTACCGCCTGCGCTCCAAATGACAGGCACTTTATCACCTCCGATCAATCCCTGGCGGAAGAATAAGTCGATGTGTTCGCCAATACGCTCCGTCATGCCAGAGTCCCAAATGAGAAGGTCTACATCTTTGCCATAAATATCCGCCGATCCCATCGCACTTTGTACTGTTCCTAGTCCACCAATGGAAACGTTGCGGGTAATCAATTTGATGCCAAGTCGACCGAGAATCGGGGCCAAGACTTTGTGCATTTGCATAATGTAGCTCTGGCGAAAGTGGTTTCTTTTTATTTGTGTGAGTGTGCAGTTTGGTCGAAAGACAGGCAAGTGTGGTTGGAGACAGAATGATAGAAAGAAGAGGTTTGAGTTGACTTCGGGTACGCATTTTTATTTTCGTGTGGACAAAAGAGGGTCCAACGTACCCGTGTCCAGCAGAAGAAGAATGGCCGCCGACGACAACCGTGAACGATCCATTCACCATCATGGCATGCAGAAGACGTCGTACCAATCTTTAGAAAAAGTAAATAAAAAGTCGCTTGTGTTAGCGGCACAGCCCAAAAAGCAGAAAAGAGAGAAACATGCCAATACATCATAACCACTTCAACAGCAAGTTGGTCGATCAACTTACCCTTCGAAACTACGCCTTGTAGTCCATCCACCATTGCCTCGGTTACCGTGCTTTTGATAGGCAGGCGGCGCCTTGTCCACAGTTTTTAGATCAAGCTTATCCCAATGAAACATATGCATTCGTTCTGCCAACGCCTCGGCTGATTTAGGTTTCGGGTGTCCATACCTAAAGGAAAGAAGAAGAAAAAAAGCAAAATAAATACATAATAAGTTTGTGAACGAGCAAGGTACTTGGTAGAAGAGAACTACAACACCCATCCGGGACAGGCAAGACAGAATTAATGTTGTATTGTGTACCCATGCACGTACTCTTCGAAAATGGCTTCCATCGCTCGCGTGATCAAAGCGTCGGCGTCATTCAAAATATGATTGACAAAAACGGCATCGCCTTGCCATCCGTCTTCGGGAAAATCATCTCCTGGGACATCGCAATTGGGGACGCCGTCACACATTTTCGCGTCATCAGGTCGATTCTCTTCCTCGCCATCCCAAAATTTCCAACGACCGTATTTTGCGGCCAGTTCTTCCTTGACCTTGTCGCTGACAGGAAGCGAATCTGGATCGGGTTGAGGTTTGGAGATTGCAGAGTACGCAACGGCTCTTCGCTGCTGCTGCTGATGATGATGATGATGGGCTGGGAAAGATGCGTTGTTCTTGTTGCTGTTCCAGTGGACACCACACAAGGCAATAAGCACCAGGGCGGAAGCCGAAAGAGCAGAATACACGAAACGTTTCTTGATGTCGTTCTTGCGAGTGTTGTCGTGACCTTGAATGCCCCCCTCCTCTGGTTGGAGAGACAGTGAGCTTGTCATCTTGATCGTCTTGTCCTCTGCTTGGGCACTTATTCTTTCAAATCTCAGTGTTGATATATATGTTGCAAGTCCTCTCCAATGCTTTGACTAGCTCAGTAATCGCCGTATAGTGCCTTCTTGCTTATATCAGGCTTTGATCTACCAGATCTGTGGCCGTGTAATATGTAATTATGTCCGCCCATTGATTGTGTCTTGTTTCATGGTCATTGATTGTTGTTCATAAACATCGCACAGTCACTCCTGTCTCTTATACACATCTGACGCTGCCGACGAATAGAGAGGTGTAGA
>ENA-ORBV01014425-ORBV01014425.1-microbial-mat-metagenome-genome-assembly--contig:-NODE-14425-length-11818-cov-5.979899_pt1 | contig 11818 bp, 11 predicted proteins | sample MGYA00237777_ERZ505514 | MGnify/ENA primary metagenome ERZ505514 (study PRJEB26160, sample SAMN06269048) | microbial mat metagenome | isolation source: Oligotrophic lake microbial mat | place... | reverse complement strand
TTTTTTTAATGATACGGCGACCACCGAGATCTACACCTCTCTATTCGTCGGCAGCGTAGATGTGTATAAGAGACAGCTGACGGACGGTAGCTTTGGTTGGGCCTTGCATGCACAGGGACGCGCGCTTGTGCTTCGTCATACGGAACCTTCGATCCTCGACCTTGCTGCGATTGATGGTCGATGCAATCAACTTCGACTGGGCGACGACCCCTCGGGACTTCGGCTGGAACAAGAAGACCACCTGCGTTTCGGTCCGCGATGGCGCGTGCTGCATCGGTCGCACGTCGGTAACGGCGAGGCGCTGGCACGCCTTGTTCTTCCGGAGTCGTTTGTGTCGGACCTCGATGCATTCGCCCTTCACCCGGCCTTGCTGGATATGGCAACGGGCTTTGCGCTCGGGCACCTTCAGTCGAGCGCGGGACCGACGACCGCGGCATTGTGGGTGCCGTTGTCCTATCGCCGCCTCAGGCTATACGCTCCCCTCCAGCGTGAGATCTGGAGCTGGGTGCAAACGAGTTCGCGGCGGACGGGACGCGATCGAAAATCCGACAGCGGATTTGCAAGCTTCGACGTGACCTTGACCGATGCCGCTGGCAAGGTGTTGTGCGAAATCGAAGAGTTCACGATGCGTCGACTCGACGATGCGAGTGCGCTTGGCATCGGTTCCGTCTCGGACGGTCGGGATCTTGAGCGCGAGGATGGCAGTCGAGGGCGTGTGCTTTCGTCTGCCGAAATCGCATTCCAGAAAACCCTGGAAGAGGGTGTGACCCCGGCCGAGGGCGTCAAGGGGTTCCTGCGTGTAATACGAAACGCTGCGCAGGGGAGGATCCTTTGTAGCTCGATTGATCTGCAAGCCTTGATTCGACAAGCCGAGGTGGTCAAAGAGGCAGAAGCCGGTCCCGAGACAAGGTTTGCCCGTCCGGATCTCGATTCTGAGTATGTTGCTCCTCGCTCGGGCGTCGAGAAAACGCTGGTTGGTTTCTGGCAAGAACTCCTGGGGGTTGAGCAGGTCGGGATCAAAGACAGCTTCTTTGATCTGGGTGGGCATTCGCTCATCGCAGTACGTTTGTTCGCAAGGATCAAGAAGGCTTTCAACGTCGACTATCCCATCTCGGTGTTGTTTGAGGCTCCCACCATTGAGGCCTGCGCGGCGTTGATCGGTGAAATTGGCAACGACGAGGGTGCTACCGTGGGGGATGTGACGGTTGAACGAACGCGTGAAACTCCCAAACCGCGTTACACCCACTTGGTGCCCATGCATGACGACGGGGCGCGTTCGAAAGGTCGAACGCCGTTTTTCCTCGTGGCTGGCATGTTTGGAAACGTTCTGAATCTGCGCCATCTTGCCCAGCTTGTGAGTGCGGAACGGCCGTTCTACGGCTTGCAGGCGCGAGGCCTCTACGGTGACCAGGCTCCGCATGAAAATTTTCAGGAGATGGCTCGCGATTACCTCGTGGAGTTGCGCCAGGTTCAACCCCACGGTCCCTACTTGTTGGGTGGTTTTTCGGGTGGCGGTATTGCCGCCTACGAAATGGCGCGACAGCTGCGGGCTGATGGTGAGCAGGTCGCCATCGTGGTGATGCTGGATACGCCGTTGCCGAACGATGAGCCAATTGGTATCCGTGAAAAGCTCGTTATCCAAAGTCAGATCCTTCGAAGGAAGGGTCCGCGTTACGTATTTGACTGGATCGAAAGCAAGCGAAACTATCGCAAGCAGCAAGTCGAGAAGGCGGCGGTGCTCGCAACACAAAAAGGGCAGGGCGCGAGCCACGATTTCCATTCAACGGTCATCGAGGCTGCTTTCTATCGTGCGTGTGCGCAGTATTCGGTCATTGCGACGCCGATTCAACTCGCGTTGTTCCGTCCGAGGCTGCGACCGGCCCACCAACTCGCTCCGGGACGTGCGATCAATCAAGACCGCAGGCGGATCTATTTCGATAACGGTTGGTCGCCTCATGTCACCGGCGTCGACGTATTCGAGGTACCGGGCGATCACGATGGCATGGTGCTTGAGCCGAATGTTCGGGTTCTTGCGGTGAAGCTGCGCGATGCCCTGGATTCAGCCGATGCGCGTGCTGCACGGATCGCAGAGCTTGCGCGAGGTTCGGCATGAGTATCCGCGGGGAACGGCTTCGTGTGGTTCTTGTGAACTACAAGAGTGCACCGATGGCGATGCAGGCCGTGGAAAAGTTGATGGCCGACATTGCAGATTGGCCGAATGCCAGACTGACCATTGTTGACAACCATTCTGAGGATGGTTCAGTGGAAGTGATTGAGCAATCGCTCTTGAAGGCCCCGTGGCGCGGAAAAGTCACCCTGATCGCGAGCGATCGCAACGGTGGTTACGGTGCGGGAAACAATCTGGGACTGCGGGCTGATCTCGAAAGCGATGATCCCTCTGACTATTTCTATCTTTTGAATCCCGATGCCTTTGTAACGCCGAATGCCGTGGGAACGCTGGTCGAGTTTCTCGCCCACAACCGCCATGCGGGTATCGCAGGCAGTTACATCGAAGGGATCGATGGTGTTCCGCATCACACGGCTTTCCGGTTTCCATCGCTTGGCAGTGAGATTGAATCCGGCCTTCGACTCGGTGTTGTCTCGAAGTACCTGTCGGACTGGATCGTACCACTTGAGATCCCGGAGAAGCGCTGTCAGGTGGATTGGTTGGCGGGTGCCAGCATGATGGTCCGACGTGAAGTACTTGAGACGGTCGGATTGTTCGATGAGGGTTTCTTCCTGTATTTCGAGGAAACCGATCTTTGTTTGCGCGCGATACAATCGGGATTTCCGACTTATTATATTCGGGACAGCGTCGTTGCACACGTGGGTTCAGCAACGACCGGCATGAAAGAAGTGAATCGACGGGTCCCGGCGTTCTGGATGGACTCGCGACACCGCTATTTCGAGAAACATTTTGGCAAGGCGTATACGCGTGCGACCGATCTTGCGTTTGCGATCACACGCGGTACGTGGGAAATCCGACGCCGAATGCAGCGGAAGACCGACGACGGTCCGCCGGGTGCCTGGATTGACTTTGTTCGCCACAGCCTGAAGCAGTTGCGCAAACCTTGAACTAGCGCTCGTCGGTGATATCGAGCAGGCCGTAGCCGAAGGCGAAGCACAGTGAAACCGGTTTCATGGCGATTTCGGGCGATTCTCCTGCATCTGTTGGCGCCCCGGCGTTCGAATACGAACGCCGTCGTGGTAGAGGACGGGCACAATGATCAGGATTGGTATTATCGGTGGAAGTCGGATCGCGCCTGGGCATGCGCAAGCGATACGGAACCTCGGGAACTCGTGTGAGCTGATTGCGGTGGCGTCGAGCTCGGCAGAGCGCGCTCGATCCATTGCCGAGCCGCACGGTGCCGAGGCCGTTGTGGATTGGCGCACGTTGTTGGTCCGTACGGACATTGATGCCGTCGTGGTTGCGACACCGAATCCGCAACACGTTGAAATGGGGACCGCCGCATTGCGCGCCGGGAAACACCTTCTGATAGAAAAGCCGATGGCGATGACGCTCGCCGAATGTGATGGCTTGATCCAGGTGGCGCAAGATCAACGTCGCAAGTTGTTTGTCGGGCACACCCAGCACTTCTTTTCAACGAATCAAGCCGCCCGGGCACTTCTCAGTTCGGGTGAGCTGGGATCACTCGTGACCTTCACGGACACCTGGTACAAGCCCTTTGGTGTAGCGGTTCGTCGTCCCTGGTTTTTGGATCGCAGCACCGGTGGCGGCATGTGGTTCATGAATGGTGCCCACATGGTGGATCGTGCCCTGTGGTTCAACGACAGCAAGGTGACGACGGTCAAGGCGTGGATAGGCAACCCGTTGCTGGGACTCAAGGCAGATGACACCAATATTGCAGTGTTGCAGCACGCGAACGGAAAGCTTTCCACGCTGGTTCACGCAGGATACGAGGTCGGCGATGAACGATGGCACGGTGAGTTTGTTTGCACCAAAGGCATGATGCGCCTGTCGACCTTTCCCCCGGGCGCTGGCCTGTGGACAGCAAAGGACGCAAGCGGATACGCGCCGGTGAAAGTTGAGGAGCGCGAGGCGCTGACGCAGCAGATGGACGCCTTTGTAAACTGCATCGACAAGGATCTGCCCGAGACGATCGCTCCCATCCATGCGCGCCATGTCATGGCCGTGTTGCTTGCTGCCGAAGAATCGTCCCGCACCGGTCGCGAAACCAGCGTCGGGCCCTAGCAGGGTCGCGGATCGGCTGGCGCATCGATGTAATACGCTAGTCCACTTTCCGGTGCGATCAACCGGATGGGGGCGTCGGAGGCCGCAATGGTACCGGTGAAAATTTTTCGCAACATGGCGCGCTTGGACTCGCCCACGACGAGCGCGCCGACCCATCGGGCGGTGTTGATGAAGGGCGCAGTCATGGTGATCCGAGCCGGTGGTACGACGGTCGGACCCTCGTTCGCAACCACCCAGCGGTCAGCTGCGTTCAACCCTACCGAGTTTGGAAAGAGACTGGCCGTGTGTCCGTCCGATCCCATGCCGAGTAAAATTGCATCGAGACGGCCATCGGGTAATCGCTCTCGCAGCAGTCTTTCGTACTGGGCCGCGGCCTTGGGAAGGGTGGCATTCACGCAATGAAGTTGTTCTCGTTGCAATGCACCGGTCGCAACGAGCGCCTCTTGCAACATGCCAAAGTTGGAACGTGGGTCGTCCTCGGGCACGCAACGTTCGTCCACGATAAACACCTGAGTCTTCTGCCAGGGAAAATCGGGACGCCGGGCCAGGTCCTGGTAGAGCGGCTCGGGGGTTGTTCCGCCGGAAAGCGCACAAAAAAATGCGTTCCGTTCTTGAACAGCGCGTTGGGCCTCAAGGCAAAGCGCGTCTGACAATTTCGAGAAGACCGCGATCGGTGTTTCGGCGCTGACAATTTGCAGGGTTGTTGTCACACCGCGATTGTAACACCGGATCGAGTCGAAGGTCCCGGTATCGATGTGACAGGAAGTCCGCTACACTTTCGATCCGCCCTGAAGTCTCGTGATTGAATCGCTCTTAGTACTGGGTACGGTTGTGTTCTTGGCGTTGGTGGCGCTGCTCGATTTCGAGACGCTGGCGATCGTGGGATTGGTGACCGCGGCCGTCGGACTCTTGTTGGGAACGCCCACCGGGTTGATGTACCACCTCGTACTATACCGCGTGTTGAAGGCGCGTGGTACGGTACCCGCAAGGTGGTGGCTCAGTCCCGTGCGTCACCATCAGGGGTTGTCCCCTGACGAGATAGGGTCCTTTTCCCTGTGGTTCAAGCTTGGCGCGGCGGGATTCCTGCTGGCCGTTGTCGGCTGCCTGTTGGCGATAGCCGGTTTTGTTCGATCGTTCCTCGACTAGAACGCGCGATCGGGCGGCAAATCCAACTGGTTTTTCGGCAGACCCGTCCACCAGGTGATGTCGAGTCCAAAGAAAACACCCAACATATCGGCCGTCTCCGAAGGCAAGAACCGGACGCGGACCGTCGGGCTCAGCGCAAGTCCGCCGGACAGGGGTTTACGGTAAGGGAAGAAGTCGTAGCTTGCGCCCAGCAGAAACATCGCTCCGGCGCCACCGCGCAGTGCCTCGGGTTCATCCGGCAAGATCTTGTTGTACTTGTACTGGGCGAATCCAACGCCTGTTCCAACCAAGAGCGACAATCGATCGATCGGCACCCATTGCCCTTCCATGGAAAGCGCACCGATGGAAGAGGTTTGCTTTCGGCCGTTCGCTTCCCCCTCGGTGCCGCCCCAGTCGATGGCGAGGCCCAATCCCAACGTTCGGGTCACCATTTGTCCAAGTCGCAATGCGTTTCCGGTACCGAACCAGGCCCCGTTGAGCTGATCGCCTTCTTCCCAGTTGATGGTGCTCAGTCCATAGATTCCCAGGGAAGCGTAGTACCCCTGGTGCAATCCCGGTGATTCGAGCAATTCGTCGCCGAGGGCCAACGACGGATCGGCGGCCGAGGTCAACAGGGCAACGAGAGCCGTCGATGCGAGTGTGAAGGATTTCATCATGACTAGAACTCCCCTCGAATGCCAAGGATCGGCAAGATCGGCAAGCCTTGTTGCGGTTGGAAATCCGAGTAGTCGAAGTTGTAGTTGCGTCCTTCGGGGTTGGCGCGGTTGTAGATGTTTTGAATGTCGAGGTATACGCCGAGAATCCAGGCGTCGTAGATCCACCGTTTGTCGACGCGAATGTCCAGTTGGTGGAACGCCCCTTCACGAGAGGAGTTGGGCTGGCCAAACACGGGCTGAAAACGATCTTCGCTCGCGCTGTAGACGGCGCGGTCCACCGGGGTGATTGGGTTGCCGCTGACGAGGCGGAAGCGCGAACCGATCTGCCAGTTGCGTGGCAGCACGTAGCTCGCGATGAGGGTAAGAATGTGTGTCTGGTCGTAGTCGAAGAGGCGACGCTCGGTCGATCCGAAGTCGGTTCGTTCAGCACGCGAAAGGGTGTAGGCGATCCATCCTGTGAAGTTGTTGAAGAACTCGTGACGGATGACCGTTTCAAGTCCATAGACGCGACCCGAGCCGCCGTTGTTGTAGATGTTCGGCGGCAACATGCCGGTCTGACTGACCTGGTCGAAGAGGTCCTTGTAGAAGGCCGTGGTGTCGAACTTGAGATGTACCCGGGGTTGGTACTCCATGCCGATGGAATAGTGTCCGGCGAATTCTTGTTTGAGCCTGGGATTCCCAAACCCGTCGTCGGTTTCATCCGGTTGCGGCTCTTGCACGAACAGGCCGACGCCGCCCTTTAGCAAGAACTTATCCGAAATCTGGTAGCGGGTCGTGAACCGGGGCGAGAACAGAACGGCTTCGTTGCGTGAGAAGTACTCAAGACGAGCGCCCGGGTAAATTTTGAGTCCCTTGGCCGCCGTGATTTCTCCCTCGGCGAATAGACCCGGAAACCAGGCAGCTCGATTGGTGAATTTTGTGGCAAACGAATTGTCGAAGTCGGGTGGTCCATTCACCATCGGTTCGCCTTCCTTGGGTGGCGGAGGAAGGCGGATGTCGCCATCGACCGTTCGGTAGGCCGAGTCGGAGCCGACTCGAACGGTCAGCCAATCCGTGGCGACAAATTCGGCGGTTTCGCGTAGCTGGAACTGCTTCCAGTGCAGCTTGAAAAATAGATCACCTGCGTCGAAGTCAAAGTTGTCTTCACCAGCCGACACGCGAATGTGATTTGAGAATCGCGTTCCAGGAACGTACTTGTCGGAGAGGATGATGCGTTGAAAGGAATTCGAAACCGAAAGGCGTCCCGTGGTCAAGCTGAAGTCGGCTTCTCCGGGACTTTCGAATAACAGGGCCAGCTTGTCGTCCGAGGCAAACATGAACAGGCGGAGTTCATGCTCCGGGGTCGGTCGATAGGTACCAAGGATCTGGTAATCGTAGTACCGAGGCGCCCTGATCAAATTGACGGATGCATCCGAAGGCACGACGGCGTTGAGAATCGCATCGATGTAGCTGCGACGGCCGGCGAGTGCGAGGGAGGCCTTCTCGCCAACCGGAATTTCAAGGTAGAGGCCGGTGTCGAGAAGGCTTATGTCCGCATAGCCCCCGATCTTCTTCGGTTTCGGATGCTTGGTCCGTACGTCAATGATACCGCCGATGGCGCGACCGAATTCGGGGCCAAAGTTGCCAGGGTAGAAATCGATTCCATCCAGCATACCGATGGGAAGTACGCTTCGCAGACCGACGAAGTGGTAGATGGCGGGAACTTCAATGCCATCGACGAAGAACTTTGAATCCTCGGGGGCCGAACCACGGATGATGACCTGGCCGCTGAATGACGGTGCGCGTGCGACGCCGGCAAAGTTTTGTATGACTGCCAGCGGATCGCCCGCGGTCCCCGGCACCTTGTCGATCTCCTTGGCGCTGATGACGGTTCGACTGACTTCCTTGCGGGGGCGTTCCGCGGTGACTGTAACGTCATACGGATTGTAGGACGCCTGCTCGACGTAGTAGCTGACTGACGTTGCCTCGCCGACTACAACGCTTTCTGTGGTACGAAACGGGAAGTAGCCGGGTTGTTCTATGAGCACTTTCCAGTCGCCCGGATCGAGATCGAAGAACTCGAACTTGCCCTCGGCGTTGCTGTTGGCCTCGTAACCAACGGTTTTTCCCTCGATCTCGCGAAACACCGTGACGTTGAAGCCGGAAAGCTTCAGCCGCGTTCCTCGTTCGAGCAAGACTCCGGAAAAGTTAACGACGGGTTCCCGTTTCGGTGCGGCCGGGGCAACGGGTGTTGCACCGGTCTCCCCGTTCTCCGTTGGCGGTGGCGCTGGTTCTGGTGCGGGGACGACCACCTTTTGAAGGAACCGGTAGCGATAGCCAATCTGTACGGCGACCGGCATTCCGTTGATTTCGGCTGGCTCGAAAAGAAATCCATTGGCCGCGACCATCGCGGCTTCCTCGAATCCCATTTCCGGAAACGCAGACGGCTCTGCGATCCCCACCTGCGTGACCTTGCCCTGTGCATCGATATCGAGCAATAGCGTCACATCGGCTTCGATTTTCTTATCGAAGGCTTCCTTCGGATACTCGGCATCGACGAAGACGATCTGCTTTGGGACCTTGGACAGTTGGGTTGCCTGGACTTCTTCGCGCTTGGAGTCGTCCTTGATCGGTGCGCCGGCGCCATCCGGTTGAGCGCTCGCGGAGCCCGATAGCAACAAAAGAATGACCGCGACGGAGGAGGTGCGGAATGTCATTCCTCGTCCTCCGGTACGACGCGCAGGTTGACTGTTGTGACACGCCAGCTCACGCCGCCTCGATTGTCGCGAACGACCGCATAAACCCGAGACACGTTTGGTGCGTAATCCTGTGGGCTTTCGGGTCGCCATTCGTTTTCCAAAAAGCGTTCAATATTGCTTTCACCCGGGATGAAGCTGCTGGTTTGGCGTCGCGCATCGCCCGTTTCGAAGAACCAGGAGATGTAGAGGCGTTCGTTCGACGGGAGCGGACTACCGCGCTCGTCTTTGTCGATATAGGGCTGCGATTGATCCGCAAAAACCGCAACACGAATCTTGTTGTTGCGCTGTCGTCGCAGCGTGGCGGCTGTCCCGTCTGTCCCGTCTGTCGTGTCTACCACCCTCGTTGGGGCGTCTGCCTTGGGGTCTGATCCGGGAGGACGCGGCAAGACCTCGATCGCCGACATTCCGGAAATGACGGGATTCAAATTGGGAGCGGTTTCAGATTCCAGCCGGAGATTCAGTGTGCGCACGGATTCGATGGTTGCGCTGCCGTCGGGCAAACGCACCACAAGCCGGATCTGGACCGGGAAACCAAGGTTGCAGTTGACGAGAGCTCGACCACCCGGCGTGGGTGGCGTGCAAAATGGCGCAAACCATGCCGGGGGCAGGGTGTGTGGAAACACGGCGGTCGGTTGCGTGCCAAGATTGTACGGAGGCAAAACCGAAGGATCAGCACCCGCTGCTTGAAGTTGTTGCGCCAGCTGCGCTTCGGTAAACTGACAGGGGTATCCATCGTTGGCGGTCCCCACGAGTGGACACCACGACCACTCGAAGGTGGGCGCGGGCATTCCGTCGGGAACATAAACAAGTGGCGTCAGTGTCGTGCTCTCGCCCGGAACGGGTGCAACCGGATTCGACTGGATCGCCATGACTCGAAGATCCTGGAGGCGGAGGTAAGGGTCGAAGTCTGGCGAGCAGCCGATCGACACTGCTACGGTCCCCAATCCGATCAGGGCTAATAGAGGATGTGTTTTCATTGGTCTTCAAGCCTGAATTTGATGTCGAATGAAATGCTGGTGGCGACAGGTGCACCGTTGCGAGTGGCGGGCTCGAACTCGAGTGCCATGGCAAAGGTTCGTGCGGATTCCTCGAACTCGGGATAGAGAACTTTCCCGACAACTTTGACGGTTTTGACTTTGCCCGCGACGTTGATGCCAACGATGACGCTCACGGTGCCCTCGATGCCCTGGGCTTTCAACGTAGCCGGATAAAATGGTTTCTCGTTTGGATTTTTGCGTTTCGCAGCACCGAACTGAACTCCAATCGTCGGGATCTTCGATGCAATTCGGTTGGGCTCGGCGGGCGAAGGCTCGGCGTCAACCAGACCAACTGGGGCAACGTCCTTTGCATCGACTGCTTTTTGAGCCGTTCGACCGGCAAGTGTATTCCCCACCGCGAAGGACGGTCCGTCACCGCCGGTTGCCGTCGAATCGAGGGAAAGACCAATGATCCTCGGTGGCGGTTTCACATCCGGCGGCGGTGGTGTTTCGGGAGGTGGCACTGGCGTTGCCGTTACCGGCTCGGGCTTGGCGATGCGCTCGAGCTTGGGTTTGGAAGCGGGCAGGGGCTCCGGTTCCGGTGCAGGTGGTTCGGGTTCTGGATCGGGCGGGGGCGGAGGAGGCGGTGCCAACTCGATCGTGATCGGCTTGTCGTCTGTAATACGGTTGTTGTTGTTGTTGCCGCGAATCATCCATATCACGATCCCGACGTGGAGGAGCAATGCGAGTCCACCGAAAATCGCGATCGCTCCGAGCTGTCGCGGCGTTGTTCGCGTCGGCATTGCAAGTGGATCCCGCTTTAGCGTTCGCGGATCGAGTGCGTGGGTGGTCCAGCGCTCGACGCGCTCCCGGGCAACCCGTCGCTCTTTTGTCTTCCGCTCCCGATAGGATTCGCGGGCCACAGGTGATTCGGCCGGTTTGGATGTGGCTTGATGCAACGTCATGCTCCGATGTGTTGCGTTTAGTTGGGTGCGGTTTGAACCGGCGTTGCCGATGTACCACGCTCAACATCAAGGGCGAACGCGGTAATGCCATTTTTCTTCACGAGATCGATCAGGTCGACCACTCTTCCGTACTCAACCCCTTTGTCCGCGGCGATGACTGCTTGAATCTTTGGATTTGCAGTCGCTTCGCGACGAACGATGGCTGCGGCAGTCTCCATTGAAGCAACCGGTTCGCCATTGAGTTCGAGCGGTCCGTTCAATGGCAGCACAAGGTTCAACGTTGACTCGACCTTGCTGCCACCGCTGGCAGCCTTGGGGAGATCTACCCGAAGGCTCGCTTTCACGATCGCGCTAGAGGTCACCATAAAGACGATGAGTAGCACCAGCACGATGTCCACGAATGGAACGATGTTGATGGAAGCGATCGGCCCTTCGTCATCATTGGCGTTGTCCAGGTTTGCCATGAGATGTCTCCTTAACTAATCGGGTGGGGAAGTGAGCCCGTTTCAGCTTGCGGACTTATTCGTGTCGGTTGATTTCAACTCGGCCAGGAGAACCCGCGCAAGCATTTGACCGTCGGTTACAGCCTCTTTGACCTTCGCCTTGAAATGGTTGTAGGCGATGACGGCTGGAATGGCGACCAGAAGTCCAACGGCCGTCGCGACGAGTGCTTCTGAAATGCCAGCCATGACGGCGGTCGAGGCCTCCGCCATGTTGGCCGCCAGATCGCGGAACGATTTCACGATTCCGAGTACGGTTCCGAACAGGCCGATATACGGTGCATTGCTCGCGAGTGTCGCCAGGAATCCAAGTCGCTTTTCATAGCGTCCGCGCTCGCGGCCAAGGGAGCCGCTTATCAAATCCTCCACTGACTCGGGGCCTTTCGCGTGCGCACTCAATCCCGCGAGCACCACCCTCGTTTGGAGGGTGTCCTTTTGCTCTAGTACCCTGGCGGCCGCCACGAAGTCGCCCTTTTGCAGCGCGTTCGAGAACTCGACGCGCAACGCATCGATATCCAGCTTTCGAGCCGCATAGAAAAAGAAGCGCTCGATAACTGTCTCTTATACACATCTCCGAGCCCACGAGACTAAGGCGAATCTCGTATGCCGTCTTCTGCTTGAAA
>ENA-ORBV01014422-ORBV01014422.1-microbial-mat-metagenome-genome-assembly--contig:-NODE-14422-length-11823-cov-4.032351_pt1 | contig 11823 bp, 18 predicted proteins | sample MGYA00237777_ERZ505514 | MGnify/ENA primary metagenome ERZ505514 (study PRJEB26160, sample SAMN06269048) | microbial mat metagenome | isolation source: Oligotrophic lake microbial mat | place... | reverse complement strand
CTCTTATGGAATCCCCATGGCACGCTTGCAGGGTCAACTGGACAGGTCTCACCTGCTTCCTTACAGCCCCGGCTATTCGTTCGGCATGGAGTTGACCGGAATCAAGGCACGGTCAACGCAGTACGATGTCCTCTCGAAACGCTTTTCCAGTCTCAAGTCCCGTGGTGACCTCACCGTAGACGAAGAGATGGGCATGGTTCAACAGATGGAAGGTCTCCAAACCGCCAATGCTCAGGGCATTGCCAACCTCAGTGAAGGCTTTGAGAACCGGCTTCCTGCTATGTCCGCCGGACGCTCTCGGTTCTTTGGTCGCTTCAACAGTTTAGACGGGGCGGCAATGAACCTTGCCGGTCTCGGTCATCCCTCCCGTGCCTTTGGAGCCATGAACGGGCGTCAGTTACAGAACCAAGACGACTTTGTAAAAGCGTTTGCTCTCCCTGCCAATGCCTCTGTCGGTGTGGGTTCCACCACGTCTGCTATGAACAATCCCCAAGTTGTCGGTCTTCTCGAACGAATTGCTCGTGCATTAGAAGGGAAGAACTCTGGTGGTTCTCGTCCCGGTGAAGCACGCGGCAAAGCCAGTGGCAGTATCGAGCGTGCAGATGTCGGAACCAAAGCCGCGTACTCCCAAACAAAGTAAACTTCTATGACCATGTTTATCAATCCAATCGCCAGAGCCACTGTGGGAGGAATGCCGACCTATCGAGGGTGGCAGGTGGCTCCTCCCTTGGCGTGGCATACCGTGGCAATGGCGTTCCATGCCGGAAGCAATGCAACGCACAACGGGGGATTAAAGAAAGACGGAACGGTGCGAGGCAATGGCAAGCCGTTTATTCAAGACACCTATCTCAACGGACCGGATCACATTGTCCTGCCGGGTTACACCTATCTCGGTCAAGAGTGGGTTTCCCGCACAGGAATATGGCGTGATGACCTTGTGGCTCAGGGGAACAACAAGACCGGACTCATTTCCCATGACGGCGGAGTGACGGTAGAACGCAGAGTGTCTCAGTACGCTCTGGCGGTTTTGGTCAACCATCAACTCGACATCGGACGCGGCAATCCCCCACCGAGCAATACACTGGGTGAATACTCGGCGGCAAACTATTATACAAAGGTCAGATGGGACATTCGGGAGTCTCTCCGCTATCAGTTTGTGGCGGAGTACGGCAGACCGGCTCGATTAGAGGTCAGCGTTGACGGGGGATACGTCTACAAGATTGTTCACACTCTCACCACCACCATTCATGCCGAGGATAATCCCGCTGCATCGTTCCGTCTCAGGGTCAACATCGATAAGGTCAAAGGGGTCTTTGAGGTAGCGGTCGTACACGAAGGAACCCTGCGTCATGCTCCCGAAAACCGGAAAGCCTTTGAGGGGATGACGCCGGGGGAAATTACTATCTTCGTTAAAAACGGGTGGGCGAGTGTGCAATACTTCCCTCTTGCTTATGAGGCGGTCACGGTGTCCTCTGCCCCGATCAAAGTGCCGGGGGGGGTGAATGGTCGGGAGGCACGGGTTGTTGTGAATGCGTTGAACGGCGGCAACAGTTCCCAAAACCACACGACGGGTTACACCACCGACGGACGGGCAGTTTCGTACAATGCCACCGCGTCCATTCCGGGCGGCAGTTCCCCCCCGGTCTTTTCTGATGCCACGTTGGTTCTCCCTGCGGTCTGGTCAAACAATGTGGACGGAAGACCGGACTATCGGTTTGCTCAACTCCCTTTGTGTGAAGTGGTGGAACAGCACGTCTTCGACCCAACGGCGAGAGTGCGTACCAGTGGAGCCATGTTGACCTGTCACAACCACGACCTCAGCCTCAAAGAGTTTGTGGGGAACCTTGCCTGTGATGTTGACCTCAGCAACGGGGGACAGTTTGTCAGACGGATTACAGGGATTAGCCGCAACCCCACCTTCCTCTCCTCTGGTTACAATGTCAAGACACGGTTCAGTGTGACCGACCACAGCCTGATTCTGATGGAGCCTATCGGTCAGGAAGTGGTGCTGGACGGGTGGGAGTACGGTTCGGTGGTTCGCTATATCTGTGAAGTGTGTGGCTTACACCCCCGTTGGATCGCCCCCCAACTGCCGCTCTACATTCCACCGGGTGCGACTGCCGATGCTCCGTATGGTCCCGCCTCCTATGATTGTCCTTATCCGACCTTGCCACGGGGAACCGGTCTCAACGCCCGTCACAAATACTTGCCAAGCCAGAGTGGGTGGTCAATCCTCCAAGAGTTGGTGGCAGATCGTGCGGTCTACAATCCGATGACGTTGGGTTGGGACGCCTTTTGGATGGGGTTCGACCCGATTGGACTGTTCCATTTCGAGCCGTACCGTGCCTTGTTCGAACCCATTAAGCGGGTGTACAGTGACAAAGACGCCTCCGGTCAAGGACAGTGTATCGGGCAGATTGAGTGGAGTGTCAGCACCGATGACCTCAGAACCCATATTCACCTGCAAGGGATTGACGCCTTCACCAATGAGTTGTTGGTGGCACATCGGGAGATGGCTCCGTGGGTCAAAGCGTTGTCAGGGTTTCCCCGCAAGATGATTGAACGGTCTCCCCGCTTCACGAGTGAGGAGCAGATGGAAGGGGTCTTAAACGGCATGACCTTCCCCGCCTCTCTTCCTGACCTCACCGGACATTTCACTGCCCCGTTTCACCCCGACGTGTTTCCGATGGACGTGGTGCGTGTCTATGATTTCCGCCAACAGATGTTCTTGGATTGTGTGGTCGAGTCCCTGACGAGTACGGTTGCCTCCTATGAAAACGGTCATCAAGAGGGAACCAGTGAGTTTCATGTTCGCAGTCGTGAGAATTACCGATAGAAGGATGGATAACGATGAGTTTAGACCTCAAGACCCTGCCACTTGCCGGAGAATGGCAGAGTTTCTTCGATGGCATTGCCGGAATGACCAAGTTGATGGCTCCGACGTTGGGCAAAGGGGATACCGGAGAGACGGGAACTGTTGCCGCTCTTGCCGAAGCCTTTCACGCCCTCGGCACAAGCAATGAAGCGGTCAGCAATGGGGTGATTGGTCGGTTGCGTTGGGACACCACCGCCTCGGAAATCTTCCGGTCTCTCCTCATTGACCAAGAGGCACGCATGGACGCGGCAAAGCCTGACGAATGGACACTCCGTACCCCCGTACAGATTCACCCGATGGACAGTTATCTCATGCGGCTCAATGGCACGGCGTCTCCGCTTGTGTCTGGCTCGACCACGCCCGGTGTGATTACCTTGACCGCCAGTTCACAAACAACGGGCTTGCTTCCTCCGATGACCAGTGACGCTCCCTTTGTGGTGGTGACATGGGTAGGAGACGCCGATTGGAAAGAGAGTACACCCTCGGCGGCGGTGCAGGGGGGAACACTCGCCTCTCCGAACAATGCGTACACCGTGACCATTGCCGGTGTGGTTCCAGCGGCGGTGTTCAAGATGCGTCTGTACCGTACCTTGCGGGGAGGCACGATTTCCGGTCCGTTCTTCTATGCCGGAGAGTACGCGGTCACCGCAGGAGCCACCGTGAGTGGGGTCTTCCTGCTCAAGCCGGACAGTCTGCTCCGTGTGGACATTGTTCCCCCGTCATGGCTCAGTTGTCTTGTTCCGGCGGAAGCGGCAACAGTCTACGCTCTCGCCAACGGTCAATACACCACTGCCTCGGCACGGTATCAGTATCAGACCGGTCATCTGCTGTCTGCTCAAAACGTGGTCTTGGTTCCAGCAAACGCCCTCCTCGGTTATGACAACACCGAGAGTACGGGCAGGTTCAAGACCGTCACGATTACGGGATCGGGGGCGACACAGACCCCCGCCGACGGACTCATCTCGGCGACCAGTCAACCCACGGTCAACATTCAGGGGCATGGAGGGGCACTCAAACTCCGGCTTCGGGTGCTGGCCGCAGTAGGAGGGAATGGCACAGTGACCATCTCTTACACCTACAGTGATGCGGGAACGGGCTATGCGGCAACGGCGACAGCGACAGGAGTGACGGCAACCCTTGCGGCAACGGCGGTGGGAAGCCTTGCGGTGTTCACCATTACCGCCGGGCGGCTCATCAAGAGTGTCACCATCACCTCGGTCAGCGGCTTTGTGTCGGGGACAGGAACCCTTGCGGTGGAAGGGGACTTTGCCCGTACCTACTAATAAGTGACGCATCAGGGAACTTTCAGGAAAACTGTTGCGTATCAATACTTGCGGATGCTTGGATGGGAGCCTTCATAGGAACTCCTTTGACATCACAAACCCTTCAGTCTTTGGCGAGACTGAAGGGTTTGCGTGTTTTACGGTCATTTCTCGTTTGAGAAAACAAGGGTATTTACGAAAGAAGAGGTCAGGAGCTCGGGTAATCCCTTGTCCTGACCTCTTCTCGGTCTATCATGTGTTCTCCTTCTCTCTCTTCTCGCGTTCCCGACGGACTTGCTGTGCCTCTTTAAGTTTGGCTTTATGTTCCTCTGACAGACCTTCCGCCCGTCGCTTTGTCGCAGCATGATGACGAGCAGTCTCTAATGCGGCTAATTTCTTCTCAGAGGTATTCCTTCCTGCAATTCCCATTGCCATAGACATTAGCCACTCTCCACTCACGGTCAAGAGTTCCCCCTTCCCAATCTCCCTGACCGCAATAAACACGCCCTCTTCATTCTGAACTGCCGCAGGAAGACCGTCCTGCCCGGTCATCACCAAGGGTTCCTTCATTTGTTCTCCTTCTCTCTCTCATACAAGAGTGCCAACCTCTAACGCATACAAGCATTGCAACGCATTGTATCCGGTCATCTCGGCAGGGAAGAGGTAACGCGGTCTCAAGGGCGTCCCTCTCCCCAAAACCAGATAAGGACAGTCGTATCCTGCCGCTCCGTATGGGGCGTCTTCCGTGCCTCCCGGTGGAATGTACTCTGAGGAATAGCCGGTGATTCCACACAACTCTGCCACAAATTGACGGGCGTTCTTGATACACCACCCGTCAAAGATAACTGGCTGACCGAGGGGCTTGCTCAGTCTCTCTGCAATTTCGATTCCGGTCATTGTTTGCCTTCTTCCTGCACTTTATGGTCTATTTTAAGAAAGAGATGAACATTCTTAGTACCATCAAAGTATTTCTGTTCTTCAAAGACGACCCCTTGCAATCCATGATACAACTCCATCACCTGACAAATTCTTACCTTGGTTTTTTCTTTGTCTTTAACAGCAACCCTTAGTGAGGGAGTTCCCTCACGTGTGACTGACTTTTGACAAAACGACACAAGTTCATCATACGTGGGAAAAGTTGCTTCAATCGGCTCTAATTCTATTGCCATGTTTCTCCTCCATCTGTGGAAAGTACCGCGTTCGGCACATCACCTTGCACCCACACAATAGCGGGATATGCTCCAATTAAGACCAGAGCGGGGGGCGTGTCCATTGCAGGAACAAGGGCAACCGCCGGGAAGATTTCCCACTTCAAGCCCCCATTTGCAGACCGGCACACGCGAACCTTCTTATCCGCTTGATACAACAAGCCCACCAGAACCCCACTGGGCGTGTAGGTCAATCCCACGGGTGTTCCTGCAAGATTGCTGTGAGCCACACCCGTACCGCCTCCCCAGTTATCCGGGTCAACAGTGAACTTACTGTACACGGTGCTGTCACTGTGTTTGAGGTAGAGCAGTTGTGCCCCATCCCCGGTGAGAACACCCCCACAGTAGACCGTGCGTGCGTCTGTGACCGCAACAACAGCGTCTGTCCACAACTCCCCAAAGTTCCTGATGGCTCGGCTGACTTCAATGTTGCCTCCACTTCCTGCTGCTCCCAAGGCTCTCCACCGATACGCAATGCGGTCTAATCGGCTCTGGTCACTGTGCCGTGCCACGAGAGGAGACGGTGTTCCAGCGGCAGACCATTCGGCGGCAGTTTCAGGTAAGATGCTCTCACTGGTGCGGTACTTCGGTGTTCCTGAGAGGGAGTAGGTCACATAGAGCAGACCGGAAGCAAGATAGGACAGTCCCACATCGTCCGCGTTTGCCGCCTCTAAAGTTTGCACCGGACGCCAGCTCTCTGTTCCTTGACCGAGAAAACCGGCAAGGTTGGGATGACAGACACTCTTCAACTTACCGTCCGGGTCAATCCATGCAATGGTCACTCCGTCTTGATAGGTGTCTGCCGAGAGTTTGAGAGCGACACTGCCTTCGGGACAAGAGATGGGGTTCATATTGAAATAGAGTTGAGCACCAAACGTGTTGGTCTCACAATAGTTGGCAAGATGGGCGTTGCTTCCATTGACCACTCGTGCCACGTCTAACGCATAACTGCTGACATAGAGCCGGAAGTAGACCCCATCGGTTCCGGTGGTTCGCAAGAGGCTGCAGTTGGGGGCAGGAAGGGCAAGGGTGGCAACCACACTGTTGATCTTCTTCCAGTCAATGACGTTGGGACGCAGGGTATAAGGGGAATAAGCGGTGGGCAGGTTCTCACTCCGACCACAACTGTCTCCAACGGTCAGGGTCATTCCCCCCACCTGATAATGTCGCCCGTCCAGTGTCACATACGGAATGATACTGGGATTGAGTCCGCTGTAAAGGTCACACGTAAAGGTTCCGGTATGACGGTAGGTGAGGTAGCAGTTCACGTTCCTCAGCAAGATTTCATTGAAACTGTAAACAGCCGAGCCAATTCTGACACACGGCTCGTCCTGACCGATAAACTGACGGGTGCAGACGGAAAACGGTCGTCCGAATACGGTAGCAGAAGGACTCATATCGGTCAAACTGCCCCCTGTTTGTGCTTGGAGATAGGGGAAACTCCCTGTGCCAAAGTCAATGTCAATGGTACGGCTTCCATTGCCACCGGTCAACGTCTCGAACAAATGCCCTGTGCCGGGTCGAACACGCGGAGCAGGAGAGCAGAAGGTGGTGTACTCATAATAGAACAGAGGATCGGGACGATAGGCTCTCCCGTTAGGGTCAGAAAAGGGGAGATTGCAGTTGAAGTTCGGGTTGAGTTCCCACCGACCGGGAAGCACGGCAAGGGCAGTACAGTTTGTCACCGAGACTGTGTAATCTCCATCACAGTTGGTGGTCACATATTCGACATGAAGCGTGCCACTCTTACAATAGCGGTAAGGAATGGTGTTGTTCCGTCCCCGTTCTCCCACCGTTGCCATGGTCGGAGCCGTACAGGTCTTGTAAATGACCGTCAGGGTCTTATTTGATGCCCTTGCAGGAACAATGCTGGTGCTGGTGGACTCGCTTGGATGACGATACCACCGTCCATTGAGGGTCAGCGTCCCCGTGTTCGTGGAACAGTAGTCACAGTCTATGTCATCATCTACAGGGGGAATGACAATCGGCATGAGTCTTGCTCCTCCGTCTGCACCCGCACAAGGTCAGACATCTCTTTGTACACGGCTTCATACCGTCGGAACTCTTCCGCGTTCAAGGGGCGATTGTGGTAGCGACAGAACTCTTTGACCACGTCTTCGAGTGACCGTTCCTCTTCCTCGACACTCTCTTCGGGGTGAGGGAGTGTCCACATGATGTTTTGACCGTTTGGTTTCACCCATACTCTCGGAACAAATACTTCTTTCATCATTCTTCTCCTTAAAAAAGGGTCAGGCACGGAATTGGTTGCCTGTACTGCCAATCGCAATGGTACAACCACCTGACCAAGTATCGTATTTGACTGACAAACCCGACCAGAGTTCCACTTCCTTGTCATCGCGTGACACGAATGCGGTATCCAATCAGAATGGAATGCAGAGGCTCTTGTCCTCAAAACACTCCCCAAAACCCTCCAACGGTGAAGGGCAATGGGCAGGGCTTCTAATTATCCTCTCCATGGTCACGGATAGCACGGAACAGCAGGAACGGCGTCTCTCCATTGACCATCTCTGCGGTGTGGCTTCTCCACCCACACGAGCAGACAGCGTTCACCTCCGAAGTTCCTGAGTATTCATACCGAACCGTGTGCCGCAGATGAGACCGCTTCTCCTTGAAGTAGGCAAGCAACTCTTCCCGTATCTCCCGCATTCTGACCACTTCTTCAATGGCAAGGTTGAGATGGTTGCCACTGTACCGCTTCTCAAGCAGAACATACTTCTCGACCAACGCTTCATCTAACATCCTGTCTCACTTCCTTTGGCATATCCGGCGTTTTCGTGCCGTGCTTTTCTTGCCATTCTCTTGACAGTTTCTTGTGTGCCATAACCGCACTCACCATATCAGATGAATTATCCTCTTCCACCAAAAGGGCGTAGAACATAAGCATCCTTTGGAAGTGCTCGTCTCTTGCTCTTAGCAGGAAAACAGGTTCGTCCTCTCCAATCGGCGTACTGCCCTCTCCGAGCAGTTCAGGATTTTCAAGAGCGGGGTCTTGAAATCGGTTGTAATCTTTTCTTGCGTGTATCATTTCGTCTCCTTGTCCTCAATCTCACACGGGTAGACCCACTTGTTTCCGGTAGGTGTCCCATCCCGAAACACACGGAACACAACCAGAAGATATTCTTTTGACTTGTTCTTGCTTATCTGGTCAATAACGCCAGTCGTATTGTCGTCGAGGCACACACGATCACCAATCTCAAATTTCATCACGTCTCCTTAATCTCTATGCCCAAACACGCCTTGACCAACTTCTTCTTGATCTTGTACTCCGGTGTTCGGAATCCTTTGCTGTCTTCATAAAGGAGTTGACCGTTTTCGGTGTAGGTGAAGTCTGGCTCCCACGCCCCTATTTTCTGACCGTTCACTTCCAGCAGCAAGGGCTTGGGGTGATGCACAAGGTCACATATCTCTCCTGCCCGTTGCAACAACACCAGTTCACAGTACCGGTTCATCTCCCGCTTGCTGTCAAAGACGATGTTGTTGTAGGTTCGCTCGTCTTTGGGAGCGACCCCGTACTTGCTTCTCACTCTTCGGGTTCTCCTAACCGGCTTCCATTCATCCATGTTTGGAGACGGGTGACAAGTTCCGTCTCATTGATGACCAGATGCTCGACATAAAACTCTGACTCTTGTGTGCGGAATGAAACGGCTTGAGCCACAAGGGACGCCGTACTCAGCATAGCGTAAACGCCGATGGTGTCTGCGGCACTGGACACCAGATAAACATAAGGGTTCATTCTTCAAACCCCCATCTTTCGACCGTCTCTGCGGTCACTCCCTCTTTAGCAAGGGCGGCTTTAAGGTTATCCTTCAACGTCTTGATATGGCTTCCTCTCACATATTGGTCAGGATACCGACACTCTAACTCCACCCAAACATTCCATGCCGCTAAGTGGAGGGAGTTGTCCATTCGGTCATTTGTGACCCATTGGTTCCCGTCTCCTGATGGCACATACTTGACATTCATGCATATCTCCTTCTCAGCAGTCTCCCTGCTTCTGACCAATCTCCATTGCATTGCAACAATCCAAACACTGACCAAGGACTGTAACTTCTCCCCGCCTCAAACGGAGGACACGAGGTCGAGAACACAAAGAACCGGTTACTTCCCTTGTAGTTGCTGGTGGCAGAGATGCCCTTGTCTTTCCCCGGTCTGCACCAACTGATCATGTCCTTGTGGCGTCCCGTCTGCTTCCACCCGTTTGACCGAAGCAGGTCATAGTAATCGGTAGAGGCATTGTACTTATCACCCGGTCTGCTTCCCACCTCCTCTGGCTTACTGGCAACACTCGTTCCTTCACACAAGACATTGGCTTCTCGTTCATCAAGCAGGGCGGTAAGAGCCACGTACATTCCGACCAACTCGGTATCGAGAGGGGTCAAGGTCAGAAAGGAGCCGCTGATGACCGTATAGTTCTCTCCCGTCACACGGGCATAACCCCCTTCTGCCCGTGTCTCTATACGCTTCTTGGGCGTTCCGGTGTCGGTGGCAAGGACACGGTTTCTGCCTACTTCTCCGGTAGACCGCATCCACAGGTGATAACCTTGCTTTGTTTGGACAATGACCGACGGTTCCGGCAGGGAGAACCCGTGATTGTTCAGATGGTCGAGGTAGCCATGCCACAGTTCCACCCGGTCAAAGTCTATGCAGAGCAGGTTGCCACTGACGGCTCCACAGATGAGAGCAATGTTGAACCCCTTCTGACCAAAGAGGTACACCGCTTCTCTCTCGGTCATCGGTTTCGACTGGTGATGTTTCCACAAATACCCGTAAGGGGGAGACTTCAGTTCAATCGGTAAGATGGAGTAGCCCGCTCTTAGCAGGTCAAGGGCGGTCAGCACGTGGTTGGTCAACATGGGTTACTCCTCTCTGAACGCTTCGTCTTCTTCTTCGGCTTCGTAAGCGGCTCCGGTCATCACATCAATCACGGTCAGCACCAACAGCCCTGCAATCAGCAGAACGTGTCGCATCCAAAAGAGCAACACCCACACCAACACCGTCCACAACGCCATTCTCACCAATGGCACACACGGATACACCAGTTCTTCAAGCAACATCAGTCTCTCCTTTCGAGAGGCAAGGGTTCAGTTTGACCACAGCGACAATAGCCCCCTTTCGGGATACGGCTTCCGCAGGTGCAGTCCCACGTCAAACAAGGCGGCAACGGGACACGCACCTCACCGGTGTCCGGGTCAATGTTACGGAGCAGGTCTTTCGTGAGCATCAACCAACCGGGATGGTGGGTGTCTGCAATCTGTCCGGTGCGTAAAGTACGCGGGGGTGGCTTCTCCTTCCGGTTCAGGGACGGCTCCCGCTTCTGCCGTGCATCATGCAACGCCCGACAGACAATCCCACAAAATCGTTGGGTGCGACGAAACGGAATGTAGGACTTCTGGCACACTTCACAGGCTTTCGGGGTCTTCACACTCGCCATTTGTTCTCCTTTATACTCCACATTATTCCCCGTGAGGAATAATCCCTCTAAGGAATAATCCCTGCCCACCACCGAGCAAGGACTAAGCAAGCGATTACTTCACTTTGGGGGTCACGGGTCGTATCAAGGGAGAGGTTTGAGCATAGGCAAAGGCAGCCTCTACGAGTTGACGGCAAAAGTCAAGATGAACTTCATTGCATTCACACGGCACGTCCTTGTGCCGTAATACCGCCTCTTCCAATCGTACCACAACTTCGGCGAACAGTTCAGCGTCTTTCATGATGGTCTCCTGTTGACAAATTTCTCCCTCATAATAGCAGGATTATGTCTGCCTGTCAAGAGGAAGAAGGGAATGTAGAGGGATAAGTTCTTTGAGAACAAGTGGATTGACATCAAGGTCAAGGGCAATACGGTCAATGGCGTCATGGCTAATCCCTGTGCCGTAACACTCATATTTGCTGACCGCAGGTTGACGTAAAGTATACCGCGTTGCGAACTCTTGTTGGGTGAGTCCTAACGATTCTTTTCGAATTGTCCGAAAATTAGTACGAGCATGCAATAGGGGTTTGGGTGTATTCATTGCTCCATTATACCACAAAGGGAATAATTTGTGTGACCTGTGTTATCAAAATGACCGTCTTTTTTTCAACGCAGACTCTTGATTCCTCTCCCTCTGTGTGATATTCCGTGCCGCCATGAAGAAAGCCCGTCTCACCGAAGGGTTGGAGACGGGCAGGAAGAAGGTCATCTAAAACCGATTTTCCCCAAGATAATTCTTGGTCTTGCAGACCGGACAGGTGTATTGATAACACGACTCGTTCGGTCTGGGGTCGGAGAGAAACAGGCAGTCGCTCTCGGCAACCTCTAAGACAGAGCGGCAATCCCGACAGGTTGACTGAACGGTGGACTTGGTTGCCTGTTTCTCCACGATGATCCTCATCCTCTCCCTCCCTTCATTGCGGTTTTGTTAACATTCTTCCTGTCTCTTATACACATCTGACGCTGCCGACGAATAGAGAGGTGTAG
>ENA-ORBV01014421-ORBV01014421.1-microbial-mat-metagenome-genome-assembly--contig:-NODE-14421-length-11823-cov-6.010131_pt1 | contig 11823 bp, 3 predicted proteins | sample MGYA00237777_ERZ505514 | MGnify/ENA primary metagenome ERZ505514 (study PRJEB26160, sample SAMN06269048) | microbial mat metagenome | isolation source: Oligotrophic lake microbial mat | place... | reverse complement strand
CGGCAGCCGGGGGCAGCGAATTGCCATCCGCGCCGAGCTCCGGGATCAGGTAGGGGTCGGCAGCACCGGGTGCGCTGGTGGCCTGCGCCAGGGCGACCGCTGGCGCGGTGACGAACAGCGCCGTACAAAGGATGCGTGCCAGGGGCGTCATGGTACTGGCTTCCCTTTGTACAGGATGAAAGGACAATTCGCGGTGATGCCTGTGTCAATGATGGCGCTTCGTGGCAATTTAGCCTCGATCGCGTCCTGGCTGTCGAGCCAGATGCAATCTTGCGGTGCGGTCAGAAGGGTTGCGCAATCTTTATTGAGCAATACTCGTAAAGAGAAGTCATCGGGAACCATGCCTGGAAGTACTTCGATCGCTTCCGCGCTCTGTGCAAGGACGGTGCGTTGGTAGCTGTAGAAATCGGTCGTGTTGTTTTCGGCTGGCGGAATGATCGTTGCGGCCCCAGTCGGAAGCTGCAAGAGGTACAGACGCCAGAAAGAGCCGAAATTCGGCGAGTTCTTCCCAATGACCGCGCCGTCCTTCGGCTGGTAAAGCCCGCGAGAGCCCAGGATCGTGGGCAGTCCCGAGAGCAGCAGTCCGCCCGATGCTTTGTCTCGCACGACCGGGATGAACAGCGGTTGTTCATCGACGACACGGGTATTCTTGTCGTAGGTAAAGCGGTTTTTCCCGAACGAGAAAACTTTGAACTCGACACCGTCCACGTACCCCTTGCCCATCCCAACCGATCCCGCCGGGGTGCCGGTGATGGGGTGTCGCGTTTCCATCACAGTCGAATCCGTCGCGTTCGCGAACGTTTCCACTGTCGCGTTCATCGGCACAAGGCTACAGAGACGCGGCTCGCCGGCCTCCATCGGCAATTGGTCAGCGAAGATTTCGCGGACCGAGCGATACACCCTGCTGTTTGTTGCGGGCACCGTGACGTAATACACTTGCCAGTAGGGGCTGTAGAACGCACTGGTCTTTCCGTCCCGTCCCACGGGCGCAACGCTGAAGATGGGTCCGTTCGCGGTTTCAACCCACTTGCCGGTTGCATCGCGGCCGGTGGTGAGAACGTACATGGGTTGAACCCATATCTCGGGGATCTGATTCCAGTATTCTGTCGTGATGTAAGCTGCGATCTGTCCATCGGCAAAGGCCGGAATGGTTTTGGCAACCAGGTTGGAGCCCATGCGTGCGAAACGTCCTGCAAATGGGATTCCGCCCGGAAGAGGCAGGGCGGCCTCTTTGGGATTGGCGGTCAGAATGCGATCCAGGTCAAACATCGTGACGACGCTGGGCTTGGGTCCGGTGTCGCCATCGGGGGCCTCGTAACAGGCTGTGGCCAGTGACAGGCCAAAGAACATCCCCCACACTCTGGATTGTCGATTCATCCAATGCCTCGGTTGGTATCGGTGCGGCGCGACGGATCGGAAGGCGCCACCGATGAGAAACGGTTTTCTTCGGTTTGGAAATCGCTTTCGAATAGCTGCGCCATCACGGACTCGAACTGGCCGGTTCCCGACGGCAGGTAGGGGTCGATGGCCTTGCCAAACTCAACCGCCGAGGCATAGCGATTCTTGGGGTCGTACGCGAGCACCTTGCCGAGCAACTCGGGTAGTGGCGCCGGGAGTTGTCGAATGCGTGCGAGTTCATCGACTCCGGGTCCTGTGGCTGCCTTCACGAGCAATTCATAGGACGTGCCATCGAATCCGTACAGCAGTTGGCCCGTCGCGCAGTAGTACAATACAAGGCCAAGCGAGAAGAGGTCGGCCCGGGCATCCACTTCGGCCCCGCGGGCCTGTTCCGGCGACATGAAGTTGACATTGCCCTTCACCACGCCGTGTTGCGTTTGCGTGACCCGGCCCTCCGCCTTGACGATGCCGAAGTCGAATAACTTCACCTCTCCCCGTGCGGAGATGAGGATGTTGGCCGGTGAAATATCCCGGTGAACGATATTCAGCGGCTTGCCGTCGTCACCCTTGCGACGGTGGGCGTAATCGAGTGCCTTCAGCGTCTCGGACATGGCCAGCAAACAAAGGGGAACCGACAGCGGTTTGCCCGAAGACTCAATCGAGCGCGCGACCACCCGGCCGAGATCGCGGCCCAGGATGTATTCGGTTGCCATGAAGTACTCTTCCCCGACCTTGCCGAAGTCGAAGACGGGTACGATGTTGGAATGCACCAACGTTGATGCCAGGTTGGCCTCGTCGATGAACTGCGCGACCACAGCGGCATCGCCGGAAAGCTCCGGTCGAAGGCGCTTGACGACAAACTTGCGACGAAACCCTTCCGCGCCGAACGTGACCGCGGTAAAGACCCGCGCCATGCCTCCTTCGCCGAGGATATCGAGGAGGGTGTACCGTCCGAAGGTATTGCTATCGCGGGCAGATTGCGTCGGCCGCGGGGACGATTCGATGGCCATCGTTTCGCCGATTGGTGATACGGATTGTGTCCCGGCGATCGCACCGCCCGATTGTCCGATTCCCGGTGCGGCCATGCCCCTTTCCGTTGTGGCGGTGGGTGGGATATTAGACAACGCTCGGTCACCGGCCCGGCGAAAACTCAGAAACAGAGCCAGAAGCGCGACGAGTCCGGCTCCACCGAAGATCGCCATCTTGGTTGTAGACGCTGTATTGCTCAGCTCGGAAACCGTAGCACGATTATCCGAGAGCACCCAGAGCTGGTAGTCCTGGGATATCGGAAACGACGCTGCGGCCTCTTCGCAATTGGCCACCGGCTTTTCTTGCGGCGGATTACCAGCCGCGATCAACGCGGTCAGGGTGGCAGACGAGGTGGCATCACCACCGACAACGCTCGTCGTTTTCTGCCGTGCAATCGCGACGGCTTTTTTTTCGGTCGCGATGGGCATCAAGCGATCGGGCGTGAGGGGTTTAATCAACAGTAGTACGGCGGGTCGTTCGCGACCGGGGATTTCGATCGGTTGCGCACCGGCCTCCGCGGGTTTGCCAGCCACCTCGACAATCCCGGTGCTGAATCCAGAGGCAACCGCACGCTGGATGAGATCGGTTGCGGCGATGTCCTTCGATTGGGCACCGAAAACAACCTCTGGCGAATTGCCCTCGATCGAGATCGCGTTGACCATGAACTCCCTTCGGAAGCGGGCCCACCACTGTTCTTCCTCGAACCCCCTCTGGATGGTCCGGGCGATCTCATCAATCGGGTCGCCGGATCGGGCAAGTCCAAGCATGGCAACGAGTTGGGGAATGTTCGCGGCCGTGGAAACAATCGGTTCAATCCGCTTGATCGACGCTGTGAATTGCTCGGCGGTTTCGCGGGCCTCCGAATTCGCGCGATCGTTCGCAACGACACACGATTTCTGGCGCAACGACGTGTCGACGCTCTGAACGGATGCTGCCGCCGCGCCGACGGCGGCAAAGGCAATGAGCGCGCCGAGGATGCGTTTCACAGGTGCGTATCATCCATCGCGAAACGGGGCGCGTCAACCGGCCCGAGTGGGGCCAGAGGAGGGGTCGGTGAGAGTGGAATCGGCGTCGGCGTAGTTGTTGCCGGTTCCACCGGGGAAAGCGGTTTGACTTGCTTTTCCTGGCGGGGGGGCTGTCGTTTATGATTGACATGGACTATCCCGCGCCGGATATTCGCGACGGCTTCCATCTAGGAAGTTTCTCCGGAGATCCCTCTTATGTTGCGGCGTTTCTTTGCTTTTCTCCCTGTTCTAGTCGTGTTTGTGGGCCTCCCCGCCTGTTCGGGGTCCGATTCAGACGTGCTGCTCGGGGTCGAGTCCACGCGTCAGGCGCAGTCCATCACCATGGGCCTGGTGGGTCACTGGAAACTGGACGATGGACTGGGCACGATGCCGCGAGATGCCACGGCTTACGGTCACCACGGACTGCTTGAGGGTGGCGGCATTCATACCTGGACCACCGGCAAGGTAGCCGGTGGCTTGCTGCTTGGTGGCGGTCGGCACATTCGCGTTGAATCGACCGACAGGTTGGATGCGATTCGCACCGAGCTTTCGATCGCGAGCTGGGTGTACCGTACGACGGCCCCATCACCGAACGACGAATACCTGATATATCGCCGAAACGTTGCTTCTGGCTCGGTGATGCACCTGCTGCAAGGCCCTGGTGGCCACGTTTGTCTGGGCATAGCCAGTAGCCAGATCTGCACGGCGCCCGTATCGTTTGGAACGTGGCACCATTTCGCAGGGACCTGGGACGGCCTCACGGCGCGGGTTTTCGTAGACGGGGTCGAGGCTGCCAGTGGCCCGCTGATGGCGAACCTTGCGTTCGACTCTGCCTTTGGCTTGCACGTCGGTTCGAGCCAGGGCGGTTCGCTGCCATGGAACGGACGGATTGACGAACTGCGGCTTTATGATCGAGCGCTTGATGCGACGGAAATTTTGGAGTTGTTCCAAAACACGCCGTCCGAGCCGTACCCTTCAGGGCAAGCGTTGTTGGTTGTGGGTAGTGTTGCGCTTTCCACTTCCGACCTTGCGCTGCACACGCGCCTTTCATCGCTAGGATTTCAGATCTTTGTCGCTGACGATGCGGCGTCAACGACTGCCGATGCGACGGGAAAGTCGTTGGTTGTTGTGTCCGAGTCTTCGACATCAGGCGACGTGGGAGAAAAATTCGTAAACGTTGCCATTCCCGTGATCAGCCTGGAGCCGAGCCTGTATGACGAATTCCGTATGGCACCCGTTCCCACCGCATGGGACGCAGAAATTGGCGACGACGAGCAGCAGAGCCACCTGGTGTTCACCGGGATGCATCCGTTGGCGGCGGGATTGTCCGGCTCGGTATTGATGGCATCGCCATCGGCAAAGTTTACGTGGGCGAGACCGACTGCGACGTCGGCATTCAAAGCCGCGACGGTTGTTGGCGACACCACCAAAGCCGCGATCTTCGGGTACGAAATGGGAAGCGTCGGGCACGGTGCGTTTGTATTTCCCCACCGCCGTGTTGGTTTTTTCGCAGGCGCGCTGACGCCGGCGGTGCTGTCGACGAATGGATGGCTTGCTTTCGACGCGGCAGTTCGTTGGTCGGTTCAACCTCAGGCTGTGTTCGTGGTTGCATCGGGCGCCCTGAACGCATCGGACGTGTTGTTGAAAGCGCGCATTGAAAAGGCTGGCTACAACGTACGCGCCATCGCAGGTCCTGCGACGAAGACCCAGGATGCCAACGGCGCCGCCTTGATCGTGATTTCAGAATCCGTGTCTTCAGACGACGTCAATACAAAATACAGTTCCAGCTCCAAACCGATTATCACCCTTGAACCAGCGGTGCAGGACGAACTCGGCATGACGGGGTTGACATGGATGACGGACTACGGTGATTCGCCGAATCAAACCCAACTCACCATGGTAAACGCAACACACCCACTCGCGGCAGGCTTGCGCGGCGAGCCGGTGATCACGTCCGCCCCGACTAAATATGTGTGGGGCAAACCCTCAAACACCGCGTTTGTAGCGGCGACCATTCTGGGTGATCCAACGCGGGCGGCGCTTTACGCGTATGCCAAGGGTGCGCAGATGCGCAACGGTGTGGCGCCTGGCGTGCGGGTTGGTTACTTCGCGGGGCGGGACGCGGCTGCGGTTTTTAATGACAGCGGATGGGCGTTGTTTGATGCAACCATTGCGTTTGCGACGGGTCGGGCGATGCCGACAACGTTTTGCGCTGGTCGGCCTGATGGAACGGCATGCAGCGATGGCAACACTTGCAACGGAGCCGAGACTTGCTCGGCCGGTGTGTGCGCCCCGGCCCAGGTGCTGAACTGCGACGATAGCAATCCGTGCACCACGGACATGTGTTCGCCGCAGACCGGCTGCGTGATGACGCCAAAAGCATCCGGATCAAGCTGCACCGACGGCAATCTTTGCAACGGCGCCGAGACCTGTGATGCCGCTGGTCAGTGTAAAGCGGGTGGGTCACCTGTCTGCAACGACGGGAACGATTGTACATCGGACACCTGCGTTCCTGCGACGGGCTGTACTGCGGCGCCGGTTCCCGCAGGCCAAAGTTGTAGTACGGCAAATAGCTGCAGCGTGGGCAGTTGCGGCGCGGCTGGATCGTGTGTGGTGGATCCGCAAGCGACGAATCCGCTATGTGCGGTAACACAATTGACGGCGTGCGTGTACCAATCGGGCGGCGAGTCGAAGGCTGTATTCGGATACACAAGTTCGGGAAAGCTCAACGTGTATGCGGCCGCAGGGACCAACGCCAACCTGGTTACTCCGGGACCGGCGGACAGAGGACAGCCGTCGTGGCTCAAGCCTGGTGTCAATCCGGGCGCATTCGTCGTACCGTTGACGCCGCGTCAGACGATTACGTGGAAGGTCGGCACAGCGACTCCAGTTTCTGCTTCTACGACGGGGACACCGGCATGCACGGTCAGTTCGGGCGCGGAAGGGACGATGTTGACGGACGGTGGCAAGCAATACCTCATCGAGCCGCTTCTGGCTTCGATTGCCGCCACCAAGGTGTTGGCGATCAACGATGGTGGCAGCGTCGGTCCGCTGCCTGGCCAGGTCGAGGTCGGCAGCGACGGTGGTGCCACGTATGGCGTTCCGTTGTGGGTGCCCCCGGGGCGCAATGGCATGCAGCCGTCGTTGTCGGTGAACTACCACTCAAATGGCGACAACGGCTTGATGGGTATGGGTTGGACGTTGTCGGGAGATTTTTCGGTCATTGAGGCGTGTCCGGTATCGCGGCGGGTGAATCCTACTACTCGAAGAGCGCAGTGCCTGGATGGCAGCCCGTTGGTTTGGGTTTCAGGTGGAACCTACCGGACCAAGATCGAGTCGTTCACAAAAGTCGTGGACGTTGGCTCGGGTTACAAGGCCTACCGAAAGGACGGTCGGATCTTGACCTACTCGCCAACGGGCGCCGGGTATAGCGTGACACGAATCGAGGATCGCTACGGCAATGCGATGTTGATTCAATACGAGGTCGATCTGATCGAGGGTGACTTTGATGTGAGGCCAAAATATATTCTATACACGTTACCGGTGGCGGGTCGACTGATCGAGTTCCAATATGAGAATCGCGCCTCGCACGACATCTTGTTCTCAAAACGATTCGGATCGCGCACCACGACGAAGAGACTGGTAGGCGTCACAATGAAGGCGCCAAACCCGGTGGCACCGCAAGCGCAAGTTGTGAAACGCTACGAATTCAGCTACCACGCGAACGCCAGCGCGCCCAACAGCGATTGGTCGGATATGACGGGGCGTACCACGATCACGGGTCGCGAATTGTTGTCATCGATTCGTGAATGCGATGCCGGCGGACGGTGTCGTCCAGCCACAACATTCGAGTACGAACGCGGAAGTTGGGAGTTCACGCCTGAGGCTTTCACCATCGATGACGGCCCTGCCGATCCAGCGGTACCGCGCGAGTTCATGAAGGTGAGCCCACCGGTAACGTCGCAATGGGATGACATCGACGAGGACGGCCTGCCAGATTACGTCTACGGCGTATTGGTATCCGGAAAGCTGTCTGACCTCAGGTCGCGATTAACGCCCTCGGGTCAACAAGCGCAACTGGTCAAAGGAATCACTTCGAACGAAATCAAGCTAACCGTTGCACGGTACTACTACCGACGGAATCTATCGGCGAGACGTTCGGACGGCACATGGCAGAATCGATTTGGTCCAGACCAGGTTTTGGTTGATCGTTTCTTCATGATTGGCCATGGAAGCGACGCGTATCCTACCAATCCTGATACGCATTTCGCCTACGATCCGAAGCGTCCAGCAGAACCGATGGCAAGCCGTTATCCCATCGCGGATCCATTGTTTTTCAATCGTGACGGAAGCGGCGTGAAGGAGGTCTACATTCCCGAACTGATTCAAACGGGCCGCGACAGCTCCGTGGGAAATCTGCAATTCGAGTGGCGGCAAGCGATTTGGAGCTTCAGCGGAACGGGCACCGGCCTTCCGCTTTGGACTCACGCGGTGAAATACGAGACGGTTACGTTTCAAGAAGGAGACAATTGCCTCTATTCGGACTCGAAAGAATTGCCTAGCGTCGAGTGCGGTTCACAGCCAAACGGGTTCTCGTGGTCGGACGCGGGGCGCTGTTGGTCCAGTGCTGGAGACGTGCTTCCTCCGTGGGAACGGCAGCCAGAGTGCTTTCCCCCGGCACCCAGGATGTTCAAAGAAGCATCTATTGGTGATACGGATGGTGATCGTATCCCTGAGTTGTTCGTCGATCTTGCTGGAGATGGCGGTTTCGTCGGAAACACTTACGGCCCCCCATCGGGTCAGAGTTACTACCTCACCGACTCGAACGGTGACGGCAAGGACGAACAAAATTGGTTTGACAGATCGACCAACTATCAACCGTACGTGTCTTTCAACACCTCGGATGTGCCGCTGCAGATCGATCTAAATGGAGACGGCATTCGTGAGTTGATATTTGACGCATCAACCACTGGCGTTTCAGGCTTCTTCCGTAGCACTCCGCAATTCCGGGCAATTCCGGAAGTCGAAGGATACGATCTCGATAGATACAACGGTGATCGGGGCGAGCGAATCCTGGACTACGATTTGGACGGTCGCGATGATCTAGTCTCTTTCGGCGGATATTCGACCCAGGACATCGGTTTGTTGAAGGGTCGCATCAGACGGCGTATCGCTCTCGGAAACAACGTTCTCGGTGGATATGAATATGGCACCTTCGACGCCGATCCGTTGACGGCAGCCGGGCAGGGACGATTCGACATACAGCTTGTCGACGTGAACGGCGACGGAATGACGGATCTGGTACGAAACGGCCATGTGTTCTTTCGACAGGGCAAACGCCCCGACATGCTGAAACGCGTGCATCGCGGCGTGGGTCCAGACACCGCTGCCACCACGATTGTGTACTCGCCCATCGCAGGTGGAACCACGGACAACGTCTTTAGCCCCGAGGGGTGCGTAAATGGCGGTAACACGATGCCGATAACACGGGATTGCCTCCGGACTGGTGCCTGGGTGGTCGCGAGGATGGAGCGCGATGCAGGGTTGGCGCCTTCTGATGGACAATCCATGGGAGTGCGCCGAACCTTCGAGTATAAATATGCGGGCGGATATCGAGACCGCGAGAGCGGTGCCTCCCTGGGGTTCAGGACGTTTGAGGTCATCGACAAAGATCGGATGGTTCTCGGGCCGCTCGGGCCAGAGTACTTGACGACGACGACCGAATTTTTCCTTGGCAGCAACGGCGATCCGAATGTCGGCGATGGCGTGGCGGTCGAGACGCCGGGTTTCGGATTCACAATGGCAGGGCGTCCGCGACAAACTGTGTCACGCGTTCCCATTCCGGGCGGCAAGGCACACATCACAACAACGACGTATAGCTACGAGGCACGACCGTACTACGGAGGCGCAACCCTTGGCGTGAACAACACCAAGACGGTCGAAACGTTCGACGATGCGACCGGGGCGTGCAATGTTCCCGAGCGCGAGACGATATCAACCGCGACCTTCAGTTCCGACCCGATGGTGGGGGGCGAGCCTCTGACCAAGACAACCGTCGCGAGGACGGGCGCTGGGTGCACGACAATGACCGATGGTTCGCCGAGACCGAACGTCTATCGCCAAAGCTCAGAAGTTCGAACGTACTTCAGCGATGAGTCAAGATGGTTTGTCGGTTTGCCGGACAGCAACACAACGACGACCACCGAGTCCTTGAAGACACTGACGCAGCACAAGACGATTGCCTACGATCCAGCGACGGGCGTTCCCCATACGATACAAATTCAGGCGGGGGTTCCGTCAGAAGAGAAGACGACGAGATTTAGTAGAAACACACTCGGACTCGTGGTTGAGCAAGCGGAGTCGGCTCATTCGAGCTTTGGAATCGCACCCCGCATCGTTCGTACGACTTACGACCCGACTGAAAGCATCTTTTCGGAAAGCGTGTCGAATGCGCTTGGCCACAACACAACCACCATCGTGCACCCCGCATTTGGGGCACCGCTTTGGACGCGAGACCTAAACGGCAACATCACCCGGACGTGGTACGATTCGTTCTTTCGGCCGATTCAAACCGAGTCGCCGAATGGAGCGCCGGAGGGTAAGAAACTACTCACTCGCACGAGGTACCTCCGTGGCAGGACTGCGAACTGGACGGAACGATCGACTCTCACCGAGTCGGGTATCTGCATTGGCGCGTGCGCGCCTTTCTCAGCCATGCTGGAAACAAACTCGTTGTCGTACGAGCAGTTCGACCGAATGGGACGGTCGGTCTACACGTCGACGCGAAACACGCGAACGACGGGGAGCGCCGAATTATTCACGTCGAAGCGGCGGTTTTACGATAAATTTGGGAACGTCATTCGTGAAGACATCGCATTCGAGGAAGGCAGCCCTGGTAGTCTTGGCGCCAATGTCGCGATGGGATCGCGTGGCTGTATCGACTACACATTTGACCCGATCGATCGCGTGGTAGCGTCTATCACTCGGGGCCCTGACTTGGTTCCCGTAGCCGACACATCGACGACCTACGTCGATTTGGAGACGGTGACGGAGGACGCGGTGGACCAACGTCGGGTCACGATGGCCGACGATCTGGGGCGGACCATTTCTGCCGGCGCGAAGGTTGGCTCGTCGGTGGAGGGGGCGATGCGGTACGTTTACGGGCCAAGCGGTCAGATCGAACAAGCGATCGATGTGTCCGGAAACGTCAGCGAGATGATCTATGATTCGCTGGGTCGGCGTAGGGTATTGAACGATCCGGACACGGGGACGACGACAACGACCTACAACGGATTCGGCGAGGTGATGTCGGAGACGGATTCACGAGGAACCGCAACAACCTTCGAGCGCGACTTGTTGGGACGAACATTGAAGCAACACGTGGCGATGCCAGCCGACGCGAACACGGACGAAGCAGCGCACACGGACACAACGGCGTTCATCTGGGACGTTGGTCGAAACGGCGTGGCTCAGCTTGAACACTCCGTTTCCCCGGACGGCGTGGTCAAGATGTTTGGGTACGATTCTTTCGGTCGGATGGTAGCGCAGGTTTGGGTAAGGGCTGAGAACGAATCCGTGATCTCGCAAAAGTACGACGAATACAATCGCGTATCGCGCGTGACGTATCCTGGGTATCGCAGTTCGGCGTTGACTGAGGTGGAGACCTTCGTGACTCCGGAGGCAGAGTACGTTTACCATCCTCGGGATGGCTCGTTCGTTGGCGTGCGCGACCCGAACGATGCCAAAAACACAGACGACGACACGGCGACGGAGCAGTGGTACTTCCGGGTTGACGCCCGCGATGATTTGGGGCGCCGACAGAGGGAGACCTACGGCAATGGCGTCACGGCTCGAAGGGCATATAATCAGCAGCAGGGGTTCCTGATCGACCTGGATTTTCGGAGTAAAGTCGGTGCGCCCATGTGGGACTTGCAGTACACTTACGATGCGGTGGGAAACCTGAAAGTGCGCGAGCGACATGTGGGCACCATTGGCCAATCGCCGTACTTCGCGGAAACGTTCGATTATGACGAGTTCCATCGCATGAACACCTGGAAGGGGTTTCACCTTCAAGCGGGGCAACCGATTGGTAGCACGTCGAACTGGAGCGTGAATTTCGGGTATGACGAGCTCGGGAACTTGACCAGGCGAGAGGCCTCCGGAACGTCGGGGTCAGTCGAGAAAATCGAACAAGTGTATCCTGGCACGGGTGCGCGCCCCCACGGCATCACCGAGATGAACTGGCAGCAAGGCAACGGGGTCGACCGGGAATACGCATACGATTCAGCCGGTCGGCAATGGGCCCGCCCGGGCCGAACGATTCAATACACGGATTTCGATTTGCCTCGGCGGATAGCATTTGACTCGACAAACCGCGAAGCGAACTTCTGGT
>ENA-ORBV01014420-ORBV01014420.1-microbial-mat-metagenome-genome-assembly--contig:-NODE-14420-length-11824-cov-6.111177_pt1 | contig 11824 bp, 6 predicted proteins | sample MGYA00237777_ERZ505514 | MGnify/ENA primary metagenome ERZ505514 (study PRJEB26160, sample SAMN06269048) | microbial mat metagenome | isolation source: Oligotrophic lake microbial mat | place... | reverse complement strand
TAACTCTGCTTCGACTACTAACAGCCTTTGTATTGATACTCCAGCAGCCGATACTACTACTGCGTGTGTCCTCTCTCTCTCTCTGGGTACGGTTACCTTGACATGGATAACGAGAACAACCTGGAGCAAGACCTGGAAGTGAATGACTGCAGGAATATCTATTACAGCCCATCTGCCATCTACAACGCTACTTCTAACACAACTACTGCTGACAACACTGCCACCAACCGTTACTGCAATCCCTCCCTCATAGAGGAAGAGGAGCTCCTGAAGGGAGTCATCCGTGCTGCCCCCCTGAATCTCCGCCAGGCCGCCCACTTCCAAGCACACCTGCAGCAGCAGCACATCCAACAAGAAGCCATGTCCTCTGGATCTGCCACTACAAATGACCCTACGTCTGCCCATCCTTCCACCTCTGAAGGAGGAGGGTCATCTTCGTCTCCCTATGCCACTGCCAAAAGGGTCGATCCCAATCACTTTCCTTCTCAGCTCTACAAAATGCTAGAGGAAATTGACAGCAAAACGGGAGCCGCAGGGGAAGTCGAACAAGCCACGGGCCAAATCTTTTCCAGAATTGTCAGTTGGCAACCCCACGGCAAATGCTTCCTGATCCACAATGAAGACAAGTTCAGCAATGTGGTCTTGCCAAAGTACTTTTGTCGCCTCAAGTATACCAGCTTTCAACGACAGCTTCACTTTCATGGCTTTTCTCGTCTCTGCAAACAAGGTATGTGAACTGAACTGTGGCGTTTAAATTTGAAGGAGAATGACCATGTGTCTGTGACCGATGTCTTTCTAACTCTTTTGCACTCTTTCCTTTTCCTTCAGGACTTGATAAGGGAGCATACTACCATGAACTCTTTCAAAGGGGCATGCCAGAAATGGCAACCTACATTGAACGTGTCAAGAGTACCAAGGGACTTCGTGGAAGAAAGAGACGTGCTCAAGGTCAAGAACCCAACTTTTACCAGCAGCAGCAACCCGGGTCATCACCCGCTCCCACTCGTTCTCCTGCCGGCAGTCCCAGACCCACGACGGCTTCTGAAGCCGTGGCAGCCCAACAACTGGCGGCTGCCACAGCGTCGGCTAAGGAACCAACACCCATTGGTGGTGGTGGTGGTCAGCAGGCGGACCCGCCAGGTAACTCGCCATCAGGTGCCAACTCCTCCTTTGCCGGACGCCCAGCACATCAAGATGCCAGGCAAGCCATGGGTACCAGTTCGACGGGAGCGCCACTTCGTCGTGCCCCAAGATACTTTTCTCAGGAAGAATCCAAGCTTCAGCACAGCCAACAGCAAATGGGCTCGTCGACGAGTACCAGTTTGTCAGCTGTTCAACAGCTGTTGCAGTATCCGGGTCCATCGGCTGCTTCTCAACAAGAGTCTGGAACTGGACAGGAGTATCGTACCAGCTTGCAGCAGCCGCAGCAGGATCAATCCTTTCCATCTCTCGGTGTTCAGCAGTATCAGCAGCAGCAGCAGCAGCAGCAGCATCAACAGCAACCAGGAAGTGGTGACCGAAACACTGCGGCTGCCTTTACGCAGCAAGCTGCCTCCTCTGGCGGACAAGGTGACGACGATCTTTGGAATGCTGCCGGATCCATCTTTATGGGTGGCCCGACTGGTATCAATGAGCAAGTCGACATGTCCATCATGACGGGATCCGACATTATGAGACGTTTGTCCATGACACCAGGTGGTACTGCTTCGACGACTGCGATGCGTGCTCATTTGTCGGTTCTCGAACGACAACAGTTGCAGCAACAGCATCAGCAACAGGTATCCACGGACAACACCCTTCAGAATTTGCAATTGCAGCAACAACGTTTGGAAGAACACATTCAACGACAGCTGGAACAACAACGGCAACAGCAAGATCAGGAAGAGATTTTCCTCCGACAACAACAGTTGGAACATCAGCAACGACAGCTGCAGGAACTTGCTGCCTTTCAACAGGAACAACAGCAACCATCCTTTGCCGCATCCGTGGTGGAACAGCAACCCCCCTTTGCGGACCAACAGTTTTTGCCCCTCACCATGTCCAATCAACAACACATGATGAACATGATGCAGCAAGAGCAGCATCAACAACAGCAGCAAATTATGATGCAGCGCATGCAAGCTCAAATGATGCAAGAATCGAAACGTTCCGAGGAAGGATCACCGCCACCGGACAACCGAACGGGTGGCAATTACCAACACCAGCATCAGCGCTTCAACTAAGCAAGCGGCACGGCACGACGAAAGTATGGTAGCTTGGGTTTGCTGCTGTGCACTGAATACACAGCATGATATCCGGTCAAAATCCATATCTATTACGCATACATTACTAGATAAAAATGTACTGTATTAAAAAAAGATCATTCCTAAACTACTACTCTTGTTCTGAAACCCTTTTCTCCGCGCTTTGGTGCTTTTCAAACCGTGGGTGGCAGGTACCTCCAAGCTATACGACCTAACCAGTTTTATTGGTACTACATAGATGCTTCAGTTACCTATCAGCTGCGGTTCAAGCAGTGATCGTCCGGCAAACCTGAATGGCCTCGTGGCCAGCCAAGTCCAGAGTGATAGACTCGTCAATGTTCCTCTGCAGTACAATTGTTAGCGAAGTATTAGTTTAGTGTAGTATTGCTCCAAACAAGCAAGCACGTGCCCAGATTCACCATGTTGGAAGCAACATAAACCATGGATTTAGGGAGGCTTCCGTGCAAACACAGTCCGCCTATTTCCCGCGAGCTGGGCAATGAGAAGACGTTGAACAAAAGTCAAGCGGCAAGTACTACTCGAGAGTAGTAGTTACTCCGAGTAACAATACTAGCTAGAGAATTAGCCACACTTTCCACACTGGCTGTCAGTTAATACAAGGCAGGTGCCTTATGGCTGAACAAGTTGACAGATTTAATGGCTTCTCTTTATTTCGTACTGTTTGAATAATGAATGTAACGTGAAAGACTACTAGCTAGTAATTAGCTAGTGTACTGTACGGTAGTTCTAGTGAACAGGTAGCTACGGTACTACTAGCTAGCTAGCTACTCTTGGAGTAGCTACGTCGTACTAGTGTATATCGTGATGCAATTCATGTCGACATCCCGGTGAACGATAATAACACTAGCCCTAAAGCTATTGTTCACGGGTTTCGTTCAGGAGCGTACACTTCGATACCCGTCATGGAAATCGCTTTTTTGCTTTTTTCAGTCATACTGTGCTGTTAGCACTCCGCTTGGCGGATAACGATGCGGTGTCGATTGGCTAAAAACGGTCATAGTTTCTAACTAGTTAGGAATGACCAATCATGCTGAAAAAAGTGAATTGATGTCCGTTCAAAATGCCTTTGGGGGATGAACGCTCGGGACAAATTGGTTAACATGGAAGATTCCTTACTTTCAAAGGGCCCTCGTACTGATACTTCAAGTACTTTCAATGAACTAACGCTAGGAATAGGAAAGGGCACAAGCGGTGCTACTACCACATTGTAGTACGTTGTCAAATGTATTACGCAAGGAGGTTACGGTATTGTACTACATGTACTACTATCTAGCTGGATCATGGATGTACAAGTTAATTCCTAATTCCAAACCACGATAGACAGACATTGCAGTCACACACACTACTCGAGTACTTGGGTCATACGTGTACGTACAACAGAATTGCTGGCTACCATACTACAGTAGCTCGTACGTAAGTATGGTACTCATTAGTCTGGTTAGTATTAGAGCTACTAGCTAGTAGTTAGATAGCTATGCTGTTAATAGAAGTACATGATAGCAAGTTAACAAGGGATCTGACAACACCTCCTTCTCCTACTAATAGTCTAGTATCACGGATAGGAAGTGCAATAGCTGAGCTCACTTGCCAACAAGAAAACGGGAGCGGCCGTTATCTAATATATACTAGTACTGTTACAGCTAGCTGGCAGCTACAAGATTGGCAGCTACTGCTAGGAGCAATTGCCTCTTATTGCTACCTATATTTTAGCAAGTATTTTTGCTCCTCCCACCATCCTCTATCTGCGTTCTACTATAGTTTTGTTTGTTTCGCATTGGATGCTCAACAACAAACTAAAACGAACGTAATTGGATCGAGGAATTGAAGAAGAAAAAAAGAAAAAAAGAAACCACCGAATTCTATACCCAGAAAAGGAGCGCAGTGGAAAACTGCACCTATACAATTGATATATCATTTTGGACGTACAAGCAAGAATTTTGACAGGATGAACACACTTTCTCCCAAGCCCTACCACAGAAGTGCCAGCAACCCCGAGGAAGATGACGAAGAAGAAGAAGAATTGGACATTGCGGATGTCTTTACAAAGGATAAAAGCCACAACAGCCATCAAAGCAGCCACAATAGCAGCCGGAGTGATTTGGGCAGTAGTCGTGGCGATGACATTTTGGCCGAAATGGATGCCCTCGAAGAAAGCATTCACAGTATGCAGAACGTAAGCAACAATGGTTATAACGAATCCTTTCACAAGTCGTTCTTGGGCTCTCCCGAAGATGATGACGAGAAAGATGAAGACGAGGAAGAATTTGGAAATTTAGGCGATACTTCCAAGCAGACCATCCCGGAAGAATTGGAAAAGTCTCCTACTTCAGTCCTCGAAGAAACAGCGACTGTTTCTACAGTTTCAGAGACTGCTCCATCTACCGACTCTCCCAAGCGAAGTGTCTCACCAACTCGTAAAAAAACTTCTCGATCACGGTCCAATGATAGCGGAGATAATGCAGCTCCGTCTCGGTCGCGGAGTGGCAATAAATCTCTGGTCAGGAGTCGAAGCAAATCGCCCGGTAGCAAATCTCCAAGTGCTACGAGAGAAAAAAAATCCGGCGATCGCAGTCGAAATGAACAAAAATCTCATAGTCGGGATCGAAGCAAATCTCCAAGCGGCAAGCCGAATGATCATCATCGAAGACGCAAATCACCCTCCAGGCCCTTGACGTCCACTGCCACCTCCGGAACAGACGCGGCCACCGGTGGTGCCGATATTTCCCAAAAACGACGAGAACAGCGACGACAAAAATCACCGAAACGTCGTTCCGCCAATGCCAATGCCAATCATAATTCGGCGATGCTGCAATTAGAAGATCCCAGTCCCTCCCGAGCCGCACCGGCAGCGAGTAGTTCTGGACGTCGACGAATGAGTGGAATGATGGGCTTGGATCCCAACAGATCCAATAGTCCCACCCGAACCACGAGCAGTGGACGAAGAAAGAGTGGTATTTCAGGTGGTACTATGAGCGGCATGGTAGGTTTGGATCCCTCCCGGTCGAATAGTCCCACCCGAACCACCAGTAGTAGTGCCCGAAGAAAGAGTGGAATTATGAACAGCGGTGGCGCCGGCAGAACTCCTCGACGTGTCAAAAGTGATTTGAGTAGCAGTGGACGACAGGAACGGAGCAGTGATGGACGTCGAAAACGGATTGACCACCTCAATAGAAGTGGCATCAGTGGTGATGGTGATGGTGGTCCAGATTCTCAGAGAGGAGAACGTTCTCACACCAAAAATAGAGGAGAGCACCGGCACAAGCGTCGATCCAAGACTGGTGAAGAAGAAGAAGCAGAAGAAGAAATAACCTTTGTGCGCAACTCTGTTTCTCGAAAACCAAACAGCAATAGCGCCAGTCGCGAGAGAAATAATCCTGACAGCAGCAGCCACAGGAGGAATAAGGAGGACGAGAAGAAACTCGACAGCAGTCACAAGAGGAATCTCGACAGCAGCCACAGGAGGAATCTCGACAGTCACATCAAGAATAAAAATGATGATGCCATTCCAAATCATTCTTCGACCTCCAAGACGGCAATGTCTACCATGAGTGGACATAAATCTTTTGGAGACTTGGGTGTTCGAGTTGCCGTCCGCTCTGGTGGACGACGACAAGTACGACAACGACAAAAAGAAACCAATATGAAAATGATGGCAGCGAGTTGCAGTGATCCCAGACAATTTGCATTGGATTTTGAACCAGATGATAATGAGGATAGTGGTGTGGAGTGGGTCGACGATGATGGTGATGATGATGACGATGATAACGACAATGACAATGATGATCCAAAAGAGGATGGGTCCACACCCAAAAAGAAGAAAAAAGGTATGCTGGCGACACTCAAGAAAATCAATTTTATCAAAATGGGCAAGAAAAAAGACAAGAAGGATACAGAAGTATCCAAAACGACGAGTGCGGACTCGGCTGAATCCGCCGACGACGGCGCTGACAGCGAAGTGGAACGGACGGGCGACATGGATCCACTAGTACAAGACGGCGTCAACACGACCAGCGAGCCCAGTACTCCACAGGAGGTTGCGCGGCCGAGGCGTCGTCCTACTAGGCGTTCTGTAGAAGTTCCAACCCTTTCGAAAGAGGAAGATAAAGCAGAAGAAGAAGCATTCTCATCATTTGCAGCGGGAAGAGTTCAACGCACAGGAAGGAGTAGTGTTGCCGCCGATGGAGGAGCCGTATCACCAGATGTTCGTCGCAAGCCAGCAACAGCAGCAAGGGCAAGAAATCGCCGTACCGAAAATAAACGGACCAATAGTCAAAATGCCATTATTGAAGCAGCGACTCGTGCACGCCTTCGAGCAAGGAAGAAAGGCATCTCACTACACACAACTGAAGAGGAAGAAGGTACTGCCACGGTGGACGACAATGATGAAGTGACACAGATGCAGAAACGTCGTCATGACCAGGCCATGAAAAATGCTGTCATGCTGGCCCGGCAAAAATCAGAAGCACGGTTTGCCCAACACGAACAGGAACCAGAAGATGAGCAGAAAAAGACTCTTCGAAGAAATCATGATAATGTCATGATGGAGGCTGTGAAGCTGGCAAAGCAAAAATCCCAAGCTTTTGGTCTAGGAAAAGTTGAGGAAGAGGACGACGACGACGATGAAGTAAAGCACACGCAACGCCGTCGCCGTGATGGTGTCATGAAAGATGCTGTAAAGGTTGCCAGACAAAAATCCCAAGATCAAGATACGAGGGACAAACCAGCGAACGATGACGGTGCCTCGGGAGACGACACAGATGGGCCGGTGCGGAAGCAGCGTGGCAGAGGCGAACGAAAACCAAGGGTACGAAAACCCGAAAATAAACGAGTCACACGCGCGTGTACTCCTCATGTGTCCACTAGTACGTTGGATCCTTCGGCAAATGTGGGTGATCTAGAATGGAATCCTGCAGCGCCACCAGTACTACCGGCAGCCTTGAAACGACAATTAACAGGAGAGGAGCCTATCAAACCTTTGCGCCGTGGACGAAAGACAAGAGACGACAAGAGCCCACGACCCAAAAGGAGGTCCCCTAGTAGGCGACTTCCTTCTGAAGCCGACGATATAGATTCAGGAGCTGAACAAGTCTAATGGCTTGTAACTGCTCGCAGTGTCACCGGTATTCATATCACGGTTATGTTCAACACGAACCTAGTCATCCCATGGCAGTACCAGAATAGGTGTCAGCCAGCCAAGTGAACAACAGACAAGTTCACCAACAATTGGCAGCAATTCGAATGCTGCCAATGATGCATAGTGCTATGTAAAAAAGTTAAAAAATATTCATCATTTAATGGCAACCGATAACTGGATGCAAATTGTTCATCCAATTTGGCGAAGTCCTAGTCGGGGAAAACTTGGATTGGCTGATTGACTCCCTGTTTATATAGTACAGTACCATCGTGTTTGGTGTCTTTATTCTTTCGCGCCCCGTGCATACCGTGCCCCACTTAGATAAGACCTTTTGTTGGCAAGTCTTTCTCTGTTTTTCATGGGCAAATTGCGCTACACGTCGCAAAAATAAGAACGAGCCTACTCCAAAAAATGGCGGGGATCCTACTTGCCCGTCTCACGCACCAGTAAGTAAAAGCCGACTATAGGAGGAGAAATGGGCACGTTCCTTTGCGGTTGGACTTGCCCAATCGACTTCAGGATTTTCATTCCTTTTTAAAGGGTTTCACTTCTTTTACTTCCTCGGATGAAATGATGTCCGATAGGCTTTGCAACCACGCCGAGCCGCCGTCGTCTTCGTCCATGTACTGTTCCATGGCTTGCTGAGCAAGAGCGATGCGTTCGCCTTTTACATCTCCGGTCGGGAGCTCTTCTTCGGCGGAACCAACACTTACATCGGTGTCTGAATTTGTTGTTGTCAACGTCCTTTCGGCTTGCATCGTCGTCGCCAATGCATCTGTCGTGCTGGCGCTGGTGCTTCGGACATTGTTATTGGTAGACGGTGTATCACGTACAGAGGGAAGATTCTTGCCCCCTTCTTCAACTACGGAATCCAGTTCAGGCTTCTCTTCGCCAGTAGTTGTCACCGCCAATACTACACCTGCGGCACCAACCAAACCAAGAATAGAGCCCAGCACTGGAGGTGGGGTTATCAGGTCACCTTTGGTGGATGGAGTGGCGGCTAACATCTTGCGCTGCTCCTGATGTTGTCGCTCCTCTTGTTGCTTTTGTTGTTGCTTCTGTTGTTCCTCTTGCAATGCCTTTTGGGCGGCTTTGTCTCGCTCCGCAATAAAATCAATGGATCTCAGAGCCGCACCAACTCTTTTCGTCCTTGCGCAATTATCGTGGTATAGGTTTCTTGCGATTGTTGTTTTTGCTCTAACAATTGCAAGGTGGTGTCTCGCGTGACATTGCTCCGCAATTCTCCCGGGCCCAAGTCTAATTCGTGCACCCGATCAAAAGGGATTCCCGCAATCATGCAGGAAAGCAAGGCCGGACCGCTTCCATCGGGAAAGACCAATACTACCGTGTCTCCCGAGTACTGTGTTTCACAAGCTGTAGAAATTTTCAAGTCGAAGGATAGAATGACAAGTGAGTTCATGAGATTGGCAAGTTTCAACTACGTACTGTATAGCAGGACAATGTACTTCATATCACATCGATGACGACCATCGCCGCATACATGAATGCGTTCGAGTAACTGGCATACACTACCTGGTTACTTACCTGAAAATAGTTGACGCAATCGAATGGCATGATCTGCCAATGTTTCATGTGGAGTGCTGTCAATGTTGGCGGGTGGTCTTCCTCCCTATAAGAGTTGTTGCGAGAATGGAGAAAACAAGAGTCAATACAAATTGTTGTTTGGGCTGCACGACAACGGAACTGCACTAATGCGAGTAGGATATTTGACTTACTCGTCCATCATATTGACCTTCGTCGACATCCAAAGCCCACACGGCCGGTTGTGTTGTGGACAATGGCAATTTATCCCATTGTCCAATCGCGCGCGGATCCAAAAAGAAAAATTCCGGAATCAATCGATCTTGGGTAATTTGTAGTTCGTCTCCTAAAATAGCCGAGGTATCCAAACACGCTCGGGCAAAACTATACCGGACCACGGAAGGAATGACGTTGGCGTCGCGCAGTGTTTGACAGGCCTGCCGAATTTGATCTACGCCCTTAACGGACAAGGCTGCTTCTTCATTGGTCAAAAACAAGGGATTGGTCGACCAAATGTCTTGGGCTTCCAGTAGGGATTCTCCGACTCGTAAAAAATAGTACGTGTTTCCCAAGGGTTGCAGACATGGAAATTGGACCAATCCACCACGAGCCAATGCAGGTTGTGGAGTAAGAACCTAGCACGAGTAATACGGGGGAAAGCAAGTTTTGTTGCATCCAGGTTCTTCTTCGAATAGTACTAATACTCGTACTCGTGGAACGTGTTCTTGCCTTATTATTGGACTCTTGTGCATTGTCATCCTTGGAGGATGCCTGCCGCAAATTTGCCCGTATCGTTATGCTTGGTCCATCGGTGGCTTGTGGTCGCATTGTAAATCCACGCCAATGATTATTAGCGCGGTTGTGGTTCTTGTTATTGGCCAAGGAAGAAAAAGCCGCAACCGGCGACATCAGTGAACTGTGATTCATCAAAGCGAATGCTAGAAATACACAATAGCAGCCGCAGCAAGCATGGCGACTCTTGAGCATAGTTTCGACTTCTAGTTGAATGGTTGAATGATTGGGTCCTTCGCCTTTCTCGAACAAAACTATTGGAACACCAAGTGCATAGTAGTAACCTTCTTCAAGTCAACTCTCAGAGCTAAAATAGCTATTAGCTTGAGCTACCTAGCTAGCTCAACTAGCTAGTAGACGGCCATGCACCCAACCATCATGGTCGTTTGTCGTCCAAAATCATCGATGTGATGGTGCGGTTGTCTCTTTGGAAGGAGCGGACACAAGAGCAGACTTTGGCGCCCCAACCGGAAAATAGTTTTGAAAAAGAGTGTAGGCAAGTAGTACGTACTGTAGTAAATCGGGCGTTTATTTGAGTATGTGGTGTCGTTTTACAAAAAAAAGGGTTTTGACTGCCCGGGTGAAAGATCCGATGGTCAAAATGTTGTGCGCACCATCATCATGACGTCAAACCAGAAGAATTCATTGGAGTCTGTAGTCGTACTGTACGCTCGTCATCTACGAAAACACGGTCAAGTGTGGTTCTATTTGGAACGATTACCAACATTGTTGTAGCCTTTACCCTAAAAGGATCGGCTCCCAATCGTGCGTGTTTCCTGATCTTTCTCACCGTAGGAAATGACGGAAAAGAAGACCAAAACCATCATCACAATGTCATGGTGGAACAACCGCACCGCAGACCCCCCCCTCTAGCTAGCAACAGGTATTACTCCAGAGCAGTGCCTGCAAAAGCCTGCATAACTTACATGTACGACAGCAGCATCATGGGTTGCTAGCTAGCTAGAGTACCCAAACAATGAAACGAGTGGTGCACCCACATTGTTGTTTCATGACTTTGATCACCCTGCAGAGAAACATAAGACATTGTCATGAAGCTGTTCTCATCAGCCATACATCATCGTCCCTCATCACCATCCGTCTGTGTGCTATTCTTGCTGTCGACGGTCCTCGGCTCGTCGTTAATGTTTTGGCAGGCGGACGATTCGTTCATTGGTCCGACAGCAGCAAAGTCATGGTGATTTCCTCGCAAAAGCGGCACCCGCAAAAACGACCCGTCGCCGTGGGCAGCCACCCCAAACGCATTCCCAAAGGCAACGGTCGCACTGCTGTCGAGAGCGATCTTCAGTCACTTGATTTTCCAGACCTTGAAGGTCTAACGAAAAAGACTCCGTTGACTCTGCCACTGCAACCTCCCTTTCGAAATGTTCAAATGGGAGAACCACGTTCGGGATCTACCTATCAGTGGGAATTGCTGACGGCCATGGCTCATCTCAAGTCGACAAAGGTCAACAACAACCACCAGAACCGTACTACAACAATTACATCGGACTTTATCACGAGCCTTCCCCATGGGAATCCCAATTACAACAACTTGAACACATCCTTTTTGTCGTCAAGATGCATGCGGGTGGTTGCAATCGCGTCGTCCAGCAAGAACAAGCCAAAGGTCGTTTGGTGGTGTTTACCTCCCGCATGGTCGTCGACCGTTTGTCATCATCAACCTCCGACACGTGTCATGATTTGTCACTGTACGAACAAACCAAAGTCCATTTGATTCAATGTCCAGCCTGTCAAGTCGAACAGTATCGATCCATCTTTGGACTATCCGACCAAGACGTGGAAATTTTGAACCAATACATGCATGCCTATGGACAGTTGCGCCAATGTTGTGGATTGCAAATGTCCAAATACGAACGCATGCGTTTGAATGGATGCAACATGACAATGCACTTGAGTAAAAAGGATTATCCTCATTGTGAAACCCTGGACTTACCCGCCATGGAAGTCGTACTCGCGACCAGTCCCATTCCTCGTCAAGTCCATGTCGGTAGCAGTTTCAATTGGGAACAACCTGGCGATTGTGCCAAATACAAGGCCATGATTCAAACCAAACATTTGTGCTTTAATGGTT
>ENA-ORBV01014419-ORBV01014419.1-microbial-mat-metagenome-genome-assembly--contig:-NODE-14419-length-11825-cov-9.192458_pt1 | contig 11825 bp, 14 predicted proteins | sample MGYA00237777_ERZ505514 | MGnify/ENA primary metagenome ERZ505514 (study PRJEB26160, sample SAMN06269048) | microbial mat metagenome | isolation source: Oligotrophic lake microbial mat | place... | reverse complement strand
TCCTGTTTCTGCTGGTGTATCCCTACATGTCGGGCCTGGCAGCGAGCTACTTCCACTTTCAGAAGGTGGACGGCCGCACGTACCTCGCGGCGGATTTCACCAGTCTCTGTTTCGACGGCACATGGCGGCGGTATCTGGCGCTGGACCTGGCGTTCATACTGCTGTTTGTGGTGTGCGGCCCGGCGGCGTTGTTTCTGCTGCTGCGATACGGCCGCGACAGCTTCAATCTGCAGTTTCTCACCGCGCGCTACCAGCCGCACCTGTACTATTGGGATGTGTATGTGGTTTTTCGTTCATTATACTGCTGCTGGTTTTACAAACATGCAACTCAGTCAGTCTTGCACGCTCTCTCTCTCTCTCTGCATGTCATGATCCCTCCTCATTCTCCTTTTGTTCTTCTTTCTTCTAGTACCGAGCTGCTGCGCAAGTTTGTGCTTCTGATGCTGGTGTCGATCGGCTTGTTTGCTCAGGTGCCCCAGCCCGATGCATTTCTCAGTTGGCTGGACCGGACGGCGCAGAAGCACTTGGATGAACGGGCGTTGGCGATTTCCAGGGTTCGAACGGTGGCGGATGCGGAGCGGCGCAAGGCGGTTGTGCGCGCCAAGTTGGAGCGACTGATCGGGGGATTGCCGCAATGGAATGGGCCGTTGCGTGCGCGGGTGACCGGCACATTGAAGAGCGAGACGCATACGGTTGAGAAGGTGATTTTCGAGAGCCTGCCGGGAATACACGTGACGGGAAATCTGTATCGGCCGAATGCGCCGGGCCGGTATCCGGGAGTGTTGGTTCCGTCGGGGCACACGCAAGAGGGTAAGCCGGAACCGCAGATTTTGGCGGCGAATCTTGCAGCGAAGGGGTTTGTTGCGTTGACGTGGGATCCGATTGGGCAGGGGGAGCGGGAGCAGAGCTATTTGGCCATGCGGCACCAAAAGGAGAAAAGTGTACGCTAAGGACGGCATGAGTCTCCAGCGGCCTTCTGGCTGTACGGTAAGGCTCCCTTGGACGGTAACTATGCCGGCGAAGCGGGCGCAGTTTCTCGAGCGTTGTGACCCGCTGCAGGCTCCAGACGTAATCGCCAGTCATATTGATGTGCTCCCATCCGAGCGGTGACAAGTGCGGCATACACTCCGGCGGGACCGGCGTGCCTTCGTCAGCTAGCATCTGGACAGCTTTCTGGAGATAAACGGTGTTCCACAGGATGATCGCCGCCACGGCGAGGTTCAATCCGCTGGCCTTGTTCTGGAGGTCCTCACGAAGGCGATCTCGAACAGCGCCACGGCGGTGAAAGAAAACGGCACGAGCAAGCGTGTTTCGCGCTTCTCCCTTGTTGAGGCCGATTGTTGCCCTTTGACGGAGATCGGGGTTCTGGATCCAGTCCAGCGTGAATAGCGTGCGCTCGATCCTCCCCAATTCGCGCAATGCCTGTGCAAGACCGTTCTGGCGCGGATAGGAAGCCAGCTTTCCCAAAATGAGCGACGCCGTAACGGTTCCCATCCGAATTGAACTTGCGAGCCGGAGGATCTCATCCCAGGACTGTTCGATTTTCCTCGCCTGGATGCGCCCGCCGATCAAGGGCAGAAGTGTCGGGTACTGCTTCGGCCTATTCAATGTATATATCCGCTGGTCCCCGAGGTCACGGATTCGCGGGGCAAACCGAAAGCCGAGCAACGTACAGGCCGCGAACACCTGATCGGTAAAACCGGCGGTGTCAGTGTAATGTTCCCGGATCCGAAGATCGGTGTCGTGCCCGAGCAGACCATCAAGGACATGCGGGGCATCGCGGACGGTTGAACTGATCGCCTTTGTGTGGAACGGCGCGTATCGGTCAGAGATATGCGTGTAGAACGTGACCACGGGATCACGGCCGTACTTCGCGTTCGTTTGTGCGATCACTGGCCGTCTCATCGCGATCGGGAACGCCTGTCCGTCCGACGAAGAGGTGCTGCCATCGCCCCATTGCTCAGCCATCGGCAGCCGGTGCTGCAAGTTGACAATCTCAGCAAGGGCTTTCGCATACGTCTCCTCCCGAATGTGCCAATCCGCCGTCCAGCAAAGCTTCTCGTACGTGAGCCCCGGGCACGCCTCAGCCATCTTCGTCGTTCCCTGATTCGTCGCATCGGCCATGATTCCCGCGAGAAGGACATCTTTGCATTTGACAGGATTGCCGGAATGCAGGTGCGTGAAGCAATCGGTAAACTTCGTCCAGCCGTCGACCTCAACGAATAGGTCCGTTTACTTGATACGGGGCAGGAGATCGTATGCACGCTCGGCCCACTGCTCCGCCTCTTCCGGGGTGGACCGCGGCAGCGGTGAAAAGTGCAACCTGCCGTCGCCAAGCCGTGCCTCTGGCAGTTCGTTCCGTTCCGCAAGTTCCGATACGCGCCGCAGTTGCTCGTCGAGCGATTGCTTCCGTTCCGAGAGAAACTCCGCAAAGTTCGGGTTTACGTCGACCGTTACGGCTCCGCGCGAGCGGATTCCCGCCCAAACATCTTTGGGAAGCAGGTAGCCTTCGAAATCGGCATAGCGTCGGCTGCCGTCGACCCAGACATCACCCGAACGAAGGCCATTCCGAAGTTCCGTCAGAACGCACAGTTCGTAGTAGCAGCGGTCAATGCCGCCGTCGGGAGGGAACACATGCGGCTGCCATTTCGGACGGACGAAGCCGCGTGGTGCGGTCGCGGGCACCTTGCGCTTGCCGCTCTCATCGAGAGTGCGGAGCAGATCGATAGCCTTCAACAGCGGCTGACTGTTGGGCGGTCCTTTGAAGTCGAATGTCTTCAGCAGCGTCGGACTGTACTGCCGGTATTGAGGGTACATGCTGCGCATCTGCTGCAGATGCCCCGAGTCGTCAGGGCCAAGCAATTCCTCAGCCTTGTTCACGCTGTCGGCCAGTTGATCCCATGTGACGACGGCTTCCAGTGCCTGCGTCAGATCCCGCTTCGCCCTGTATGCGTCGAGAAGAGCTTTACCAACCTCGGTATACAGGCGCAAGTTCTCGTGAATCGAGCGGGTGTTCTGTTGTAATCGCTCCTGCTGCCGGTGCTCGCTTCGATTGAAAAGTCGCCCGATGAGCAGGTCGTGCATCTCCAGAGCCTGATCCGTGATCTCCTGCTTCGAGTGGATCAGGAACGCGACAAGCAATGCGTGACGCTTTTCCGGCCGGAAGCGTTGAATGTGCTGGACGGTGTATCTGGCGCCCTCTCGGGCGAGGCGCCGAAGCCGGTTCTGATGAACGCGCCATGCACCATCATCCGGGATCTGCATTTCCCTGATTCCCTGCAATCGATCAATGAGCCGCAGGAAGTTTGCGGGAGTGGGCCGACCGGGTGGATAGCGGAACCAGGTGAGAGTGCGGTTATCGTCGCCCGCTGGCGAGATCAGGAAGTCGAGTCGCTCCCGTTGTGTTTCGGACAAAGACCGGCACAGGGTCTCGAATGTGATTGTTTCGGCGAGAGCCAGCGTATCGACGACAATGCCTTCGCCAGTGCTCAAAGCAGGCAGAACGATCTTGCGCGTCCTCATTTCATCGAGCAGGCCTGAAACGAGCGCCATGGCGCGCTCATCCCGGAGCGCCATTGGGAGCAGCCACTGCGCCAGTTCGTCGCGAGACTGCGCGGTGAACGAGCTGAACCCGAACTCCCGCTGAATCTGCGCCAGATGCTCACGGCGAGTGGTGTCCCGCGTCGTGCTGTACTCCTTGATCAGCTTCGGACTCACGGTGCGTGTCAAGCACTTTGAGACACCCGGCATGGGAGTTTAGTGACTTTCTTCTTCTGTCTTTTCACCGGGTGGCATCGGCTTGTTGATCCACACCTCCGAGGGCAACGGCAGTGGTTTTGGCGGCCGCCGAACGAAGCGGTCAGGGTGCGCTCGGTAGGCGGCATCGAGCACCGCCTGGCGGCGGGTTAGAACGAGCTCGGCTTCTCCGAAATGGACCATGGCGGGAGTCAGCAAGCCGATGCCAGAATGGCGGTGTTCTTCGTTGTACCACTGGAAGAACTGCTGACAAAAGGCTCGGCTATCTTGGATGCAGCCGAAGCGGTCCGGGAACTCCGGCCGGTACTTCATGGTGCGGAACTGGCTTTCCGAATAGGGGTTGTCGTCGGAGACGTAAGGCCGGCTGTGCGTCTTGGTGACACCCAGGTCGGCCATCAAAAAGGCGACCGGCTTGGAAGTCATGACCTTGCCGCGGTCGGCATGGATGGTGAGTTGCCCGGCGGAGACCTGGTGTTTGGCGATGGTCTCCTCTATGAGCTTCTTGGCCAGTTCGGCGCCTTCCCGGGGCGCGGCCATCCAGCCGACGACGTAGCGGCTGAAGACGTCGAGAATCACATAGAGGTAGAAGTAGGTCCACTTCGCCTGTCCCAGCAGCTTGGTGATGTCCCAGCTCCAAAGTTGGTTGGAGCCAGTTGCCAGCAACTCCGGCTTTTTGTAAGCCGGATGAACGAGCTGATCGCGGCGCTCGCGGGACTCCCCCTCCTGTTCGAGGATGCGGTACATGGTGCGGGTCGAGCACAGGTATTGGCCTTCGTCCAGCAAGGTGGCCTGAACGGCGGCGGGAGAGCGGTCCTGGAATCGTTCGCCATGTAAGACGCTCAGCACTGCGGCGCGTTCGGCCGGACTGAGAGAGCGGGCGGGGGCTGGCCGCTGGGATTGCACCGACGGCTCGGCAGCCGGAACTGCGGACGGGCCGAGGGTAGGGCGCCACCGATAGAAGGAGGCACGCGGCACTCCAAGAAAATCGCAGGCGGCAAGCACGCCCACCGTGGGGGCCAGATGGGTGACGGCGTCCATCAGGGTTTCTCCTCGGGGTCCGCCTTCGGCAGGGGCCAGCCCAACAGCGCGCCCACTTTTTTTTGAACATCAATGACGATCGCGGCTTTGCGCAGTTCCTCGTTCAAGCGCTGGTTCTCCCGGCGGAGCTTCTGTAGTTCTTCATCCTGCGGATTGCGTTTGGACTTGGGGCCGCGCTTGTGCGGGGTCAAGCCCTTGAGGATGCCGGCCTGCCGTTCGCGGCGCCAGGTGACCAGGTGCGAGGAGTACAGACCTTCGCGACGCTGCAAGGCCCCGATTGCGCCGGGTTGAGCGGCGGCGGCATCAGCCTCCGCCAGAATCCGCAATTTGTACTCGGCCGTGAAGGTTCGCCGCTTGGCTTCGGCAACAACTTCCGGGTCCGGGCGAGGCGGGGCAGGCGGCTCGGGCGCGACGGTTTTGCCTACTGCTGCACTCCGGTCGGCCTCGCTACGCGCGGCCTCCCTACGTTCCGCAGTAGGCAAAACCGTGGGAGAAGCCGAAGAGACTCCATTGTTCTTCACATTGATTCCTGTTCTCGCCCCGCTCAGTAATTACGACCGGGAGACCTGTCTCATCAATGTTGGCACGGAGGGTCACGCCGAGTTGAGCGGCGATGTACGTGATCATCGGGACTGGAACCGCCTCGGCCGGACGAAATGGCCAACCGGGGTATCGCAGCAGTCCGAGTTGTACCGCGTAACCGAGCCGGTTGTGATCCCGGCGATGCCGGCGAATGCGCTTCAGATCATCATCCGAAAGCGTGTAGTAGCGGGCAATCTCCCGCTGTCCCATATTGAAGTGCGGTTCCAGAAGCTGCCCGCGCTGGGATTCAGACAGCAGTTGACGGATCGGAATTGTAATGTCTCCCTTTCGGTGGTGACTACAGCGTGCTGGTGTTTGGCTGATGCAAATGCCGGTAAAGCGTCGATCGCGACACTCGCAAGGTCCGGCATACATCGTCGATCCGGGTCACAGGATCGGACAGGAGCCTGCGTGCCATCGCGATTTGGCGTTCGGTTAGCTTGGCCGGACGGCCGCCATTGCGGCCACGTGAACGCGCTGCTGCCAGCCCGGCGGAGGTGCGCTCGCGGATGAGATCGCGTTCGAACTCGGCAAGGGCGGCAAAGACATGGAAAATGAGTTTGCCGCCGCTGGTTGTGGTGTCGATTTGCTCCTGTAAGCTCTGGAAGCCGACATTCCGGGAATGCAGGCCGGAGACTGTATCGACGAGATGTTTGAGGGAGCGGCCGAGGCGATCCAGCTTCCAGACGACGACGGTGTCTCCCTGCCGTGCGTAGGCCAGAGCTTCGGACAGGCCGCTCCGGTCATCTTTGGTCCCGCTCGCCGTGTCATGGAAAACACGTTCACACCCGGCCTTCTCCAGCGCATCCTGCTGGAGGTGCATGTTCTGATCCGCCGTCGAGACCCGAGCGTAGCCTATGCGCACGTCGCCTCCTGTCGCAGAACTCAGCGCCGCGGCGCAGTTCTGACACTTTGATTTCGAGACGACTATTGCAACAGGTTTTGCCGCCTGCCGCAAACGAACGGCGAGCGGGCGGGACACAGGTCAAAAACGTTCGTTTTCGAGACAGGTTTGCTGTTGACTCGGGCCGCTGCAGGACAGTGCTGTATCGTCGATGACCCGACTTCCCAAGCAAAACGTCAGGTGTCGTTCTCAGGCAACGTTAGTTGAGCCACAACTGAAATTCACCGATTTGATGCGTGCCGGTGCGGAAGCACATGACGCCATGTGCCGTTCGCAGTGCTGCCTGTCGTTCCAGAGTAACCGACTACGCGGGAAGCGAGTATGGTGAACGTCTTTGTGGCTTTAAAATCAATTGAGCGTCAAGGCTGTCGTGGTGCCATCAGATCACCGCATTGCTCCATGGAGCGACGAACGCAGCTCATGCAGAGATTGATCCGGGCAACCGATTCTCCAGCCAGCGCTCAAACAATGTGGCCCAGTTATCCACAGGCAATTTCTTAGCGCGGAGGGCAAAGCCGTGGCCACCTTTTTCGAATACGTGCACTTCGACCGGCCGCCCGGCCTTGGCCCATGCCGCTGCGGTTTCAAAATTGCCGGCGACGGGCAGTACACGGTCGTCGCCTGCGCACGCAAGGAACAAGGGTGGTGCGTTGGCGGGAACGGTGCCGAGCGGACTCGATCCGTAGATCGATGCGACGAAGTCAGCTCGGCTGCTCGCATTCTCTGACATGCCCACGGCGACCGCGATTCCTGCGCCTGAGGAGAAGCCCATAATGCCAATGCGGTCCGGTTTCAGGTTCCACTCCGCGTGCCGATCCCGGACGACTCGCATGGCCTGAAGGCCGTCAGAGTGTGCGATGCGCGCGTGCACCAGCATGGCTTGATAGGCTTTGTTGAAGTCGGTTCTCGCATCAAGAAAAACCTTATTCATCGTTGCCCGGTACTCGGCTTCGGTCTTCCCGGTGTCCGCCAGGCGGAACTTAAGCAGGAAGACGGTAATCCCCTTGCTGTTCAGCCACTCTGCGATCTCGATGCCCTCTTTCTGCCACGCCAAGACGTGGAAGGCTCCACCCGGACCGACGATGATTCCGGTGCCATTAGCAGTTGTTGTGGGACGGTAGACCGTAATGCTCGGATCGACGACATTGCGGATTGCTTCACCGCCTGACGCAGGATCATTGAAACGCACCTCTTCCCGCGTCCATGTTTCCGATCCTGGAGCGACGCCCGGCCATAGACGAATCTCCTTCCCATCCGTCGCTGCGGTGAGTTGTGGTGCGAGTAACGCCAGCGAGACCGCACCGGTAGATGTTCGCAAGAGCGTGCGGCGATCGAACTTGGTCAGGGGCATTTTGGAGAGTATACCTCCTAATCGTGTCGAACGGCAGGCGGCGCGAGAACACGGGCTCGGAAGTCAAGTAATGGACATCGTACTGCACGTTCCAACAGGAACCTCAACGGGAAGACGCAAGTGCGAAACTTCGTGCGCCCGTTTATCACTGGTTCCCCCCTGGAGAACGGCGCATAGACTCCCGAAAACGGTCGTTTTCGAGACCGGCGCAGTTGTCCCCGACGTGACTACGCCGGAGCACCTGAATTGTGTATCGAAACCCATCTCGATCAACGTGTCAGAACTGCTTGCATGTCGCTGAGTTCTGCGATGTTCCCTACGAGGCCGCGTAGCGCCTCTCGGGCGCTTAACGTACACTTCTCCTTTTGGTGCCGGGTGGCCGTAAAGGGCGAGTTGGTGAGCGCCTCGCGGGCTCCGGCCCCGAGTGCGGCGGAGTCGGACAGGGCCCAAACGAGCGTATGTGTGTCGGTCAGGATCTTCACCGGCCCCTCGACCCAATCTTCAGCCTCGTCGTCACTCATCGGCTGCCACCATGCGTCACCGGCTGGAACCAGGGGGTGCTCGCGGGCGATATCGAAGGGGAAGCCGCCTTTGCGGCGGGCGGGAACGAGTTCGGCGACGGGGTGGCCGTTGCGGGCGATGACGACGTGCTCGCCTTGTTCGACGAGTTCGAGCAGGCGGGAGAGTTGGGACTTGGCTTCGTGGACGTTGACCTGCATGGCTGGCAGGACCAGACTAGTTCACCTGGTTAGCTAAGTCAAGATTGGCGGCTGTTGTGGGGATGTAGCAACTGCTCTGATTAACCTACATTCGGCAGTTGGCCCCTACCCGCCCCATGGCCTCTTGACCTGGTTCCTCGACTTCCTCAAAGCCAGTAACACCTGGACCGAGTTTGTCCGCTCCTGTCCCCTCACTCATTTCAGCCCCAATGCCCCGGACAAGGCCGCGGTCCTCGCCTCCATCGTCAATTCCATCCTCACCGGACAACGCCGCTACGGCGAGGACGGCATCACCACCTGGATCGACTGGCAGATGGATCGTACCTTCGCTTCCCCTGCTCAAATAGGAATGGGTGCTCGACCTCGACGCCACCATCAATGACCCTCTATGGTCATCAGAAGGAAGCCCGGATCGGCTATAACCCCCACGAAGCCAGGCAGACCCTCACGTCTATCAGGTTATGGTCCTCGCGGCGGGCAAGCTTGTTCTCAACGTCGATGCCCAGGCGGGCAGCAAATCGGCCAGTGAGTATGCGCAACCGGGCGGTGTGAGGGCTGGCTCGACGCGCGGGACCGCCATTGTGGCCCACGTTTTTGAGGGGCGATATTCGCTCATGCCATTGAGAAGATGATGGCGGGCGCGAGGAGGCGGCGATTGCCCTATGTGTTCCAAGCTGCGGTTGCAGACGCCGAAGGTGGCGCAGGCGCAGACGAATCGCCCGGTTAGCCAGTATTATTGCAACTACACTAGACGCGTACAGCACTCATTCATATTGTCGTAGTTGTCTCATGACTGACTAGGTCAGACGGATAAGCGAGAACACGATTTTGGTTGCTCCGCGCTGCCGGATGGAAATAGGCCCAGGTCGTATAACCAATCCGATCCGGCGTTGGTTCACTGATCGCTTCAGGCCACTTCCGGGCCGAACAGCAACCGGACCGTATTTGGTCGCCTGACACATCACCCTGAACGTCGATGGCCTTTAGGGGCGGGGTCCGTCGGCGTCGGCCTCTCAGAATCAGCGCCGCATGTTTCGCGGTTTTCACTCTGACTTCAATTTGCGCCGAACATTTTCATACTTCGTCAGGTTCATAATTCGTCAGGTCATGAATCGCTACGATTGGCCCTCCACTTGCTAAAAGAAGCCAGTTATCCGTTGACACACTGGCACGCGGCCAGATACGCACAAGGGAGCACGATGTTAGGTAATTTGGCTTTAAGCCGACGCCACAGGAGTCCATCCGGGTGTATTTGACAACCGCAGAAACCAAGCTCTCCGAAAAGGGACTCGAACGCTTGACGAGGGAAGCTCGCCACGAGTTGGCGATGCTACCTTTCCATGGCGTATTCGATAACCTGGCTTATCGCGTGGCGCCGGATGAAACCGTACCCCTTGTCGGTCAAGTGACCCGGTCGATGTTAAAGTCCGATGCCGAACGCGCCTTGAAGGGCATTGAGGGGATGCCATTTGTAATTAACGAGTTGGCCGTAATGCCCCTCTCCCCCTCCGATGATCAGCTTCGCTTAGCCCCGTACCGGGCCACCGATGACTCCTGGAGCCTCAACCGGCACGCAATGATGCCGGAGTCACGGCAGAAGATCATAAAGATGAACAAGGCGGACAGTGAAGTAAGCGCAGAGATCCGCCAATCGGTGATCACGGATTATCACGGATAAGGACCTTTCCACGTATGCCCACAACGGGAAGATCATCGTCCACTGTGGCCGGGTGACGTTGTGTAGTCAGAGACCGGGGGCCCAACCCCAGAAGGAGCAATATTCCCACACGAAACAAAATCACCGTCCAAAGCGCGCCGTACACTTAGCCACGAAGAGTGGCAATCACATTTCGCTGGCGAGGCCGGAGCCATCTGCTGCATAGCACGAGCACCTTTCCGCCCCGCCCATCCCCATCCGCCGGAGTGTTCCGAGGCGGTGTGGTCATTACAAAAAGGAGAATTATGAAGTCTTTCAATCGCATTAGATTTTCAAGCGCAATGGTACTATGTGCGAGCTTGATGGGAGTAACGGGTCTCGCTGAGGCGGCGCCTTGCATCGCCGGCAGTCTGCAGAGTTATACCGCGTTAGGGGCGACTGGTTGCAGCGTCGGGTCCGCGCAGTTTGCAAGTTTCAGTTTGCTTCCGGTCTCCTTCACTGAAATCAATCCGACTGATGTTCTGCTGACGCCCTCGGGCGATGGCTTCCTGGTTGGTCTGAATGCCTCCGCTTCTCCTGGCCAGACCCTGCAGTCCACGTTTTCGTTTTTGGGCAGCGGAGCCAATTTCTTGACTGGAAGCGTCGGCCTGATAGGCAGTTCGGTCACGATAGATGGAGGGAACACTGCGACGGGGGTCTTCACGCCGGGCGGGATCGCCACCGCATTCGATATCGGTATCTTTTCGGAGCTCGAAGCTTCGGTGTCGCTCGGTAACGCGACGTCCATCGCGGCCCAACTCGACTTCGTAATCGACGGCGGGACGAGCGGACTCGCTTCACTGCAGCAAGGCAGTGTGACGTTCACCGCCCAAGATGCGGAAATACCCGAACCAGCCAGCATGTTCCTTACTCTTTCAGCCTTTATAGGGTTGGCATTGATAGGCCGCCGGAACATCTCAATCAATATGAGGAGAGAATAATGAAAATCACCACCTGGAACTCCACACGCCCGCTCCTAGCCATGCTATGTGCGGGTCTTATGATCGTTCCGCAGGGAGGCTTCGCCAGCAGCCATCGCGAGGCGCCGATTACCGCACTGGATCATAAGGCCGACATCACGGACATCTACGCGTTCCGCAGTTACGAGCCTGGGAGATCTGGATTCGTGACCTTGATTATGAATGTGGACCCGTTTCTGGAGCCAGGCAATGGCCCCAACTGGTTCCCGTTCGACTCCGAAATTCTCTATGAGATCAAAGTCGACAACAATAACGACGCGGACGCGGACGTCACCTTCCAGGTTCGCTTCCAAACCGAACAGCGCCTTCCGGGGCTGTTTCAGGTGTATGCGGGCGCGGGCTCAGGTGTGAACACTCCCGCGAATTCCCCTGCTCCCGTACCTCCAGGGACGGCGCTCATTCCTCCGCAAATCGACAACTTCAATTCGGCAGGGTTGGGCCAGCGCCAAAGCTACACTGTGACCATGGTGAAGGGTGGAGTTTCCACAACGCTCACCACCGGCAGCCCGATGTATGCAGTACCTGCGAACGTCGGACCGAGAACCATGAATTACCCCGCCCTTTTCACCGCGGGCACGTATACAACGACCAGTGGCGTGAGAACCTTCGCAGGGACTGTAGACGATCCGTTCTGGATCGATTTAGGTGGGGCCTTCGATACATTGAACACGAGCGTCTCCCCGCCGGTGCTTAGCCCTGCGCAAGACGCCGCATTGACCAATTTGGCCTCCGATACGGTCTCCGGCTTCTCAGTCAATTCGATCGCGATCGAAGTGCCGATTACCATGCTCACGAGTAC
>ENA-ORBV01014418-ORBV01014418.1-microbial-mat-metagenome-genome-assembly--contig:-NODE-14418-length-11826-cov-4.541833_pt1 | contig 11826 bp, 10 predicted proteins | sample MGYA00237777_ERZ505514 | MGnify/ENA primary metagenome ERZ505514 (study PRJEB26160, sample SAMN06269048) | microbial mat metagenome | isolation source: Oligotrophic lake microbial mat | place... | reverse complement strand
CGGCGGAGACTTGGTCGGGGCGGACGAAGTTGACGAGCTGGCGGTTGGTGACGGGCTGCGCTGCGATCGTGTCGATGGCCATGGTGCGGTCCTTCTCTCTGCCCCTTCGCGGGGCGCTCCGGACCAAGAGCAGCGGGCGTGCCAGCGCTCGGGCCGACCGAGCGACGGAAGGTTGGGCCTCGATTCGAGGATCTTGCCGTGGGCTGCGGGCCGACGGTGTCGGCTCCCAACCAACAGGTCGCCAACCCACGGGTTGCCTGGGGGCCGGCGGGCTGGTTCCCTGGGCCATGGCCGACGAGCAGGAGACCCAGCGGAGCGTGCCCACGCGGCACCTCGGGTTCACGCCCCGGGTGCGCGTGACGGTCATCTCCGGCCGTGACGCCGGAAAGACGTTCGAGCCCGATGGGGCGGCCACCTTCTCGATCGGCGTGTCGGGCGACAACGCGATCACGCTCGAGGATCCGACGGTCAGCCGCTACCACCTGGAGATCGAGCGCACCGACGCGGGCTTCAAGGTCAGCGATCTCGGTAGCCTCAACGGGACCCAGCTCGGCGTCGCCCAGATCGAGCGCGCGACCGTGCCCCCGGGGACGCGCATCCAGCTCGGCCAGACGACCATCGAGCTCGACGACAGCACCGAGGCTTCATCCACCGATGCGAGCACGGTGGCGATCCCGGGCCTCGTCGGGGGCAGCCCGGTCATGCAGGCGCTGCGGTCCCAGATCGCGCGGCTCGGGCCGAGCAACGCGTCGGTGCTGATCCAGGGCGAGACCGGCACCGGCAAGGAGGTCTTCGCTCGCGCCATCCACGCGCTCGGGCCGCGGCGCGACAAGCCGTTCCAGGTCGTCGACTGCGGCTCACTGCCGACCACGTTGATCGCGTCGGAGCTCTTCGGGCACGAGCGCGGCGCGTTCACCGGGGCCGACGCGCGGCGCCTGGGCGCGTTCGAGCTCGCGCACGGCGGGACGCTGGTGCTCGACGAGATCGGTGAGCTCCCCATGGCGGTCCAGCCCGCGCTGCTCGGCGTGCTGGAGCGCCGGCGCTTTCGCCGCGTCGGCGGAGACACCGACATCGCGACCGACATCCGCGTCTTGGCGGCGACCAACCGCGATCTGCGCGCCGAGGTGAACCGCGGCCAGTTCCGCGCCGATCTGTACTTTCGCCTCGCTGTCGTGCGCCTCGTCCTGCCGCCGCTGCGCGAGCGGCGCGAGGACATCCCGGCGCTGGTCGCGCACTTCTTGCGGGAGGTCGCGGGCGACGACCGGCGCTCACCGATCAATCGAGCTTCGCTCGACGCCCTGATGGCCCATCCCTGGGGCGGGAACCTGCGCGAGCTGCGAAACGTCGTCGAGGCGGCGGTGACGATGGGGCAAGTCGCGCTCGAGGACGCCCCGGTCGCCGCGCCCGGCGAGACGTCCGCGCTGATCCCGTACAAGGAGGCGCGCGTGCAGGCGCTCGCCGGGTTCGAGAAGGCGTACGTGACCGCGGTGCTCGCCGCCTGCAACGGCAACGTCTCCGAGGCTGCCCGGAGAGCGCAGATGGATCGCTCGTACCTGTTCGATTTGATGAAACGCGCGGGCGTCAAAAGTCAGTGATCGAGCTCGCGATCGAGCGCGCTGATGTCGCGCGCCAGCGACTCCGCTTCGCGCTCGGATAGACGGGCCCCCGCGCGCTCGCGCAGCGCCAGGTAACGCGACTCGATCGCGTCGCTCCCGCTCTCGCCGCGCTCGACCTTGTGCTGCAGCGCCGCGCGCACCCGCCCGAGCTTCTTCTGGAGCAGCGCGCTGTCGATCTTCACGGCGTCGGCTGCGAGTGGATCACCCGCCAGCCACGAGGAATACAGCACGGGATCGACGTCCTCTCGAGTGAGACCGCGGCGATCGAGCGCCGCCGCGATGGCGGGAGCGAGGTCCCGTGGCGGAGCTGTGGACGGGGACGGCGATGGTCGCCGTCGATCGGGCGCAGACGCAGACGGGGACGGGGACACCTCGGGCGCGCGCGTCACGACCGACGCGGTCCGCGTGATCGACGCGGTCACCGCCGATGGGCTCGGCACCGCGGATGGGCTCGGCACTGCGACGATCGCCGGTGGCTGTGCGGGCATCTCGACGACCCGCGGCTCGGTCCCGAGCAGGAGCCACGCGGCGCCGATCGCGACCGCCGCAACGCTCACCGCCGCGATCACCCGCGCTCCATTCTGCGGCAGCGCCTCGACCACCGGCGGCGGTTTCGGGATCGAGACGAGCCGGGTCGGCGCCGCCGCGATCTTCGTGTCCGGCACCTCTTGGTCCTCGGATTCGAGGCGATCGAGCGCCCCCAGGATCTGTCGGGCCGTCGGCCGCTGCTGGGGTTCCCGCGCCAGCAACGAGTGCACCAGCCCTTCGAGCGCGCGCACCGCCGGCGGCAGGGGAGGGGGCACCAGCGTCTCGTGCTGCGCGAGCACGTCGCCGATGCTGCCGCTGAACAGCGGCTTTCCCGAGAGCGCGATCTGCAAGATCACGCCGAGCGCGTAGATGTCCGTCGCTGGCGTGACCACGCTGGGATCGAGGATCTGCTCCGGCGCCATGTAGCTCGGGGTCCCGAGCAGAGCGTTGAGGCCGGTCATGCGCGTCGACTCCGCGCCGCGCAAGAGGCCGAAGTCGAGGAGCTTGAGCTGCTCGACCTCCCGTGCGCCGACCACCGCGACGTTGGCGGGCTTGAGATCGCGGTGGACCCAGCCGCCGTCGTGCACCGCCGAGAGCCCGAGCGCGATCTGCCGCGCCCAGCGCCGGCCGCGCAAAAGATCGATCGGCGCGTCGCGGTTCATCGCGTCGGCGAGCGTCGTCGAAGAGACCATCTCCATCACCAGAAACGGGTGACCTCCCGCCGTCATCCCGATCTCGCGCATCTCGACGACGTGCGGGCTCTTGATGGCCGTCAGCGCCGTGAACTCGCGCTCCAGGCGGCGGCGAGTGATCGAATCGGTCCGCTTCAGCACCTTGATCGCGGCGATCGAATTCACCATCCCGTGCCGCGCGCGATACACCACGCCGCTCGCGCCGCGGCCGATGATCGCCTCCAGGCGATAGCTGTGCAGCACGGTGCCGACCGGCAGATCAGCGTCCGGCGCGCCAGAGGGCTCGGGCACGTCGCTCTGCGTATCCGCGTCTGCGATCGCCGACGTGAAGCGCCGCGTTGGGCTCGGTCCCGATTCGAGCTTCAATTCCACGTTGAACAGGTCGTCGATGCGCGGCGCGCTGGTGGGGCGGTCGCGCCGGGAGCTCAAGTGATCGCGCAGCGCCACGCGCGGATCGCCGGCGATCCGCTGCTGCACCGCGCGGCGCAGATCCGCGGCCATGATCGCGGAGTTCGGATAGCGCTCGGTCTTCCGCGGCGCTGTCGCGCGCTCCGCGATGGTGCGCAGATCGGCGTCGAGCGAGAGATCGATGACGCACTGATCGCCCACCCCTGGCTGCGGGCCGCGCTTGATCGGGTGTCGGCCCGTGAGCAGCAAATGCAGCACGCATCCCAGCGCGAACATGTCGGCTCGAGCATCGAGCGGCTCGCCGCGGAGCTGCTCGGGCGCCATGAACACCGGCGTTCCTTTGGCGATGCCCACCGCGGTCGCATCGAGGCGCTCCGCCGCGAGCGCGATGCCGAAGTCCGCCAGCTTCACCTCGCCGGTCCAGGCCAAAAGGATGTTCCCCGGGCTGACATCGCGGTGCACGATCGAGAGCGCTCGCCCTTCGTGTGTCGCGCCGTGCGCATGATCGAGCGCGCTGGCGATCTCGGCGATCACCTGCGCAGCGAGCCCGGGCGGAAGGCGCTGCTCGATGAGGCTCGATGCGTCGGTCCCTTCCACCAGCTCGAGAGCCTGGAACGGGATCCCATCGAGGACCCCGAAGTCGAGCACGCTGACGATGTTTCCGTGGTGCAGGCGGCTGAGGAGCCGCGCTTCGTCGATGAACGCGCGCACCGCCGATTCGTCCTCGCGCAGCGCGGGCGACAGGCGCTTGATCGCGACCTTGCGCTCGAAGCCCTGCTCGCCGAGCATCAGCGCCTCGTAGACCTCCGAGGTGCCTCCCTGCTTGATCGGTCGGCCGATGCGATAGCGGCTGGGCCCCTCCAACGGGCGGGACTCTACCAGTCTACGAGGCTCCAGATGAGCGCCACGCCGACCGCGCCGACGACCCCCGCGATCAGGGCGGCGCCGACCGCGCCCTCGACGTTCGCCTGATCGACGTCGCGGGCAAAGACCGCGGCCGTCTGCTCCGGGCCCGCGGCGGAGATCTGCCCGCGAAAGACCGCGCTGTGGACCACCAGGGCCCCGCCTGCGAGCAGGACCGCGCCCCCTGCGCCGAACATCCAAGGTACGAGGGGCGTCGGCTCCGCGCGCGCCACCGGCGCCGCGACCGCCGGGGCCGAGGCATTCGCCGGCAGCAGGTCGCGGACGGCGTTCCAGACCGGCACCCGCCAGGTGGTCGGGTCGAGCTCGAGCTCGATCCGCGCCTTCTCCTGTCCACGTTCGATGACGACGAGCAGCCGCCGGACGCCTCCGATCACGCGGACCGAGACGGCCTCGTCGCTCGCTGCGCACGGACAGCGCGAGACGGTGACCGACGCGCCGGTTCGCTCCTCGATCGCGCTTTTGAGCTCCATCAACAGGGGCTCGGGCTGCGCGAGGTCAGCCACTTCTTCGACGTGGAGGCCGACGCTGCTGACGAGGATCAGCGCCCAGATCACGGGATCACCTTGGCACGTACGATCTTCTCGGCGTTCGGGAGGATGAACCAGGCGCGCCCCTGGGCGTCGACCGCGCCACCGATGATCGGCGCGGCCTCGAGCGTCAGCGCGCCGTTGCGGATCTGGCCGTCGTCGAGCACGGCGAGCGTCGCGTCGATCGCGGCGATCACCGCGCCATCGGGGGTCAGCGCGAGCGCGGTCGAGCGCGTCCCTTGGAAGGCGTACGGCCGCCGGGGCGGGCCGATCGCGGCGAGCGGCCGGCCCCCGAAGCGCCGGAGCACGCCGCCCTGGCTGACGAGCAAGGTCCCGTCGTAGATCAGCTGACCGGCTCCGCTCGAGGTGCCGGTCTTGATCGGTGATCCCGCCGTACCTGCCACCGGATCGATCACGTGCAGGTGCCCGCTCGCGTCGAGCACGAAGCCCTCGTCGGTCGATGCGGCCACTGCGACCGGCTCGCCGGCGATGCGGATCGCGCTTCTCAGCTCGAGCGAGCGCGGATCGCGAATCTCCACGAGCCCGAGACCGAGCGTGCTGGTGCGTGCCGCGACGAAGAGCCGATCGCCCGCGACCGCCATCGCGACGCCCTCGATCGCGCCGGCGCTCAGCGGCCGATCTTCGATCGGCATGCCATCGCCGTCGTAGCGCGATACGGCGGCTTCGGGACCGTGGAGCACGAAGAACTCGCGCCCATCCTCGGTCGCCAGGAGGTGCTCGGCGCAAGGCGGCGCTGCTCGCGTCTTGCTGATGCCCAGGAGCTCGAGCTCGACGAAGAAGAATTTGCTCGTGTCCGGCGCACAGCGATCGGCGCCGGGCTGATGCGGTCGCGAGAACAAAGCTTGCCCCGACACGATCGCGACGGCGGCGTAGCCGCGATACGACGGTGATGACACCGCCTTGATCTCGATGCGCGGTGGGGCACGCGGATAGATCGAGAGATCGCAGTCGGGCGCGCACGCCAGAGACACGCTCGCATCCACGCTCGGCGCGCGCGGCGCGCAGCCGGCGACGACGGTCAGCGCGCCGCGGCCATCGACGCTCAGCCGGGCCTCGGCGCTACATTTCCCGTCGAGCTTCACGGTGACCTCGCAGCCGCGCTGCTCGGCGCGCGCGCGGCACGACAGGTCGCTCGACTCGCACGAGAAGTCGTACGCGATCGTCTCCGGGCAGCGCGGCAAGCAGTCCGCGGTGACCTCGGGCATGAGGCCGGAGGGCTCGACATCGAACGTGCCATCGGGTCGATCGCCGGCGACGATCCACTCGGCGCGCCCCAGGATCGGCTCGTCCGATCGCGCCGGGCGAAACACTTTGCAGGTGCCGAGACTGGCGATCTGCGCGTCGGTGTAGCCGAGCAACGTGAGCTTCGGCGCGGGGAGATCCTCGATCTCGATGTTCGTACCGCGCGGCGTCAGGGCGCTGGCCGCGACCGCGCTCCCATCCCCGCTCTGCAGCACTGCGATCAGCCAGGTGACGTTCGGTGGCGCTTCCGCGACGACGATGGTGCGTCCCGGCTGGCAGCCGGTCGCGAGCAAGAGTGGCAGGAGCAGCCTTAGCATGCGCTCAATCCTCCTCGCTCGGGAGATCGGTGCGCGTCGAGGTGCTGGTCCCGACGCACAGCAAGCTGCTGGGCGGCTCGGACTCGGCGGCGATGCGCACCAGGGTCGTGTCGTAGAGGCGAGCGGTGGCCCGCGAGCAGCGCCCATCGCAGAGGAACGCGAACGCCGCGTACGGAACGCCGCAGCGATCGACGAGGTAACCCGCGAGCGCGCGGACGTTCTTGTCCTTGAATGTGCCGGACTTCGCGCGCGCCGCGCCGCCGCCGCGCGCCGGGAGGAGCTCGACCAGCTCGGGCGCCTTGGTCCGCGCGGCGGCGAGGAATCGGGTGATCGCGCGGGCGCTGGCGCGGTTGCCGGGATCGAGGCCCGAACCGTCGACCAGCTTCACCTCGTCGAGGCCGCCCAGCTCGCTCAGAGCCTGGCTGATGGTGGCGCGCCCCTTGGCAGCCGTCGCGGGCGCGCCGAGCTCCGTCGCGCCGAGCGCGAGGAACAGCTGGTTGGCGATGAAGTTGTTCGAATAACGCATCAAGGCCGTGAGCACCTCGGCGAGCGTTCGCGGCGCCTGGAAACGAAAGATCGAAACGGCATCGGCGGGGGTCGGTGCGCGGCGGATCTTCGGCGGAGCAGCATAGAGGCGGCCCAAGCCCGCGAGCGAGAGCTCGAGCAAGTGGCCGGCATAGTAGGCCGCCGCTCCGTGCTGGTGGCCGATGTGGAAGTCGACGCCGTAGCTCCGCCGGTTGAAGGGCCCGCGGAGCTGGACCTTCAAGCGGTCGCCCACCAGGCGCTCCTGGATGTTGATCACCCGCTGGTTGCTGGGTTTGATGTCGAACATCGTGAAGGGCGTGAGACGCGTGCCCGCGTACGCGGTCGCGGTGCGCTCGTGCACCTGCACGGCGATGCGGTTGAACTCGGCCGAGACCGCGCCGCTCGGCGCGTTGTACGGGTTGGGCACGAGCTCGTAGGTGATGCCCGGCTCATCGGCGAAGTAGCTGTCGTCGATCACGATGTCGCCGCGCAGCTGGCCGATCGGCAGCCTCGCGGCGATGTCGTCCCACTCCGCGACGAGCAAAAATGGGTCTCCGCTCCCTCGCACGTAGAGCGATCCGACCGAGGGCGCGCCGGTAGACCCTCGCACGTCGGTGGCGAAGAACTCGGTCTCGAAGCGGTGCGCGCCGCCGAGCCGCGTGAGCGCTGCGCCCGCGAGGAACAGCTTCGTCACGGACGCGAGGCGATGTTGCTTGTCGGCGCCGATCGCCACGCGCTCGACCCCGTCGGGCAGGCTACGAAACGAGATCGCGTTGACCCCGCCCGCGCGCAGCGTCTCTGCGGCCGCGCGCCACGAGGCCTCGGGATCGGCGTGTGCGGGCGTGGCGAGCGCCGCGGCGAGGCAAACCAGAACGAGGCTCCTCATGCGCGCCGTCGAGCTCGCGGCGATTGCTCGAGGCGCGCGGTGAGGTCCGTGAGCTCGTCGCGCAATGCGCAGAGCGCGGTCAGAGAGGTCTGACCTGAAAATCCCGCACGGGCGGCGATCTGCGCGGGGATCTTCTTCGCCTGGGTTCGGAGCGCGTTCCCCGCCTTGGTGAGCCGGATGCGCACGACCCGCTCGTCGGCGTCGTCACGCTTGCGCTCGACGAGGCCGCGCGTCTCGATCCGCTTGAGCAGCGGAGTCAGCGTCGCCGAATCCAGGCCGAGGCGCTCACCGAGCTGCGTCACCGAGACGTCGTCCTCCTGCCACAGCGCGAGGAGCGCGATGTACTGCGGATAGGTCAAGCCGAGCGGCTCGAGCAGCGGACCGTACGCGCGCACCACGGCTCGCGACGCGTTGTACAACGCGAAGCAGAGCTGGTTGTCGAGGGCGAGCGGGTCGGTCATTCCAGGCGCAAATCTACCACGATGTTGCCGCGCGTGGCGTTCGAGTACGGGCAGACCTGGTGCGCGGCCTCGATGAGCGCCTGCGCCTTCTCGCGCTCGAGCTCGGGGATGCTCGCGACCAGCTCTACCGCGAGCCCGTACGCCTGGCCCACCGGCCCGAGCGTGACGTTGGCGGTGATCTTGATCGGACCGGTCTGCAGCTTCTGCGCGCGGGCCACATGCTGCGCGGCGCTGCCGCCCAGCGCCTTCGGAGGCGAAACCGCCATGTCGAGCGTGGCGTCTCCGATTTGATGCGGCCATCGCGACCGGACGTGGCCGAAGCGGGGGCGGTGTAGAGGCGTTTCTCGAGAACAGCGGGGGTCGTCATGATCCATCGATAGAAGGCAAACAAATCGCGTGCAACTGAATCGTGTACGATTTCATGTGGGCGTGACCGACGCGTCGTTGCCCTCCGATTCGAACAGCTCGGTGTGCGCGCGCGACCATATCGCTCTCAGCGCCGTGCCCTCGGGCCGACCGATCTGCTGGCGCACCGACGCTGCGACGGTCGGCGCGTCGATCGCCGCTTCGAGCTGCGCGAGGGCTCGCGCTTGCAGCCGATCGAGCGTGCGCCGAGCGTCGTGATCGAGGCGCGCGACGAGCCAGCGATCGATCGCCACCGCAAGCGCGGAGTGTCGGGCCTCGTCGCGGGCGATTCGCGCGTAGAACCGGCGCAGCGCCGGGGAGCTCGCGGCCTCGGCCTGCGCGGTGAGCAGCACCGCGCCCCAGGTCTCGGCCACCACCCCTGGACGCGATTCTCCTGCGCCAGCGCCTCGAGGCTCTCCCAGCGGGTCGGGGGCGCTTCCCACGCGATACGCGGCGCGCCGAGCTTCCTTCGCCACGCATCGGCCGCGCGCGCGTGGCGCACCTCGTCTCGCGCAGCCGCCCGCGCACCGCGCACCAGCCGCAGCGGTGCACCGTACGCGGCGAGCGCATCGGCCATCGCGATGAAGGGCTCGACGGAGGAGGCCTCCAGCGCGGCCATCCGGGCGAGCTCGTGGGCGAGGGTGCCGGAGTCCTCGGTGTCGCTCAGTCGAACGCCGGTCGCCGGTCGGCCCAGGCAGACGAACCCGGGCGTGATCTCGCAGCGCACGATGGTTCCCCGAGTCTCGCAATCGGCGACCTCGGCGGGCAGAGGGGAGTGCTCCCTGTCGAACGCGGCGCTGGTGGTCGCGACGTGCAGGCACTGGGCCTCGCAGCCGCTCCCGTCGGCGGCGACCTCGATGATGACCGCGGCTGGAGGCTCGCATTGCCCTGTGGCGCAGCCGCCGGACACGCCGAGACCGGCACCGAGGACGATCGCGCGGAGCTGTCGAAATCGCATGCGACAGTTTACCCCCGGGGCTGCGTATCCGGCGCGCTGTTGTCGGGGGGCCTCGAGATGGGTTCGAATCGCGCGTGCGCTGGGGATGGGTGCTGGTCGTCGCGATCGCGGCGGCCGTGATCTGGTCGCGGTCGCGCGATCCGGCGCCGCGGTCGGTGGTCGTCGCGACGCCGGTCGTGAGCGCGACGGTCGCGGTGGTGCCACCGCCGCTCGTGGTGGCCGAGCCCGTCACGGATGTCGGGCGGTTCGCCGATCCTTTCTGCGGATCGCCGGACGAGCCCTCGCGCTTCGCGGATCAAAAGCTGAGCGCTGCAGCGAGCCGCGATCCGCGCATCGGCGCTGCGTTCGAGGCGGTCGAGCAGGCCCGGGCGAGCCATGATCTCGCGGCCGAGCGCCGCGCGTGGGCGAGCGCGCTCCGGCTGGCCCCGGACGAGCCCATGCTGGCGCTCCGATATGCGCTGAGCGCGAGCGCATCACCGGAGTTCGCGTCCGCCCGCGCCGCGCTGGGAAACTATCTGGCGAAGGTGCCCGGCGACATCGTGGCGGCACGACTGCGGTCGCGACTCGAGGTTCAGGTGAGTATCCAGGAAGACTTCGAACGGATCGATCGCGATAGTATCATGCTCGCTTTTCCTCGAGAGCTCGACTTCGATGCCACGAACACGCTGCTGGCGACCCTGGATCGAAGCCTGGATGATGCCGCGCGGCTCACCGGGTCGCCGCGTCGCCGCGAGCTCTACGCGGTGGTGTATCGCGATCAGTCCGAGCTCATGGCGGTCACGTGCATGCCGGCGTGGGCGGGCGGGGTCTTCGACGGCGCGCTGCGCCTGACCATGGACAAGATCGCCGAGAAGACGATCCGCCACGAGATCATGCACGCGCAGATCGGCGCGCGGAAAGTGCCGTTCTGGTTCGGTGAGGGGCTCGCGCAATACTTCGAGAGCACGGAGCCGATGCAGTGGCATTCGTTCTCGTCGCTGATGCTGGAAAATCAGGCGTACATACCTTTCGCCTCCCTCGTGGAGAACTTCGCCGTGTTCACGGAGTCCCACGACGCGGCGCTGGCGTACACGCAGAGCGAGGCGATGCTGCGGATGCTGGTCGAGCGGGACGGGGAGGGGGGCATCACGCGCGCGCTCCGGCTCGCGGAGACCGGGACACCGCCTGAGGCGCTGGCGCGGGTGCTCGGGCTGGAGGAGGGCGACCTGCTGGCGTTTCTGGCGCGCGAGAAGGTCCGGCGTTGAGGGAAGGGCCCGGGTGGCGCTGATGCCAAGCCCCCTCGAGCGGGCTCAGTAGAACTCTTTGTAGCCCTTGGCTGCGGAGAGTACGTGCACTTCGGTCGACTTCGATCCGGTCTTGGCCTTCATGAAGACAAAGACGTTCCGCGCGTCATCCACGCCGAACTCGACGGTGTTGTCGGTCTCTTGGAGAGCGGTGCCGGTCTGCAGCACGAAGCTCTTGTAACCGGAGGCGGCCGACAGGACGTGGACCTCGGTGGTCTTGCTGCCGGTCTTCGAGCGCTTGAACGCGAACACGTCCCGGTTGGAAGCGACGGCGAACTCGAAGGTCGCGTCGGTCTCGTGGAGACCGGTGCCCGTCTGCAGCGAGAACTTCTGATAGTTCGATTCTGCGGAGAGGACGTGCACCTCGGTGGACTTGCTGCCGGTCTTCGACCGCATGAACACGAACACGTCGCGGTTGGGCGCGACCGCGAAGGAGACGGAGGCGTCCGTCTCGTGCAGGGCGGTGCCGGTCTGCAGCGTGAACTTCTTGTAGCCGGATTCGGCCGAGAGGATGTGCACCTCGGTCTTCTTGCTGCCGGTCTTGGACTTCGGGAAGATGAAGAGATCGCGGTTGGACGCGATGGCGAAGTCAGTCTCGGCGCCCGACTCACCCAGGGCCGTGCCGGTTTGCAGGATGTACTTCTGGTAGGTCGAGGCCGCGGAGAGGACGTGCACCTCCGTCGACTTGCTGCCGGTCTTAGACCGCTTGATGGCGAAAACATCGTCGGACGGGCCGACGAAGATCGAGAACGTGTCGTCCGTCTCGTGGAGCGGGGTGCCGGTGTGGCCGACCTGGGCCGTCGCGGGGGAAGTGGCTCCAATGGCCATCAGAACGGTGAAGAGGTTTGCGGGAAGATGCGCACGCTGCATAAAAATAGGCTCCTTGGCAGCAGTGCAAAAACACGGCACAGAAAGAGCGTCAAGTGGGACACGCCAGTTGTCGCGTGTCCGCACCAGAACACCGGCGTGCGGTCCCGGACAAAAGGCCTCGCCACGGCGCTCGAAGCCCAGTCTCGGTAGGTGGCCTTCCATC
>ENA-ORBV01014415-ORBV01014415.1-microbial-mat-metagenome-genome-assembly--contig:-NODE-14415-length-11831-cov-6.820061_pt1 | contig 11831 bp, 11 predicted proteins | sample MGYA00237777_ERZ505514 | MGnify/ENA primary metagenome ERZ505514 (study PRJEB26160, sample SAMN06269048) | microbial mat metagenome | isolation source: Oligotrophic lake microbial mat | place... | reverse complement strand
CCCGCCCACCCGACCTTGCCGCCCGCGCCGCAAAACTGTTTGTCACGTAATACGTGACAAACGCTCTGAGCCACGCGGCGTTAGAAACCGCGTATATCGTCGTCGGAATTCACCTCCGAGATTATCCCTGCGACCACCTCATATTTTGTCGAAGACCCAACGAAATCGGGTTCTTCCGCGTATCCCGATTTATTCCGAATCGCGGTCCGGAACGCCCACCCCACCCGCTCTGGTCGCCAATCCGTTTGTCACGTAATACGTGACAAACGGTCGCGGTGATCTGCCGATGGAGGAAGCGCATGCTTTCTGCGGAAGTCCTCGCCGGGATCGTTTTGCCGAGCGTTGCCTCGCCACAGGCCGCCCTCACGCTGGCGCCATGCCCAACGTCGCGACCCGGAAAAAGCCCCCGTTCCCCGTCAGCCCGGACCTCCTCGGCTACCTCCGCCGCTACAAACGCGAACGCGACCTCTCCGTCACCTACGAGCGTCTCCGCTCTTTCCAAGAAGTCATTCCGCTCACCGACGCGAAGGGCGTGCCCACGCTCTGGGACACCGTGATCTACGACGGCGCCGAGATGCGCGAACTCAACGAGGCCCTGAAACAGGTCTATGCCCTCCTCAAGGTCGACGGCGACCTCTCCGTGATGAGCCACCTCTACGTCGACCGCGTCGACTACTGCACCTTCGGAAATTCCACCCCGTTCCGCATCCGCATCGTCAACGCCTACAACGACAATCAGGACTACTTTTACGTCAAAAAAGCCGACGCCTCCCGCCTCTACGGTCTCGAACTCGAGCACCTTCTCTCGCCCAACCGCCTCAACTTTATAACCCACGGCTCGACCCTCATCGAGGAACACATCATCGGCCTGCCCGGCGATCAGTTCATCGACGACTGGCTGCACCGGCCCGAGTTGCGCCCCATCCGCGTCGCGAAGGAACTCGTGAAGTTTAACGAACGCTGCTTCGTCCGCCTCCTCGGCGATATGCGCAGCTACAACTTCGTCGTCCTGCTCACGCCCGATTTCGACGACTGGCAGGTCCGCATCCGCGCCATGGATTTCGACCAACAGAGTTTCAACGGCCGGAAAAATTTTTATCTCCCGCAGTTTTTCAAGGAGAACTCCGAGCTCGCCCTCTTCTGCGCCAAACACCTCCGCCACGAGACGGCCAACCAATACCAGCGCGAGGAGCAGACGCTGCTCATCCAACGCGCCGGCCTTGCCTCCGAGCGCCTGAGCCTGCTCCTGCACAACATGGCGGCCGACCCGATCGCCCCGGTCGAGAAGGTCCACGAACTCCGCGTCGCCCTCGCCGAGCACTACGGCCGGGACGCATACTTGCGCTGCGAATCCATGGGCGCCCTGATCCGCGAAAATCTCGAATCCATCCGCCGCAACGTCGGCCGACCCATCGTTCCCGAACTCGTGCCGGAGTGAAACGCCGGCTGCCCCACCGATCCCGCCCATGAGCCTCTCCCACCGCGCGCCCGCCGACGCCGCCGCGCTTGATGCCGCCGATCCTCTCGCGCGCTTTCGGGAAGAGTTTCATCTTCCGCCCGGGCAGATCTACCTCGACGGCAACTCGCTCGGGTTGCTCTCGCGTCGCGCCGAGGCCACCCTCCTCCGCACTGTCGAGCAATGGCGCACCCTCGGGATCGGCGGGTGGACCGAAGCCCAGCCCCCGTGGCTCACGCTGGCCGAGACCGCCGCCACGCAACTCGCCCCGCTGGTCGGCGCCGCGCCCGATGAAATCTGCATCACGGGGCAGACCACCGCCAACCTCCACCAACTCCTCGCGACTCTCTACGACCCCGCGCATCCGACGGCGCGCGCCATCGTGGGCGATCAGGTGAACTTCGCCTCCGATACCTACGCGCTCCGCTCCCACCTTCGCCTCCGCGGGGTCGACCCCGCCCGCGAACTCCGCCTCGTGCCGTCGCCCGACGGACGCACCCTCCGCACCGAGGACATCGCCGCCGCGCTCGCCGCGCCCGGCGTGCAACTCGCCGTGCTCCCCGCCGTAGTCTTCACCAGCGGACAACTTCTCGACCTCGCGGTCATCACCCGCGCGGCCCGCGCTCGCAGCGTGCTCATCGGCTGGGACTTGTCGCACAGCATCGGCGCCGTGCCCCACGCGCTCGACCGCGACGACGCGGACTTCGCCTTTTGGTGCCACTACAAATGGCTCAACGCCGGTCCCGGCGCCGTCGGCGGGCTCTACCTGAACCGCCGCCATTTTCACCGCGCGCCCGGGCTGGCCGGATGGTGGGGCGTGCGCGCCGACCGCCGTTTCGCGATGGCCGGCGAACACGAGCCCGCCCCCGGTGCCGCCGCCCTGCACATCGGCACGCCGCCCATTCTGGCGCTGGCACCCCTGCTCGGCTCGCTCGAACTCATCGCCGAGGCCGGCGGCATTTCTGCCCTCCGCGCGAAATCTCTCGCGCTGACGGATTTCCTGCTCGCGCACATCGACGCCGAGCTCGTCCCGCTCGGGTTTGCCGTCGTCACACCTCGCGCTGCACCGGAACGCGGCGGCCACATCGCGCTCGCGCACCCCGAGGCGTGGCGGATTTGCCAAGCCCTGAAAGCCGTCGGCGTCGTGCCCGACTTCCGCGCGCCCGACATGATCCGGATCGCGCCCTCGCCGTTCACTACGAGCTTCGCGGAATGCGCCGAGGCCGTAGATCGCATCGCCCTCGTCACGCGCCGCCGCGACTTCACGACTTACCCCGCCGCGCCCGGCCTGGTCCCCTGAAAGCATCAATTCCTTCCGCCATGTCCCTCATCGACATCACCCACCCGCTCTCCCGCGCCACCGCCCCGTGGCCGGGCGACACCCCATTCAATTTTGAGTTCGTTCAACGGATGCGCTACGGCGCGTCCTGCAACGTCGGCCGGTTCACCAGCGGCATCCACAGCGGAACCCACATGGACGCCCCGCTCCATTACAACGACACCGGCGCGCCCATCGACCGCGTCGACCTCGATATCCTGATCGGCCCGGCGCACGTCTTCCTCGCCCAAGACCGCGCGATCCTCACGCGTGAGATTTTCGCCGGGCTCGACGGCCGCGCCACGCCGCGCGTGCTCGTGCGCACCAACCACTGCGACGACAAAACCCAGTTCCCCGCCCGCATCCCGACGCTCGCGCCCGACGTGCCCGCCTGGCTCGGCGCGCAGGGCGTGCGGCTGATCGGCCTCGACCTGCCCTCGGTGGACCAGACCGACGACCCCACGATGCAGATTCACCGCCGACTCGAGGCCGCCGATATTTTGATTCTCGAAAATCTCGACCTGCGCGCCGCCGAGCCCGGCGTCTACGAGTTGATCGCCCTGCCGCTCAAGATCGCCGGCGCCGAAGGCTCGCCGATCCGCGCCGTGCTGCGGCGGACGTAATCGCCGCGTTCATGCCGGGCCGCGATCGGCCACCCTCCCGAAACCTCCTCCGAATGCCCGCCGGCAAGAGCCGACTCCCCTTCGCTCTTCACCACGCCTGCACGCAACGTATCGCGATCCACACACACGATCCCACGCACATCATCAACGTCGCGCAGCCAACCTTGCGGCGGCGCACCGAGCGCCCGCTTACTTCCCGGATTCGGTGGCCGTCGCGTCCTTCGGTAAATCGCCGGTCAGCGTGATCGTGACTTCGGCCTTGCGCGCGAAGAGCCCGCGCTTGCCGAAACCCGAAAATATTTTTTTCACACCCGGGGCCGGACCGGCCAGGAGGCGTTGCACCTCGTCGAGCAAGAGGCCTTCGACCTCGGTGCCATCAATCATCGTGATTAGGTCTCCAACCCGCAGACCGTTTTTTGCCAACTGCGGTGCGACCCAGGTGATCTCAAAGACTTTCAATCGATTCGATTTATGGTCGAATGTAAGGCGGTAGTCGAAATACCCGCCCGTCACCTTGACCGGGCTCATCCGCACCACCTCGGCCACCGATGGCTCCTCCGCAGCACGCATCGGCAGCGCCGCCAAGCCCAGGCCGGTCAGCAACCAAAAGACCCCGGCGGGGCTCATCTTCATCGCGCCGGCGCCGTCTACTTCGTGGCCGAGAAATCCGTCGGCGCGAGGAAGACGGATTTGACGCCCTGGGGGACGGTGAGCGAACCACCGGCGGCTTTTTCCGAAGCGGCGCGGGCAGCGAGCCAGTCGGGATTCAAGCGAAAGGCGGCGAACGAGGCGGCGGCGGCCGCGCGGTCCTTGTGGGCGAGGAAGTAGATGAGAGTTTTGCCGGCACCTTTGTCGGCGTCGATCGGGTGGTAGTAGCTGAGATTGGTCATGCCGTGTTTGGCGAAAAGCGCGATGGTGTGGTCGCGGAAGCGGGCGTCGATATCCGCGACCTTGCCCTCGGGCGTCGTATAGGTGCGCATCTCGATGACGCGCGGCGGACCGTCGTAAGCGGCGACCTTCGGGCTGAAAGCCGCCAGATTGAGAAACACCGATTCGATCTTCGCGACGATCTTGCCGTTGGCCTCGCTGGCCTTGGCGGCCGCCTGCCACTCGGGATCGGCACCGAAAGCTTTGAACGAGGCTTTGGCCGCCTCGCGGCTTTTGTGTGCGAGGACGTAGACGAGTTTCTCGCCGGCACCGTCCTTGGCGTCGAGCGGCACGCCGTAGCCGACGTTTCGCATGCCGTGTTTCTCAAACAGCTTGACCGTGTGGTCGCGGAACCGCGCGAGGAGCTTGTCGAGGTTGCCCGGCGTGGCGGTGTAGATACGGAGTTCGTAAACCGGTTCGTCGGCGGCGCGGAGGGCGGTCGAACCGAGAGAGACGAGAGCAAGGAGGGGCAGAAGCCGGAGCAGGGGGAATTTCATAGGAAAAAGGAAAGACGGTAGTCGTGGCTTAACGTTGCGGGAGTTCGGTCCCGTCAATTCGACCAGAAGCCGCCCGAGGGTTTGTCGGCGCCGGCGCCGACGAGTTCGCCCACTTCGGCGGAGGCTTCCTCGGGCGGGAGCTCCTCCATGGGCGCGAAACGCTCGGAGGTGAACCCGAGTTCCTGTTTCCCTTGGTGGAACGGGTCGGGCGGGTTGGTCAGCTCGGAGAGCAGGAGCCCTACGGTGGCGGTGTCGCCGCCCTTCACGATCTTCTCCCGGCCGAGGAAGACCTCGCGGATCGTGTAGGTGTTGCCCTTGACCGGGAGCTGTTTGTAGAGCGCGCGGATGAAAGCGGAGAACGTGTCGTTGATGCAGACGACTTTCTGGCCTTTGACCATAGGCGGTCAGTGGAAAGAAGGTTCGGGCAAACTGCAAAAGGAGAAATACCGCGGGGTTTTTTCTCTTCCACCGTCGCGGATTGGCGATTGCGGCCGGGCATTTTCTGCCTCTCGTCCTTCGATGCGTCGTCTTTCTTCGACCCAAAACCCATGAACGCCGAAACTCCCCCCGCCTCGCCTGCAGCTAAGACCAATAGAATCGTCTCGGCGAATCCCGCCGACCGCTACTCCAACGCCGGTGCTACGCCCGACGCCTGGCAAGAATGCGCCCGCCTCGACTATGGCTCCGACCGTAGCTTCGCGTGGACCGTCCGCGAGCAAGTGATCGCCACCCCGCCCGACGCCTACGCGCGCGCCGAGGAAAAGCTCCTCAAATCGCTCGCCACTCCCGGCCGCACCGAGGCCGGCCTCGCGTTCATCTGCCAGATGCTCGCGATGGTCGCTTCCGCCAAGAGCGTCCCCGCGCTCGCGCCGTTGCTCAAAGACGCCAAGACCACCGAGGCCGCACGCTACGCCCTCGAGCGCGTCCCCGGTCCCGAAGCCGACGCCGCGCTGCGCGCTGCGCTCGCCTCCCTCTCCGGTCCGGCCAAAGCCGGTCTGATCGGCAGTATCGGCGTGCGCAAAGACGCCGCCGCGAAAGCCGCCCTCGACGCTATCAAGGATTCCGCCACCGAGCCCGCCATCGTCCGTGACGCCGCCACCCGCGCCCTCGCCCGCCTCGCCAACGCCTAACCTCCCCGCGCCATGAATTCTCCCCTTTCCCTACCCGCCCTCAGCCCGATCAGCCGCCGCGATTTTCTTAAAAAATCGTCGCTCGCCGGCGCCCTCGTCGCGGCTCCGTTTATTTTACCCTCCGGCCTCCGCGGGCAAAACGCGCCGAGCAAGAAAATCACCGTCGGCATCGTCGGCTGCGGCAACATCGCCGACGGCCACTACGGCCCGCTCCTGGGTTCACCCGAATCGATCCGCGTCGTCGCGGTCTGCGACGTCGACCGCACGCGCCGCGACTCCGCCGCCGCGCGCGTGAACAAGGACTACGACAACAAGGACTGCCAGGTCTTCGGCGATTTCCGCGAACTCAACCGCCGCCCCGATATCGACGCCATTTTCGTCTGCACCCCGGACCACTGGCACGCGGTCATCTCGATCGACGCGATGCGCAACGGCAAGGACGTCTACTGCGAGAAGCCGCTCACCCTCACCATCGCCGAGGGCCGTGCGATGGTCGAAGCCGCCCGCAAATACGACCGCGTCTGCCAACACGGCACCCAGCACCGCTCGATGAAACGGTTCCACGACGTCGCGGAATACGTCCGCAACCAAGGCCTCGGCAAACTCGAGCGCATCGACTGCTTCATCCCCGGCAACAACCGCCAGTGCGGCGCCACTTGGAAACCCGAACCCGTGCCCGCGAATCTCGATTGGGATATGTGGCTCGGCCCCTGCCCGTGGCGCCCCTACACCTCCACCGGTTGCCATTATAATTTCCGCTTCATCGCCGAGAGCGCCTACGGCCAGGTCACCAACTGGGGCGCGCACTACCTCGACATCGGCCAGTGGGCGCTCGACATGGACGGCAGCGGCCCCGTCGAGGTCGACGGCCACGGCGAATTCCCCAGCAGCGGCCTTTTCACCAACGCGACGAAGGTCGATTTCACCGTCCGCTACGCCAACGGCACCGCGATGACCTGTCGCACCCGCTACGAAGGCGGAGGCACGGTGCGCTTCGTCGGCGAGCGCGGCTGGCTCGACATCGCCCGCGACAAGATGAGCGCCTCCGACAACAACCTCCTCCGCGAGATGCAGGCGCCGAACAAAAAAGTGCAGCTCGAGCTCAGCAACAACCACCACGACAATTTTTTCGCCTGCGTGCGCTCCCGGAAACGTCCGATCGCCGACGTCGAACTCGGCCATCGCACGACCACCGTGTGCAACCTCGGGCAGATCGCGATGGTCCTCGGCCGCAAACTCAAGTGGGACCCGGTGAAGGAAGAGTTCGACGACGCGATGGCGAACCGGCTTCGCACGCGCGCCATGCGCTCGCCCTGGTCGCTCGCGTAAGCGCCTATTCGAATAACTTAAAATCTGTCCCGGGTAGGCCAGCGCGCTTGCGCGCGCCCGTGCTGAGACCGGAGCACGCGCAAGCGCGCTGGCCTACGGCGCGCTGATATTCGGGCTGGCTAGAAGCCGCGGCGAGGGCCGCCCTATTCGATCCGGCGTTCGTCGAAATCCATCAGGTCGGCGACGCTGATGATCTCCTCGGCGCGGTCGGCGCAACCCATATTGGTCAGCGCGGTCTTCAAAAAGTCGCGCCCGGCTACCGTCATGCCCTTCTGAACGTAGGAGCGGTTCCACTTGGCCGCCCGCAGATCGGCCGGAAACAGCGCGCGGAGCCGACGGTCGCGCTCGGCGTCGTCGAGCCCGGCCGCGAGGCATTCGAGGACGATGGCTTCGACGGCGGCGGGCTCGATTCCGAGGTGAAGACAGAGGAATTTATCCATGCCGCGTTTGTAGTTCTTGGCATAGCTGGCGGGCAGCGCGCCGTGCGCATGGATGTAGGCGCACTTGGCGAGGAAGCGTGGCAAGTGGAGCAGGCCCGTCGCGGGATGCGGCGTATAAGGCGAAGGCAGGGTGGTGAGAATCTCGCCGGAGGAACCGGGGATGGGCGTGGACGGCATGGCTCCAACAAATCCACTCCCCGAGCGCGCGCCAGCCAAAGTGCGAGTCGACGGCATCGGGCTTGCCGTGCGGCGGCGAGCGACATGACATCGAACTCTTCACCATGGACAAAGCCGAGCTGCGCCGGGCCATCCTCACCCAACTCGAGGCCGAACTCGCCACCCTCACCGCCGCCGCGCACGACGCGCACGCCGAGGCCACCGACGAGGAGAACCGCGCCGAGGACAAATACGACATGCGCAGCCAGTCCGCCGCCTACCTCGCCGCCGGCCAGGCCAAGCTCGCCACCGAGCTCACCGAGGCCATCGGCGCCTACCAAATGCTCGCGCTGCCGGCCTTCGGTCCCGACGACGCCATCGCCACCGGGGCCCTCGTGACGCTGGAGGTGCAAGGCAAACGCGTCGTGTATTTTCTCGGACCGCAACGCGGCGGGCTCGAGCTCACGCTCGCAGGCGAGACCGTGCTTGTCGTCACGGCGGCCTCGCCGCTCGGCCGCCAGCTCGCGGGCCGGCGCCAAGGCGAGAGCGTCATACTGCCCGGACGCGGCGGCCCGGCGTTGCAAACCATCACCGCCGTGGAGTGAGGCTGCGGCCTTACGGCAGGTCGGTCGAGCCCATCAGGAAGCGGTCGCACTCGCGCGCGGCGCCGCGGCCTTCGTTGATCGCCCAGACGACGAGGCTTTGGCCGCGGCGGCAGTCGCCGGCGGCGAAGATGCGCGCGACGTTGGTCGTGTATTTTTCGTGCTCGGCCTTGATGTTGGTGCGGGCGTCCACTTCGACGCCGATGTCCTTGAGGATCGATTGTTCGGGCCCGAGGAAACCCATTGCGAGCAACACGAGTTGCGCGGGGCGCGTCTGCTCCGAACCGGCCTGCTCTTGGGGGATGAACTGACCCTTATCGTTTTTCTCCCACTTGATCTCGACGGTTACGAGCGACTGGAGCCGGCCCTGCGCGTCGCCGACGAATTTTTTTACCGTCGTGAGATAGACGCGGGGATCGGCGCCGAACTTGGCGGCAGCCTCCTCCTGGCCGTAATCCATTTTATAGACCTTGGGCCACTCGGGCCAGGGATTGTCGGCGGTGCGCTCGAGCGGTGGCTTGGGGAGGATTTCGATCTGGACGATGCTCTTGCAGCCGTGGCGCATCGAAGTCCCGACGCAGTCGGTGCCGGTGTCGCCGCCGCCGATGACGATCACATCCTTGCCGAGGGCATGGATCGCGGCGTGATCGGCGCCGCCGTTGAGCACGGCCTTGGTGTTGGCGGAGAGGAACTCCATCGCGAAGTGGACGCCCTTCAGGTCGCGGCCCTCGATGGGGAAATCGCGCGCTTTGGTCGCCCCGGTGCAGATAACCGTCGCGTCGTATTCCTTGAGGAAAATCTGCGCCTCGACGTTTTCGCCGACGGTGGCGTTGCAGATGAATTTGATGCCGGAATCCTCCATCAGCTTGATGCGGCGGAGAACGACATCCTTTTTGTCCAACTTCATGTTGGGGATACCATACATGAGGAGACCACCCGGGCGGTCGGCGCGCTCGAAAACGGTGACGCTGTGGCCGGCCTTGTTGAGCTGATCGGCAGCGGAAAGACCCGCCGGACCCGAGCCGATGACTGCGACTTTTTTGCCGCTGCGCACGCGCGGCGGCTCGGGGACGACCCAGCCTTCGTCCCAACCGCGGTCGGTGATCGCGGCCTCGATGTTCTTGATGGTGACGGGCGGGTTGGTGATGCCGAGGACGCAGGAACCTTCGCACGGGGCGGGACACACGCGGCCGGTGAACTCGGGGAAGTTGTTCGTCTTGTGGAGCCGGTCGAGGGCCTCTTTCCAGAGTCCGCGGTAGACGAGGTCGTTCCACTCGGGGATGAGGTTGTTGATCGGGCAACCGCTGGCCATGCCGGCGACGAGTTTGCCGGTGTGGCAGAAGGGCACGCCGCAGTTCATGCAGCGCGCTCCCTGATTGCGGAGTTTCTTCTCCTCCATGTGGGGATGAAACTCCTTCCAGTCCTTCGTGCGCGCGAGAGGCGAGCGATCAACGGGAAGTTCGCGGAGGTAGTCGATGAAGCCGGTGGGTTTGCCCATGGGATTAAAGTTGAAGAGAGAAGTTTAAGATTAAGTGCTGAACTTCAGGTCGGAGGTGAAACTCGGTCGTTGGGTGCGGTTAGGAGCGCGGGTGGTTTAAACTTAAACTTTAAGCTTAAACTGCGCAGCTTAGTTTCCGCCGACGCGCGAGAGGTCGCGGGCGTTTTCTTCGAAGGCGGCCATGATGGCTTCGTCGCCGGTGAGGCCCTGGGCCTGCGCGCGGTCGATGCAGGCGAGCATCCGCTTGTAGTCCTTGGGCAGGACTTTCACGAACTTCGGCGCGAGCGCGGCGAAGTCGGCGAGGACCTCCTTCGCACGCGGACTCTGCGTGTAGTCGGCGTGTTTGGCGATCATCGCGCGGAGTTCGGCGAGCTCGGCCGCGGACTCGACTTTTTCGAGGCCCACCATCGAGAGGTTGGCCTGAGCGGGGAACGTGCCGGCCTCGTCGAGCACGTAGGCGATGCCGCCCGACATGCCCGCCGCGAAATTGCGGCCGGTGGGACCGAGCACGACCACGCGACCGCCGGTCATGTATTCGCAGCCGTGGTCGCCCACGCCTTCGACGACGGCGGTGACGCCGGAGTTGCGCACCGCGAAGCGTTCGCCGGCGCGGCCGTTGACGTAGATCTCGCCGGCGGTGGCGCCGTAGAGCGCGACATTGCCGATGATGATGTTGTCGGCGGCCTTGAAGCCGGCGTTGGCGGGCGGATGGACGATGAGTTTGCCGCCCGAGAGGCCTTTGCCGAAGTAGTCGTTGGCGTCGCCCTCGATTGAGAGCGTCATGCCGCGGGTGACGAAGGCGCCGAAGCTCTGGCCGGCGGAGCCGTTGAAGCGGAAGCGGATCGTATCCTCGGGGAGGCCGGCCGCGCCGTGCTTCTTGGTGATCTCGTGGCTGGTGATGGTGCCGACGACGCGGTTGACGTTGCGGATCGGCAGCTCGGCGATGACTTTCTCGCCGCGCTCGATGGCGGGCTGGGCGAGGCCGAGGAGGGTCGTGAGATCGAGGGACTTTTCCAAGCCGTGGTCCTGCTTGATCGAGCAGAACCGACCGACCTCGGGACCGACGTCGGGCGAGTAGAGGATTTTCGAGAAGTCGAGACCCTTGGCCTTCCAGTGGTCGACGGCGCGACGGGCTTCAAGGCGATCGGTGCGGCCGACCATCTCCTCGATCGTGCGGAAACCGAGTTGGGCCATGAGCTCGCGGACTTCCTGCGCGATGAAGAGCATGAAGTTGACGACGTGCTCGGGCTTGCCGGCGAATTTGGCGCGGAGGCGCGGGTCCTGAGTGGCGACCCCGGCGGGGCAGGTGTTGAGATGGCAGACGCGCATCATGATGCAGCCGGTGGCAACGAGCGGCGCGGTGGCGAAACCGAATTCCTCGGCGCCGAGCAGCGCGGCAATGATGACATCGCGGCCGGTCTTGAGCTGGCCGTCGGTCTCAACGGCGATACGGGAGCGGAGGTTGTTCAGGACGAGGGTCTGGTGGGTCTCGGCGAGGCCGAGTTCCCACGGGAGACCCGCGTGTTGGATCGAGGTCTGTGGCGAGGCGCCGGTGCCGCCGTCGTAGCCGGCGATGAGGACGACATCGGCGTGGGCCTTGGCGACGCCGGCGGCGATCGTCCCGACGCCGACCTCGGAGACCAGCTTCACGCTCACGCGGGCGTGGCGGTTGGCGTTCTTTAGGTCGTGGATGAGCTCCGCGAGGTCCTCGATGGAATAGATGTCGTGGTGCGGCGGCGGCGAGATGAGGCCGACGCCGGCAGTGGTGCCGCGGGTCTTGGCGATGGGCGGGTAGACCTTGGAGCCGGGGAGTTGGCCGCCTTCGCCGGGCTTGGCGCCTTGGGCCATCTTGATC
>ENA-ORBV01014413-ORBV01014413.1-microbial-mat-metagenome-genome-assembly--contig:-NODE-14413-length-11833-cov-9.964359_pt1 | contig 11833 bp, 12 predicted proteins | sample MGYA00237777_ERZ505514 | MGnify/ENA primary metagenome ERZ505514 (study PRJEB26160, sample SAMN06269048) | microbial mat metagenome | isolation source: Oligotrophic lake microbial mat | place... | reverse complement strand
CAAGCAGAAGACGGCATACGAGATTCGCCTTAGTCTCGTGGGCTCGGAGATGTGTATAAGAGACAGGAAGCGGAAGCGGAAGCATGCCGAAAACCATCGCTGCCGTCGTCATCACGATCGGCCGCATGCGTGTCAGGCCGGCCTCCAGCAGCGCATCAGCCACCGTCGCCCCGGTCTTGCGCGCCTGATTGGCAAAGTCCACCAGCAGGATCGCGTTCTTCGTCACCAGGCCCATCAGCATCACCAGACCGATCATCGAGAACACGTTCAACGTGCTCTTCCACAGCAGCAGCGCCAGCATCACGCCGATCAGCGCCAGCGGCAGGCCGCGCAACCCAAGCTGGTAACGCCCGTGCTGCAGGTGTTGCATCGCGCCATCACGCGTTTTCTGCTCGATCAGGCGGGTCTGAAGGCTGACGAGGCCGACAGTGGCGCGGTCACGCTGATCCAGCCGAGCTTGCCAATGACGGGTTCGGCCGCCAATCTGAACATTCACCTTCACTGCCTGGTGCTGGACGGTGTGTACCGGTGCGACACCGAAGGCGAACCTGTCTTCGTCGAAGTGCCCGCGCCAACCGATGAGTCGCTGCAGGCGGTGCTGCACAAGATCATCACCCGCATGACGCAAGCTGCTCAACCGTCGGGGGATGCTCGTCGAAGAGCAGGGCCAGACCTGCAAGGCCGACGACGACGCCGATTCGGACGAGGCCCGCGTGCTCTGGCCGTTGCAGGCCGCCGCGTGCACCTACCGCATCGCCTTCGGCCCACGCGCCGGCCAGAAGGTGCTGACGGTGCAAGGCGCTGAGCGTGGACATGGGACCGTCCTTGCGGACGGTCCCGTGCCTCGCGAAGAGTTCGCGCTTGCAAGCGCGAGCGCGGCCTGCAAGGCATGCCCAGGGACGCCGCCTTCAAGCAATCGCTGTGTGCCGACATCGCCGGCAACAGAGCAGCACGCCGCCGTGCGCTGTGCTACCGATGATCGCCAGGCGCTGGAGCAGCTTTGCCGCTACATCACGCGCCCGGCCCAGGACAGAAGATCGCGTGCAAACCAACGCGGCCGGGCAAGTCGTGCTCAGGCTCAAGACCCCCTGGCGCGACGGCACCACGCACCTGGTGATGTCGCCGCTGGAGTTCATGCAGCGGCTGGCTGCGTGGGCGACCGAAGGGGCGCCCGCTAGGCGCCCTTGCCACGCCCCAGACTGCACCACACCCCATCGCCCGGAAAACCCGGAGACGGCCGCCACGGATGACGCCCTTTCGGGCTGCGGTCGACCCTCAACAGGCCGCTGCCGAACCGGAACCCAAGGACCGCACCAGTGGGTGTTCAAGAGCATTGACGGGGGCCTTTGGGATAGAGAGTGCGTTTGAATTGCCTATCCGCCCGCAGCCAACCGCGCCCTGGCATGGGGCTTGCGCTCAGCCAGGCATGTCCAAGCTTGTGCAGTCCACCCCAGACCGCCTGACCTTGCTGCTGGAAAGCACGGGAGAGGGCATCTTCGGCATCGACATGGACGGCCGATGCACCTTCGTGAACCGCGCTGCGGCGCAAATGCTGGGTTGTCGCACCGAACAGGTGCTGGGCCAGAACATGCACGAGCTCATCCACCACACCCATGGCGACGGCCGGCACTACCCCGAGTGCGACTGCCCCATCTACAACGCCTTCCGTCGCGGCCTGCCCTGCCGCATCGACGACGAGGTGCTCTGGCGCGCCGATGGCTCCAGCTTCTGGGCCGAATACAGCAGCTACCCCGTCATCGAACACGGCCAGGTGCTGGGCGCGGTGGTCACCTTCGTCGACATCACCGAACGCCGCCAGGCGCAAGACCTGTTGCGCCGCACGAATGAGGAACTGGAACTGCGCGTGGCCGAGCGCACACGCCAGCTGCGCGACCTGGCCAACCACCTGGAAACCGTGCGCGAGGCCGAGCGCACGCGCATCGCCCGCGAGATCCACGACGAGCTGGGTTCGCTGCTCGTGGCGCTGAAGATGGACACCCACTGGCTGGGCAAGCGGGTGGCCCCCCAGCCCGAACTGGTGGCCAAGTGCACGGGCATGGGTCGGCTGATCGACACTGCCGTGGACAACGTGGGGCGCATCATCACCGACCTGCGTCCCAGCATCCTGGACCATCAGGGCCTGTGGGCAGCGCTGGAATGGCATGCGCAGGACTTCATCGAAAGCAGCGAGCTAGACGCCACGCTGCAGGTGCATGTGGCAGCCGCCGTCAGCCCGCCCGAAGGCGGCGTGGCCATCGCCGTGTTCCGCATCTTCCAGGAGATGCTGTCCAACGTGGCCCGGCACGCGAAGGCGCGCAGCGTGCGCATGCACATTGCCGTGGACGGCCCGCCCGACCCGGTGCTGTACCTGGACGTGCGCGACGACGGCGCGGGCGCGGCGCCCGCCGCGCTTACCGATCCGCACAGCTTCGGCGTCATGGGCATGCGCGAACGGGCCGGGCACTTTGGCGGCCGCCTGACCATCGACAGCACGCCCGGCCAGGGCACGCGTGTGCGGCTGGTGATGCCCTTGACCGAAGGGCCGCAGTCTGGGGGTGCGGCGTGATCAGAGTACTGATCTGCGACGACCACCAGATCGTCCGCCAGGGCATCAAGATGGTGCTGGCCGACGCGCCCGACATCGAGCTCGGCGGCGAGGCCGCCAGCGGCCCCGAGGCCATCGCCTGCGTGCGTGCGGGCGGCATTGCCGTGGTGCTGCTGGACATTGCCATGCCGCAACGCGACGGGCTGGACGTGCTGAAGCAGCTGCGTCAGGAATTCCCCAAGCTGCCGGTGCTGATCCTGTCCACCTACCCCGACCGCCAGTACGCCGTGCGCAGCATGAAGCTGGGTGCCGCCGGCTACTTGAACAAGAGCGCCGACAGCGAACAGTTGATCGAGGCCATCCGCCGCGTGGCCAGCGGGCGTCTGTTCGTCACCCACAGCGTGGCCGAGCACCTGGCGGCTGCGGTGGGTGCGGGCGGGCGCGATGACCAGCCCCTGCATGAACGCCTGTCGCAGCGTGAATACCAGGTGTTCACGCTGCTCAGCCGGGGGCGCAGCGTGGGCGAGATCGCCGAGCAGCTGGCCCTGTCGCCCAACACCGTCAGCACCTACCGCGCGCGGGTGCTGGAAAAGACCGGTGTGCGCAACGACGTGGAGCTGGCGCTGTACGCCGTGCAGCACGACCTGCAGCCCGGTTGACCCGTTGCCGGGCTCAAGCCCCCAGCAACGCCAAGTCGAGCGGACGACGTTCGCCTGCACGAGCTGGGGCCCTGGGCCTGGCGTTGGTTCGCGGTGGACGTGCTGTGGGCGGTGACGGTGGGCCTGGCCGTCGGTTGGGGTGTGGGCCAGCTGGCGGGGCGTGTGGCGGCGCGCTCGCAGGGTCTGCTGCCCGGCATGGCGCCCTTGAGCGAGTTCATCGCCGTGGGTGCCGTGGCGGCTTCGTTCGGCGCGGCGCAGTGGCTGGGCGGCTACGGTTTCCTGGCGGTGTTCTTCACCGGCCTGGCACTGCGCTGCGGGTTTGAACACGGTCAGGCCCGTCCTGGCCTGGCCGCGCTGAGCGTGGGGAGCGTGCTGCAGTTCAATGGCCACTTGGAACGTGGAACGTGTGGTCGAATTCCTGCTGGTCATCGTGGCGGGCGCGATGCTGGCTCATGTGCAACTGGGCTGGGCCCTGGTGGCGTTCGCCGCGGTGGCGCTGCTTGCGCTGCGCCCGGCGCTGTTGGAGGTGAGCGTGCGCGGTGCGGGCATCGCTCCCCGCCAGCGGCGGTGGCCGCCTCGGTGGTGCTGCACGGCATCTCGGTGACGCCGCTGATGGACCATTGCGGGCGGCGCTGGCAAGGCAAGCCCAAGCAGCGCCGATGGAGCCTCAGTCGAGCCCCAGAAACTCAGCGTTCCATCGCCGCTGCATCAAGCCAGCCGGGGCCGATCGTGGCAGCCGCGCTCAGGCCAACCAGTCGGCCCGTTCGTCGGCGTGTTCCTGCTCGTCGCTGGGGATGTCTTCGAGCAAGCGCCTGGTCGTGCTGTCCTTGTCACCGATCAACGCGATGATCTGGCTGTAGGCCTCGATCGCCACGCGTTCGGCCACCAGGTCGGCGCGGATCATGTCCTTCAGAACGGTCGAATCGCCATAGGCAGTGTGGCTGCTTTGCAGCAGTGAATCGGGCGAGAAGTCGGGTTTGCCGCCGAGTTGCACGATGCGTTTGGCCCGGCGATCGGCATGCCCGGCTTCCTCATTGGCATGCACCAGGAATTCTTCGGCGATCTTCGGTGAACTCAGGCCGTCGGCGGTGAAGTGGCGGCGCTTGTAGCGCAGCACTCGCACCAGTTCCGTGGCCAGCGAATCGGTAGGCGGCGAGCGGCCGTCTGGATGCGACCCACGAACCGGCGTGGCCTGGCCGGATGAGCGCGAAACCCTCCGTCTGTAGGGCTGCCCCTACAAGGCACCGCGCCCGCCCTACGACAAACAGCACTGCCCCGCGATGGTGCGCACGCTTCGTGCTTCTTACAGTGGGTCCATCCCCCAGGAGCCCGCTGATGAGTGCTGACCGCCCCCCCTTCGACCCCTACGACGCCGACCGACCGCTGCGCATGGGGTGCGGTTGCGGCCGCCACGGCTCGGACGCGGAGCACGCCGTCGCCACACTGCGCGCACGCAGCGAGACGGCCGAATTCGAGACCTATTCGAACAGCTTCGTCGAAGCCAGCCTGATGAAGGCGCTGTTCCCGCAGGACGCCGTGCGCCGCAACTTCCTGCGCGCCGTGGGCCGCCGTACCGCCATGGCCGCCATCGGCAGCGTGTTGCCTGTTGGGACGTTAGCCAGCCTGCAGGCCATGGCCCAGGGCAGCACCGGCGGGCTCGAGAAGAAGGACCTGAAGATCGGCTTCATCCCCATCACCTGCGCCACCCCGCTCATCATGGCCAAGCCGCTGGGCTTCTATGAAAAGCAGGGCTTGAACGTGGAGGTGGTCAAGACCGCGGGCTGGGCCCTCATCCGCGACAAGATGCTCAACAAGGAGTACGACGCCACGCACTTCCTCAGCCCCATGCCGCTGGCCATGACCATGGGTGCGGGCAGCAATGCGGTGCCGATGAACGTGGCCACCATCCAGAACACCAACGGCCAGGCCATCACGCTGGCCAACAAGCACAAGGACAACCGCGATCCGAAGAACTGGAAGGGCTTCAAGTTCGCCGTGCCCTTCGAGTTCTCGATGCACAACTTCCTGCTGCGCTACTACGTGGCTGAATCCGGTCTGGACCCCGACCGCGACATCCAGATCCGCGTCGTGCCGCCGCCCGAAATGGTGGCCAACCTGCGCGCCGGCAACATCGACGGCTACCTGGGCCCTGATCCCTTCAACCAGCGCGCGGTGTTCGAGGAAGTGGGCTTCCTGCACCTGCTGACCAAGGACCTGTGGGACGGCCACCCGTGCTGCGCTTTCGGTACCAGCACCGAGTTCATCAAGGCCAATCCCAACACCTTCGCCGCGCTGTACCGCGCGGTGCTGCAGGCCGCCGCCATGGCGCGCAAGGCCGAGAACCGGCCGCTGATCGCCAAGGTGATCTCGCCACAAGCGTATTTGAACCAGCCGGAAACCGTGGTGGCGCAGGTGCTGACCGGCAAGTTCGCCGACGGTCTGGGCAAGGTGCAGAACGTGCCCGACCGCGCCGACTTCGACCCGATGCCATGGCAGAGCATGGCCGTGTGGATGCTGACGCAGATGCAGCGCTGGGGCTATGTGAAGGGCGACGTCAACTACAAGCAGATCGCCGAGCAGGTGTTCTTGCTGACTGACGCGAAGAAACTGATGAAGGAGATGGGCATGCCCGTACCTGCGGGCGCGTACCCGAAGTTCACCATCATGGGCAAGGCCTTCGACCCAGAGAAGGCGGCCGCCTACAGCAAGAGCTTCGCCATCCAGCGCACCTGAGCCCACGGTCATGACCAAGACCTTGGGTTTTCGCGCCGGTCTGCTGTCGCTGCTGCTGCTGTTGCTGATCCTGGGCGTTTGGCATGTGGCCACGCTCAGCGGCCCGGCTGCAGCGCCGGTGCTGAACATGACGCCGGAAGAGATCGAGTACGCCAAACTGCTGGGCAAGAACCCTACGGGCGAAGGCGGCGGCGCGGTCAAGTCGGGCTTCCCCGGACTGGCCGAGATGGCAGCGGTGACGTTGCAGCACCTGTCGCAGCCCTTCTACGACAACGGCCCGAACGACAAGGGTGTGGGTATCCAGCTCGGCCATTCGCTGGGCCGCGTGGCGCTGGGTTTCGTGTTGGCGGCGCTGGTGGCCATCCCGCTGGGTTTCGTCATTGGCATGAGCCCGCTGATGTACCGCGCGCTCGACCCGTTCATCCAGGTCCTGAAACCGATCTCGCCCCTGGCGTGGATGCCGCTGGCCCTGTACACCATCAAGGACAGCCACATCTCGGGCATCTTCGTCATCTTCATCTGCAGCATCTGGCCCATGCTGCTGAACACCGCCTTCGGTGTGGCCAGCGTGCGGCGTGAATGGCTGAACGTGGCCAAGACGCTGGAAGTGAGCCCGCTGCGCAAGGCCTTCGAAGTCATCTTGCCGGCCGCCGCGCCCACCATCCTGACGGGCATGCGCATCAGCATGGGCATCGCCTGGCTGGTCATCGTGGCCGCCGAGATGCTGGTGGGCGGCACGGGCATCGGCTACTTCGTCTGGAACGAATGGAACAACCTCAGTCTGCCCAACGTCATCTTCGCCATTGTGCTGATCGGCGTGGTGGGCATGTTGCTGGATCTGATGTTTGCGCGCCTGCAAAAGGCGGTCACGTATGTCGACTGAATTCCTCAAGATCGAGGGCCTGGCCAAGACTTACCCGGGCGCTGCCGAGCCGGTGTTCGACAGCGTCAACTTCGGCATTGCCCGGGGTGAGTTCGTCTGCATCATCGGCCACAGCGGCTGTGGCAAGACCACCATCCTGAACGTGCTGGCGGGTCTGGAAAGTGCCAGCAGCGGCCACGTCTTCATGGGCCAGCGCGAGATCGCCGGCCCCAGCCTGGACCGCGGCGTGGTCTTTCAGGGCCATGCGCTGATGCCCTGGCTGAGCGTGCGCAAGAACATCGCCTTCGCGGTGCGCAGCAAGTGGCCGCAGTGGAGCCGAGCGCAGGTCGACGAACACGTAGAGAAGTACGTGGCCCTGGTGGGTCTGGCCAGCGCCATCGACAAGAAGCCCAGCGCGCTCAGTGGCGGCATGAAGCAGCGTGTGGGCATCGCCCGCGCCTTCGCTATCCAGCCGCGCATGCTGCTGCTGGACGAGCCTTTCGGTGCGCTGGACGCACTCACCCGCGGCACCATCCAGGACGAACTGCTGCGCATCTGCGCCCAGACGTACCAGACGGTGTTCATGATCACGCACGACGTGGACGAGGCCATCCTGCTGGCCGACCGCATCCTGCTGATGAGCAACGGCCCGCAGGCGCGTGTGGCCGAGGTGGTGAAGAACACCATGAGCAGAGATCGGCAACGTGCGAACTTGCACCACGACCCGCAGTACTACCGCATCCGCAACCACCTGGTCGACTTCCTGGTGGCGCGCAGCAAGGACCTGTCGCACGGGCGCGCACCGGCGCAGCCGCTGGAGGTCAGCCCGGGGCTGGACGGCGAGCCTGAAGCCGGGTCGTCCGGCGCACGGCCTGACACGGGCCTCGACGGCAGAGCCAAGATCGTGCCACTGCGGCATGTGGCCTGAAGCGCCCAACCCTCTTCCACACATCCACCTGGAGCACACCATGGACCGCATAGCCGTCACCGAAAAAATCATCACCACCAAGGTGGCCAAGGGCCTGAAGTGGTCCGACATCGCCACCCAGGTGGGCCTGAGCAAGGAATGGGTGACCGCAGGTTGCCTGGGGCAGATGACCTTCAACGAAGCGCAGGCCGCCACGCTGGCCAAGATCTTCGACCTGACCGAGGCCGAGACGCAGTGGCTGAAGGTGGTGCCCTACAAGGGCAGCCTGCCCACCAGCGTGCCGACCGATCCGCTGATCTATCGCTTCTATGAACTGGTCAGCGTCTACGGCACCACGTTCAAGGAACTGATCCACGAAGAATTCGGCGACGGGATCATGAGTGCCATCGACTTCAAGATGGACCTGCAACGCGAAGGCAACCCCATGGGCGACCGCGTCGCCATCACCATGTCCGGCAAGTTCCTTCCCTACAAATCCTACTGAAGCCCGACGCGCTGCGCGCGCGGGTTCAGTTCTTCGCGTTCGAGCTGACACGCCTGCGCCGTGCAGCTCAACTTGTCGGAGCCACACGCTGGACGCGTGTGGTGCTCGCTGCGCTTTGCGGTGGGTGATGCCTGGCGTTGGTCTTGCTTACGTTTTTTCTTTACTTTCCTTTGGAGTTGTCATGACACGTTCCCTGGACCTCGGTGGCCGTCGCGCTGCACTCAAGACCGGCTTGGCCGGCGTGGCTGGTGCATTGGCCGTGCCCGTCGTGGCGCACGCGCAGCAGCGCTTCAACTTCAAGATGACTTCGGCCTACGGCAAGGGTTCGCCTTTCTACATGGAGGGCCCTGGGTCGGCCACCGACCTGGCCAAGCGCATCGCTGAGATGTCGGACGGGCGCTTGCGCATTCAGGTGTTCGGCGCCGGTGAACTCATTCCCGCCTTCGAGGGCTTCGACGCCGTGCGCGCTGGCACGGTCGAGATGAACCACGCCAACAGCTACTTCTGGACCGGCAAGACCGCTGCGGCGCAGTACTTCACCGCCGTGCCTTTCGGCCTGAACTTCCAGGGCATCAACGGCTGGCTGTACGACGGCGGCGGGCAGGCGCTGTGGGACGAGGTCTACGCGCCCTTCGGCATGAAGGCCTTCGCCGCCGGCAACACCGGTGTGCAGATGACGGGCTGGTTCAAGAAGGAGATCAAGAGCGTGGCCGACCTGAAGGGCCTGAAGATGCGCATCCCCGGCCTGGCCGGCAAGGTGTACGCAGCCCTGGGCGTGGACGTGAAGCTGCTGCCGGGTGGCGAAATTTTCCCGGCGCTGGAGCGCGGCGTCATCGATGCCGCCGAATTCGTCGGCCCCTTCCAGGACCGCAAGCTCGGTCTGCACAAGGCCGCCAAGTACTACTACACCACCGGCTGGCACGAAAGCGCCACGGTCAGCGAACTGCTCATCAACAAGGCCGCCTGGGACAAGCTGCCCAAGGACCTGCAGGCCATCGTCGAGAACGCCGCTGCGGCCTGCAACGTCATCAGCGAAGCCTGGTGCCAGCGCAACAACGCCGACGCGATGCAGGACCTGGTGAAGAACCAGGGCGTGATCGCGCGGCCGCTGCCCGACGACGTGCTGAAGAGGCTGAAGGAAGTCACCGACCAGGTGCTGGCCGAGGCCGCCGCCAAGGACCCGATGACCAAGAAGGTGCATGACAGCTACATGGCCTACAAGGCCAAGTACGAAGCCTGGGCCGCCTACAGCGAGGCGCCGTACCAAAGCAAGGTGCTGCCAGCCTGAACGTGCAGGGCTTTTCGGAAGCGGTCGACCGCCTGGTCGACCTGATCGGCCGTGGCGCTTCCTGGCTCACGCTGGCCATCGTCGTGCTGATGGCCAGCAACGTGCTGCTGCGCTACGCCTTCGGCATCGGCTCGGTGTGGAGCCAGGAACTGGAATGGCACCTGCTGGCGCCGCTGGTGCTGGTCGGCATGACCTATGCGCTGAACAAGGGCGAGCACGTGCGTGTCGATGTGTTCTACGCCCGCTATTCGGCGCGTACGCAGGCGGCGGTGGACGTGGCGGCCGCCCTGCTGGCGCTGGCCTTTGCCGGGCTGATGATCCGCTACGCCATTGCCTATGTGCTGCAGTCCTACAGCATCGACGAGATCTCGCCAGACCCCGGCGGGCTGACGCACCGCTGGGTGCTGAAGGCGCTGATTCCGCTGGGCTTCGCGATCTTCGCGCTGCAGGCCAGCGCCCAGGGCGCGGCCGCTGCGCTGCGTTTCAAGGCGGCGGGCCGCACCAGGGCGCAGCCATGAGCCTGAACGAATGGCTGGCCATCGGCTTGCTGCTGGGCTTTTTCGCGCTGCTGATGGTCGGCATTCCAGTCGGCATCACGCTGGCCACAGCCGGCTTCGTGTTCGGCTTCATGGGCTTCGGCGAAAGCCTGTTCAACCTGCTGCCGGCGCGCGTGTACGGGGTGGTGGCCAACTACCAGTGGCTGGCCATCCCGATGTTCGTCTTCATGGGTGTGATGCTGGAAAAGAGCCGGCTGGCCGAAGACTTGCTGGACGTCATCGGCCACCTGGCCGGCGGGCTGCGCGGCGGCATGGCGCTGGGCATCATCGGTGTGGGCGTGCTGATGGGTGCGACCACCGGCATCGTCGGCGCCACCGTCATCACGCTGGGCCTGTTGACCCTGCCCACCTTGCTGCGCCGTGGCTACGACCCCGGCATCGCCTGCGGCGCCATCTGCGCTTCGGGCACGCTGGGGCAGATCATCCCGCCCAGCCTCGTGCTCATCTTGTTGTCGGACATCATGCAGCTCAGCGTGGGCACGCTGTTCGCTGCGGCGGTCTTTCCGGGTCTGCTGCTGGCCGGGCTGTACTGCGCCTGGATCGTCGTGCTGGGCATGCTGCGCCCCGACGCCATGCCGCCCGTGCCCCAGGCCGAGCGCGACGGCGTCGGCCGCGCGCAACTGTGGTGGCGGGCGCTGAAGGTGGCCTTGCCGCCGCTGGCCCTGGTGCTGGCGGTGCTGGGCAGCATCATCGGCGGCGTGGCCGCGCCCACCGAGGCGGCTTCGATGGGTGCGCTGGGCGCCATCGCCGTGGTGGCACTGGCCGGGCGGCTGAACCTGAAGGTGCTGCGCGAGGTGATGCAGGGCACCACGCGCATCTCGGCCATGGTGCTGTTCATCCTGATCTGCGCCCAGGTCTTCAGCCTGGCATTCCGAGGCTTGAACGGCGAGGTGCTGATCGAGGACCTGTTCCAGTTCCTGCCCGGGGGCGTGAACGCCGACATCTTCTTCCTGTTGCTGCTGATCTTCGTGCTGGGCTTCTTCCTGGAATGGATCGAGATCAGCTACATCGCCGTGCCGCTGTTCCTGCCCATCTTCGCCGCCGCCGGTGTGGACCCAGTGTGGCTGGCGATGATGATCACCGTGATGCTGCAGACCAGTTTCCTGACGCCGCCCTTCGGCTGGGCGCTGTTCTTCCTGCGCGGCGTGGCACCGCCGCAGATCACCACGCGCCACATCTACCTGGGCGTGCTGCCCTTCGTGGGCCTGCAGTTGCTGGGGGTGACGCTGGTGTTCAGCTTCCCGGCCATCGCCACCTGGCTGCCCCAGGCCATCGGCTGGTAGGGGCAGCGGGTTTCAGCTGACAGCTGCGGGCGCCTGCGAACGTCAGTGCCCGCTCAGCGGGGCGAATTGTGCCGTGAACGCCCCGCTGATGTTGCCTTGGCGCCGGGGACGGCTGCCTGGCATGCAAGAAACTGAAATCTCATCACCGGGAGTCGCATGGACTCGTGCGCAGGCGCTGCCACTGCAGCCCGGCTTCGGGCGGCCCTGAAAAACCTGGGCCATCTTCTGGAACGCCGTGGCGATACCGCAAGTGCGCAGGCCGTGGTCGACAGCGCCACGCCTGTCGAAGCCGAACACCGCCTGCACGCGCTGAACAACAGTGCGCGCCTGCTGGAACAACTGCGCCGCTACCCCGAAGCCGAAGCGTTGATGCGCCCCAGCCTAGAGCTGAAAGCCGCGCAGCCCGATGTCATTCAGCGAAGCAAACGGCCGGCGTCGTCGATGGTCCGCAAAACCGGTCTCGCAGGCGCCCAACGCCGCGCGGGCCGGTGCCG
>ENA-ORBV01014412-ORBV01014412.1-microbial-mat-metagenome-genome-assembly--contig:-NODE-14412-length-11835-cov-4.571015_pt1 | contig 11835 bp, 11 predicted proteins | sample MGYA00237777_ERZ505514 | MGnify/ENA primary metagenome ERZ505514 (study PRJEB26160, sample SAMN06269048) | microbial mat metagenome | isolation source: Oligotrophic lake microbial mat | place... | reverse complement strand
CGGGCGCGATCATCGCGGTGGTGGCCCCGACCACGGCAGCCGCGACGACCGGCCCCAGACCCCGCGGCTGGGCGATACGGCCTTCCGTGCCCAGCGCGATGCGATGGAGCGGGCCCAGTTTGCGCTGCGCAAGCTGGCCTCGCAGGCGCATGGCGAGGCCTTGTCCCAGTTGCTCGGTGCCTGGCAGGCGCGCGACCCGCAGCAGCTGCCGCAGGCCCAGGAACTGGGCCCGAAGGTGGGTTCAGGCGTGCGGACCTCCTGGTCGCAGGCGCTGGACACCTCGCCCGGCGCGGTTCCCGACACGGCTCTGCTGCGGCTCGAGATGGCGGCCGAGGTGCCGACCCCGGCCGAGCACCTCGACGCACGGCGTCTGTTTCAGCTGCAATTGCTGACCCGGCGCAACGACCCGCCGCCGGCGCAGACCTGGGCCCAGGACGTGGGCCAGGTGCTGCAGGGCGGGTTCGAGCCCGCGGCCGAACGGCGCCTGCGCGCCGCGCTCAAGATCCTGCTCAAGCCCTGACCGGGCGTCGGCGCCTGGGTCGGGCGCGCGTGTACGAGGTGGGGGGGTGGCGCGGCGGCCGAACCCTGCGAGAATGCGCGGCAGCAAGCGGCCGGTAGCGATTGGGTGTACCTGACCGAATTGGGGGGCTGATCGTGGACTCCGTCGATGACCTGCTGCGCCGCCTGGAGCAGCTCAATGAGATCGGTGCGTCGCTGTCGAAAGAGCGCGACATCACACGGCTGCTCGAGCACATCCTGTTCGCGGCCAAAGCGATCACCAATGCCGATGGCGGTACCTTGTACCGCATGGCCGACAGCAACGCCGAGTTGCGGTTCGAGATCCTGCGGACCGATTCGCTGCGCATCGCGATGGGCGGGACCTCGGGCAAGGAGATCAGTTTTCCGAACCTGCCGCTGCGCAACGCCAGCGGCGCGCCCAACGATTCGCTGGTGGCTGCCTACGCTGCGATCCACCACCAGACCGTCAATATCGCAGACGCCTACAGCGAGCCAAATTTCGATTTTTCCGGCACGCGCCAGTTCGACGAGCGCACCGGTTACCGCTCCAAGTCCTTTCTGGCGGTACCGATGAAGAACCACGAGGGCGAGGTGATCGGGGTGTTGCAGCTGATCAACGCGCAGGTGCCCGGCACGACCGAGGTCGTCCCGTTTTCCAGCTCCGACCAGAGCCTGGTCGAGTCGTTGGCCTCGCAAGCGGCCATCGCGCTGACCAACCGGATGCTGATGAGCCAGCTCGAGGCCTTGTTCGAGTCTTTCATCAGCCTGATCAACCTGGCGATCGACGAGAAGTCGCACTACACGGGTGGCCATTGCCAGCGTGTGCCAGCGTTGACGATGATGCTGGCCGAGGCGGTGAACCAGACCACGCAGGGGCCGCTGGCGTCGTTCACGATGGACGACCGCGACCGCTACGAGCTCAAGATCGCGGGACTGCTGCACGACTGCGGCAAGGTCACGACGCCGGTGCACGTGGTGGACAAGGCGACCAAGCTGCAGACCCTGTTTGATCGCATCGAACTGATCGATACCCGGTTCGAAGTGCTCAAGCGCGACGCCGAGATCAACGCCTTGCGCCAGCAACTGCAATTTCGCGGCAAGACCGATGCAGCTGGAGAGTCTGCGATCTGGGAACAATGCAAGATGGAGATGGCAGCCATCGATGCCGACCGGGATTTCCTGCGCGCCGCCAACACCGGTGCCGAAAAGACCGCCGACGCCGACCTCGATCGGGTGCGCCGGATCGCCACCAGCCGCTCATGGCGCAACGTGGACGGCGTGGAGACCGAAATCCTGACCACCGACGAACTCGAGAACCTGACCATCCGGGCTGGCACGTTGACGCAGACCGAGCGCAACACCATCAACCACCATATCGTGGCCACGATCCGCATGCTCGAACAACTCCCCTGGCCCCGGCACCTGCGCAACGTGCCGGAGTATGCCGGTGGTCACCATGAACGCATGGATGGCAAGGGGTATCCGAAGGGCCTGACCCGCGACCAGATGTCGGTGCAGGCGCGAGTGATGGGTATCGCCGATATCTTCGAGGCGCTGACGGCCAGCGATCGGCCCTATAAACCGGGCATGAAGCTGTCGCAGGCCATGGCCATCATGCAGCGGTTCAAGCTCAATGGCCATATCGACCCCGACCTGTTCGATGTGTTCCTGGGCGAAAAGGTCTACCTGCGTTACGCCGAGCAGTTTCTCGATCCGTGGCAGATCGACACGGTCAACCTGCCGGTGCAGCAGGCCTGAAGAACGCATCGAACATGGGCAGCAGGCCTTGGAAGTCGGCGGCGAATCGCGTGCGGTTGACGAAATAGGCTTCGCTGGCCACGGCAAAGAACTCGTCCGGCGAGGTGGCTGCGTAAGGGTCCAGCCAGGGTGACTCTGCGCCGAAGCGCTCGGCCAGGCTGAGCTGGTCGCAAAAGGCCTGGTAGTGCGCAAGCAGCGTGGCATGCCAGGCATCACGTGCGGCCTTGGCGCTGGCCGCCGCCATGAAGCCGACGGGCAGGGCAGGGCAGCCGTCGGGAAAGCCGTCGCGCATGTCGATCTTGTGCGTGAATTCGTGGATCACGACGTTGTAGCCGTCGCGCGCCGATGTGCCGGAACTGGCGACGTCCTGCCAGCTCAGCATGACCGGCCCGTCCTGCATCGCCTCGCCACTGAGCACTTCGTCGTACCGGTGCACCACACCGGTATCGTCGACGGATTCCCGCCGTGCCACAACCGAACCGGGATGCACGACGATGCCCACGAAGTCGTCGTACCAGTCGATGCCCGCCAACGGCGCGCGCAGATGGAGCACCGGCAGGCAGGCCTGCGCGGCGATCGCAATCGCCATCGTGTCGGTGATGTGCAACCCGTTGGCGCCGTGGAATTCCTTGCTGTCCAGGAAGGCCCGTGTCATCTGGCGCAGCGCGTGTGTGTGGGATGGATCCGCCTGGCGCAGGAACGCATAGTGCGCCAGCGTCTGTTGCCACACGGCAGCGGGAATCTCCGTTGGGCGTGCCCGCCCGGGCAATGCCAGTTGGCGCAACCAGCGCAGGACCATCGCGCGAATCGCTCAGCAGGCCTGCGCCGGCGACAACCGGTGGCAACCCTGCGGCTCGCCCGAAGCGTCGAGCAGTAAACGTATGACCTGGGCGCGCGCGGGCGTCGCCTGCAGGTCCCAGTCGCTGAGCACGATGCGGCGCAGACCGCCCTCCAGCAGGTGATCGGCTGGCTGGTGGGTATGGCCGTGGATCAGCACGCTGGCGCCCGCATCGTGCAGCCACTGCAGCGCGGCTGGCGTGTCGACGTCGACCAGCACCGGATGGGCGCGCTTGTGCTGTTCGCTGCGCGCGCGCAACTGGCGTGCGGTTGCCTGGCGTTGTGCCAGCGGCTGCGCCAGGAATTCGGCCTGCCAGGCGGGGCTGCGCACCAGCACGCGGAACTGCTGGTAGGCGGTGTCGTCCAGGCACAAGGCGTCGGCGTGCGACAACAACCAGCGCGAGGCGCCGAGTTCGAGCACGCACGGGTCGTCCAGGCCTTGCATCGCGCACTCCCGCAGGCATTGGGGCCCGACCAGGAAGTCACGGTTGCCGCAGAGGAAAAAGAGGTCCAGCCGGCGACTGGCCTGCTGCAAAACATGCGCACACGAGCGCTCGAAACCAGGGCTGGCCGTCTGCCGCCCGGTCGGCTCCGACAATACATCGTCTCCGACCCAGACCTCGAACAGATCGCCGAGCATGAACACGGCCTGCGCCGTGGTGTGCTCCAGGTAATGCTGCCAGGCCGTGAAGGTCGCGGCAGCACCGGCGTGCAGGTGCAGGTCGGATATGAAATCGATCTGGCGCCAGCGCGGGCTCGCACTCAGGCTTCGCAGCAAGGGCCGGGCGCTGTCTGGGGGACACTCTGCGGCGATCGGTTGCGTCATGGGATCACAGGCCCGGCCCGCGGGCCGGGCGCATCGCCATCAGAGGGCGACTGCCTTGTCGATCACCACGTCCTCGTTGGGCACGTCGTCGTGGAAGCCTTTGCGGCCGGTCTTGAAGGCCTTGATCTGGTCGACCACGTCGGTGCCCTTGACCACCTTGCCGAACACCGCGTAGCCCCAGCCCTGCGCCGAGGGAGCCGTGTGATTGAGGAAACCGTTGTCGGCCACGTTGATGAAGAACTGCGCGGTGGCCGAATGCGGGTCGCTGGTGCGCGCCATGGCCACTGTGTAGTTGGCGTTCTTCAGGCCGTTGTTGGCCTCGTTGGTGATCGGGGTGCCGCTCTTCTTTTCCTTCATGCCCGGCTCGAAACCGCCGCCCTGGACCATGAAGCCGGGCATGACGCGGTGGAACACCGTGTTGTCGTAATGGCCCTTTTTCACGTATGCGAGGAAGTTTGCGGTCGAGTGGGGCGCTTTTTCGGCGTCGAGTTCGAGCGTGATGACGCCGAGTGTGCCGATATGGAGTTCTACTTGCGGATTGCTCATGTTCATTTCACCAGGGTTGCAGAGTTGATGACGAGGGGTGTCTTGGGGACATCCGATGGGAACGGTCCGGCGCCAGCGGTGGGTGTGGCTTTCATCTTCAAGACCACGTCCATGCCGCCGACGACCTTGCCAAACACCGTGTAGCCGAACAGCTGCGGTGCGCCCAGCAGGTTGGCGCGTGGCGTGTTTTCATAGACTCGCCCCTGGTATTCGAACCGCGGTACCGGGTCTCCGGGCGGAATCAGCACCGGGTCCAGGAAGGCATTGTCCTTGACGTTGATGAAGAACTGCGAGCTGGCCGAATTCGGGTCGTTGGTGCGGGCCATGGCCAAGGTGCCCACCACATTGCGCATGCCGCCCTTGGCCAGCGCATCGCGGCCCTCGTGCACGACCGGCGCGCGGGTCTTGCGCTCGGCGTAACGCGCGTCGAAGCCGCCGCCTTGCACCATGAAGTTGTCGATTACGCGGTGGAAGATGGTGCCGTCGTAGTGTTTGTCGCGCACGTATTGCAGGAAGTTCTCGACGGTTTTAGGCGCCTTGTCCGGAAACAGCTCGACGGTGAAGTCGCCGGCGCTGGTGCGAAACAGCACCTTGGGCGCGTCTTGCGCCATTACCGGCAGTGCAAGGCCGGCGCAGGCGGCGATGATGGCCAGAACAGTGCGACGACTTGATCGGTTTCGTGACGGATACACAGCGGGTTTCCTTGGGGTGGTTTGCATGGGGGGTGGCCGGCAACCCGTGCCGACGCGCGGTCAGCGTGTCGCGGAGGCGGGCCGCGCAGGCGGCGCGACAGGCCCCGGAAACGGCGCCAGCCGGTTGGCAGCCGGGTTGTTGATGAGCTGGCGGATCAAGGCGAGCTTGGGCACGACCGTCGTGTTGCCCGAGTCGAGTTGTACCGCCCGGCTGTAAGCCTCGCTGGCCAGGCGCGCATAGACGTCGCCCAGGTTTTCGTGTGCGATCGCATAACTGCGGCTGTTGCGCGTGGCCATCTCCAGTGCCTCACGCGCTTTCTCGAAGCGGCCCTGATCCACATAGAGCACCGCGACATTGTTGTACGGCTCCGGCAATTCCGGATATTCCTGGATCAGTGCTTCATACGTGGCGATGGCAGCCTCGCGCTGGCCACCATCCTGCTGGATCAGGCCCTTGAGAAACCGCATCTGCGGATCGCGTGGTTTGCGGGCCAGGTATTGATCGGCCTTGGCCAGGGCCGCCGACAGCTGGCCGTCGCGCAGCAACTGGTTGACCGGGGCGTAATCGTCCGCACGAACCGGAACTGTTGCGAAAACAAGGGTGGCGACCAGGCAGAACAGGCGTATGCGCTGACCAATGCCGCTGCCGGAAAGCATCATGAAATCTCCTGTAGCGGGGCGGGGCGCATTGCCATGGCGATGCGCCCTATACTGAGCCGGATTGTAGCCCAGGGGGTCGGGCAGATTCGTCCTTGACAAGGTCAGCACCGGGCTACGAAACTCCGTTGTCCTCGACGCTCGCCGTCGCTTTTTCCATGGCCCTGCCGGGGCACCCTTGCGCAAGTATGAGCCTTCGTATCTACAACACGCTGTCGCGTGCCGTCGAACCTTTCTCCGCGATCGAGCCAGGCCATGTGCGCATGTATGTCTGCGGCATGACGATCTACGATCTGTGCCACATCGGGCACGCCCGCATGATGATGGCCTTCGACGTGGTCCAGCGCTGGCTCAGGGCCAGCGGCTTGCGCGTGACCTACGTGCGCAACATCACCGACATCGACGACAAGATCATCCGGCGCGCACTCGAGCGCGGCATCACGATCCGCGAGCTGACCGAGGAGATGATCGAGGCGATGAACCGCGATATCGGCGCCCTGGGCATCGAGACGCCGAGCATCGAACCGCGTGCGACCGACTATGTGCCGCAGATGCTGAGCCTGATTGGTCGCTTGCAGGATAAGGGCCTGGCCTATCAGGCCGAGGGTGGCGATGTCAACTTTTCGGTGCGCAAGTTTGCCGGTTACGGCAAGTTGTCGGGCAAGTCGCTTGACGAGTTGCGTGCCGGTGAGCGTGTTGCCGTGCTCGAAGGCAAGCAGGATCCGCTGGACTTCGTGTTGTGGAAGTCGGCCAAGGCGTTTGAGCCGGAAGACGCGAAGTGGGCCAGCAACTACGGCGTGGGCCGGCCCGGCTGGCATATCGAGTGTTCGGCCATGTGCGGCGAGACGCTGGGCGAGACGATCGACATCCATGGCGGTGGAGCCGACCTGCAGTTTCCGCACCACGAGAACGAGATCGCGCAAAGCGAGGGCGCCAATGGCAAACCGCTGGCGCGGTTCTGGATGCACAACGGCTTCGTGCGGGTCGACAACGAGAAGATGTCCAAGAGCCTGGGCAACTTCTTCACCATTCGCGAAGTGCTGGCGCGTTACGACGCCGAGACGGTGCGATTCTTCCTGGTGCGCACCCATTACCGCAGCGCACTGAACTACAGCGACCAGCATCTGGACGATGCGGCAACCGCCCTGCGGCGTCTTTACACCACCTTGCAGACCGTGCCGCCCGAGCCGCTCGATGCAGTGGACTGGAGCCAGCCGTTTGCCGCGCGATTCAAGGCCGCGATGGACGAGGATTTCGGCACGCCGGAGGCGGTGGCGGTGTTGTTCGACCTGGCCAGCGAGATCAATCGCAGCCGCTCGCGAGCCCTGGCGGGCCTGCTGCGGGCCCTGGGCGCTTGCCTCGGACTGCTGCAGTTGCAGCCCGATGAATACCTCCAGCGGGGGGGTGGTTCGGACCAGCCGTCGTTGGACGATGCGACGATCGAACACTTGATTGCGCAGCGTGCCAGCGCCAAGCAGGCGCGCGATTTTGCGCGGGCGGATCAGATCCGCCGTGAACTGGCCGACATCGGTGTCGTGCTCAAGGACGGTCCGGCCGGCACCCAATGGGAACGTGCACGATGACGACCACCGCGTCGCGCCGCGCGCGCGTGGGCATGGAGGGCCTCGAATGAAACTGCCCCGACGCGCAATGCGTTCGCTGGTCGTGCCTCGGCCAGAGGCCACGGCCCTTCGTCCTGTCCTGCTCTGCGCAGGCAGAGTCGGAGCCGCACGACTCAGCCCCACGGGGGCCGTCCGTGACTTCGGAGCGGCCGGGCGGCACTGACATGGCGCCTGTCAACGACTCCGTCTTGTCCCTGGCCCAACCCGGCTACTGGGAAGATGCCTGCAAGCACCTGTCGCGCAAGGACAGGGTCATGAAACGCCTGATCGCGCAGTCCGATGGCGCTTGCCTGCAGACCCGCGGCGATGCGTTCGTGACGTTGGCACGCAGCATCGTCGGGCAGCAGATTTCGGTCAAGGCAGCGCAGAGTGTCTGGGACCGTTTCGTGTTGTTGCCGCGCAAGATGACGGCGGCCAGCGTGCTCAAGCTCAAGGTCGACGACATGCGCGCGGCCGGCCTGTCCGCGCGCAAGATCGAGTACCTGGTCGATCTGGCGTTGCACTTCGACAGCGGTGCGATCGATGTCGAGGCCTGGAAGTCGATGGACGACGAAACCATCGTCACCGAGTTGGTCGGCATCCGCGGCATCGGCCGCTGGACGGCCGAGATGTTCCTGATCTTTCACCTGATGCGGCCCAATGTATTGCCGCTCGACGATGTGGGGCTGATCAACGGCATCAGCCAGAACTATTTCTCCGGTGACGTGGTCAGCCGCAGCGATGCGCGCGATGTCGCCGTGGCCTGGACGCCATATTGCAGCGTCGCGACTTGGTATATTTGGCGCTCGCTCGACCCGCTGCCGGTCGCCTATTGACCGGGCGTGTGGTGGCGCGCGGTTGGCCACGCCGGCCGGCGGCCCGGCGATGCGTTGTTCAAGACATGGAGCCTCATGGTGGCAAAAAAAACTTTCCTCGACTTTGAGCAACCGATCGCTGAGCTGGAGTCCAAGATCGAAGAGCTGCGTTACGTGCAGACCGAATCGGCAGTCGACATCTCGGCCGAAATCGCCCAGCTGAACAAGAAGAGCCAGCAACTCACCAAGGATATCTACAGCGACCTGACGCCCTGGCAGATCACCAAGATTGCGCGCCACTCGGAGCGGCCCTACACGTTGGACTATGTGGGCGAGATCTTCACCCATTTCGTCGAGATGCACGGCGACCGGCATTTCGCCGACGACCTGAGCATCGTCGGCGGGCTGGCCCGTTTCAACGGCAACGCCTGCATGATCATCGGCCAGCAAAAGGGGCGTGGCACGAAGGAGCGGGCGCTGCGCAACTTCGGCATGTGCAAGCCCGAAGGTTACCGCAAGGCCTTGCGCCTGATGAAGACGGCCGAGAAGTTCAAGCTGCCGGTGTTCACCTTCGTTGACACGCCGGGAGCGTACCCCGGCATCGACGCCGAGGAACGCGGCCAGTCGGAGGCCATTGGGCGCAACATCTTCGAGATGGCCCAGCTCGAGGTGCCGATCATCACCACGGTGATCGGTGAGGGCGGCTCGGGCGGCGCGCTGGCGATCTCGGTGGCCGACCAGGTGTTGATGCTGCAGTATGCGGTGTATTCGGTCATCAGCCCCGAGGGTTGTGCGTCGATCCTGTGGAAGACCTCGGACAAGGCGCCCGACGCGGCGGACGCGATGGGCATCACGGCGCATCGGCTCAAGGCGATGGGCCTGATCGACAAGATCGTCAATGAACCCGTGGGCGGCGCGCATCGCGACCACAAGCAGATGGCGGCCTTCCTGCGCCGAGCGCTCGGCGACGCGTTCCGGCTGGTCAGCGATCTCAAGGGCAAGGAACTGGTCGACCGCCGGTATGAACGGCTGCAGGCGTATGGCCGCTACACCGACACCAAGGCCGACGCCAAGGTCGGCGGAAAGTAGTCTGGCGCCGACGGCCACGCGCGAGTGGCCTGCCGTGGCGCAGGCATTGGCGGCATTCGACCCTGCGCTGCCGCTGGCGGTGGCGTTCAGTGGTGGTGCCGATTCCACCGCTTTGCTGCTGGCCTGCGCTCGTCGCTGGCCCGGGCAGGTGGTGGCTATCCACGTGCACCATGGCTTGCAGGCCGCCGCTGACGATTTCGAGCGTCATTGCGCCGCGTTGTGCGCAGAATTGCGCGTGCCTCTGATCGTGCGCCGGGTGGACGCGCGCCATGGCGCGGGCGAGAGCCCGGAAGACGCTGCGCGCAACATGCGCTACCAGGCGCTGGACGCTGCGGTGCGCGCCGCGGACGGATCGATCCGTTATCCCAGCGTGGCGTTGGCGCAGCATGCGGACGACCAGGTCGAGACCTTGTTGCTGGCGCTGAGCCGCGGCGCCGGTTTGCCGGGGCTGGCGGCAATGCCGGCGCAGCGGGAGCGGCGTGGCGTGGTCTATCACAGGCCCTTGCTGGCGGTGCCGGGAGCGGACCTGCGCGCCTGGCTGGCCAGCCATGGCGTGGCCCATGTGGAGGATCCCAGCAATGCGGACGAATCGCTGACCCGCAACCGCATCCGGGCGCGTTTGCTGCCGGCGTTGCAGGCTGCGTTCCCGCAGTTCCGCGAGACCTTTGCACGCAGTGCGCAGCATGCGGCCCGGGCCCAGCAGTTGCTCGATGTGATGGCGCAGGCCGACATGGATCGCATCGCCGAGCCCAACGGTTTGCCGATCGCCGCCCTGCAGTCGATTCCGGGCGAACGCCAGGCCAACCTGTTGCGCCACTGGCTGCGCGCGCGTCATGACGTTGCCGCCAGCGCGGCCCAGTTGCGTGAACTGCAGCGCCAGATCGCGGCCTGCACCACGCGCGGCCACCGGATCGACATCCGGGTGTCCACCGGCTTTGCGCGGCGTCGGGGCGGATTGTTGTGTTGGTACAATGGCCGGCCCGATCCGACCTAGCCGAGCACGGTATTCAGGTCCGCTGCCGCAGCAAAGGCAGCCGCCGCAGCAATGGCGCGGGCGCAGCAGAACCCGACTTTTTCACATCCAATGGCTTTGATCGTTCACAAATACGGTGGCACGTCCATGGGCTCGACCGAGCGCATCGGCAATGTCGCCAAACGCGTTGCCAAGTGGGCCCGTGCCGGGCATCAGATGGTTGTTGTGCCCAGCGCGATGAGCGGCGAGACCAATCGCCTGTTGGCACTGGCCAAGGAACTCGCACCAGCCAAGCCGACAGCCGACTACAGCCGTGAACTCGACATGCTGGCCGCCACCGGCGAGCAGGCTTCGTCTGCCTTGCTGGCGATCGCACTGCAGGCCGAGGGTCTGGGATCGGTCAGTTATGCTGGCTGGCAGGTGCCGATTCGCACCAACAGCGCCTACACCAAGGCGCGCATCGAGTCGATCGACGACAAACGGGTGCGGGCCGACCTGGCCAAGGGCAAGGTCGTCATCGTGACCGGTTTCCAGGGTATGGACGAGCATGGCAACATCACGACGCTGGGCCGTGGCGGCAGCGACACATCGGCTGTTGCGGTGGCGGCGGCGATGAAGGCCAAGGAATGCCTCATCTATACCGACGTGGATGGTGTTTACACCACCGATCCGCGGGTGGTGCCGGAGGCAAGGCGCCTGCGGACTGTCAGTTTTGAAGAAATGCTGGAGATGGCCTCGCTGGGCTCCAAGGTGCTGCAGATTCGCTCGGTCGAATTCGCCGGCAAGTACCGCGTGCCGCTGCGGGTGTTGTCGAGCTTCACGCCGTGGGACATTCCAATCGACGAGGAGGCCGGCTCCGGCACCTTGATCACTTTTGAGGAAGACGAAAACATGGAACAAGCCATTGTTTCAGGCATCGCGTTCAACCGCGACGAGGCAAAGATATCGGTACTGGGTGTGCCCGACACCCCGGGCATTGCCTACCAGATCCTGGGCCCGATTGCCGAGGCCAACATTGACGTGGATGTGATCATCCAGAACCTGAGCAAGGACGGCAAGACCGACTTCAGCTTCACGGTACACCGCAACGACTATGCCAGGGCGATCGACCTGCTCAGGGAACAGGTCATGCACCGCCTGGGCTCCAAGGACATCGTCGGTGACGCCAAGATCTGCAAGGTGTCCATCGTCGGCATCGGCATGCGCAGCCATGTCGGCGTGGCCAGCCGCATGTTCCGCGTGCTGAGCGAAGAGGGCATCAACATCCAGATGATCTCCACCAGCGAGATCAAGACCTCGGTCGTGATCGACGAAAAATACATGGAGCTTGCGGTGCGGGCCTTACACAAGGCCTTCGACCTGGACCAGGTTCCGGCTGACACCCTCTCGCAGTCATGACATAATGCCTCAGCTTTCGTTTTGACGAACAGGAAACGTGACCGAGTGGCCGAAGGTGCTCCCCTGCTAAGGGAGTATGGGGTGTAGAGCCTCATCGAGGGTTCGAATCCCTCCGTTTCCGCCA
>ENA-ORBV01014410-ORBV01014410.1-microbial-mat-metagenome-genome-assembly--contig:-NODE-14410-length-11835-cov-10.599422_pt1 | contig 11835 bp, 14 predicted proteins | sample MGYA00237777_ERZ505514 | MGnify/ENA primary metagenome ERZ505514 (study PRJEB26160, sample SAMN06269048) | microbial mat metagenome | isolation source: Oligotrophic lake microbial mat | place... | reverse complement strand
TCTCCAATGAGAACAACTAAGACAAGGTATATCATTTAATACAAGCGGTATGAATTTCAAAAAAATGCATCCTACTTTTGAAAAGACAGTCGTATTCTTCGTCTTTACTCATGATGCAGACTTTTTATCAAAGAAAATTGACGGCAGTTTATATACAACAAATTATGAAGCTGTTGCCTCAAGACCATTACGGGGTCAACGACCAGACTTAGTTGCATTTTCACAAAACGCACAATTTACTTTAGAAGCAAAGGGACGTCACCAAACAAATCCAGGTAATATGATTAACCATAAAGCTCAAGCAGGTTCTGGAAATTACCCAAGAAACTTTTCAGTAGCTTGTGTTTCATATAATTTGTTCGGACAAGTTACTTGTAAGTATCACGACCCATTTAATGATATCATTCGATACGACAATCAGGCTTTGCAAAAAGCTACGAAAAAATATTACTCTGGATTAGCTGATTTTCTTGACCAAAAATATTTCAAATATCAGGAGTTTGACTTTCAGGGAGAACAATTTTATGAAATTGAATTATCATATCGAAACTTTGAAAAATTATTTCCTGAAGAGTTTCCCTTTAGACATATGTGGCACTTTGAAATACTCGACTTTTATAGACCGCGATTAATACTTCCAAAAAACATTCGTGAGTATGCAGAGAACGGTTTAACAAATGAAACCAAACCTTTTATTTTTGAAGGAAAAGAACAAAACGAAAATATTTATATTGACAATGACAGAGTTGGACTGCGAATTAGATAGAAGAAAAACGCCCTATAACAGCACCTACAAAAAATTGGCGGTTCAGTGGTTAAATGAAGTTTTGTGCTTCGTATCAAGTTTTGTGGTGGCAGACAGTTTTGTGCTTCGAAATCGCCAACTTCTTGTAGCTGCCAACCGTTACCTTCAATGCTATTGGGACAGTGCAAAATTGAACAGATAACGACTTAAACAGAGCTAAAAATATTACCTTAGCGGACAAATGAGCAGCAAGAAAAAATTAACTTCAATTGAAATATGTGCAGGTGCTGGTGGACAGGCACTCGGACTTGAACTATCCGGGTTTGACCACCTTGCCCTTGTTGAAATTGAACCTCTTGCCTGTCAGACTTTGAAAGTCAACAGACCCAAATGGAATGTAATTGAAGCTGACGTAAGAAATTTCTCTGCAAAAGAATTTAAAGGTGTTGACCTGTTAGCAGGTGGCGTTCCTTGCCCTCCGTTTTCAATTGCAGGCAAACAACTTGGACATCTTGACGAAAGAGATTTGTTTCCTGAAGCATTACGACTTGTAAGAGAATGTAATCCTAATGCTATTTTGTTAGAAAATGTTCGTGGACTTCTTGACAATAAATTTTCAGATTACAGAGAAGAAATTCTTAGTGAACTTGCTGACTTAGGATATTTATGCGACTGGAAATTGGTAAATGCCTCCGACTATGGAGTTTCTCAGTTAAGACCGAGAGCAATCTTAATTGCTATGAAGAAGAAATATTTTCCATTCTTCCAATGGCCACAAAAACACACGACAAATCCAATGACAGTTGGTGAGTTGCTCTATGATGAAATGAATTCATTAGGTTGGGAAAATATTGAGAATTGGAAAAATCAAGCTAACGGAATTGCACCAACATTAGTAGGCGGTTCAAAAAAACACGGTGGGGCGGACTTAGGGCCAACAAGGGCTAAAGCTGCTTGGGCGAATTTAGGGGTTGACGGTAAAGGACTAGCAGAACATCCACCAATAAATGGATTTAAAGCAATGCCTAGATTGACACTAAAAATGACAGCATTGGTTCAAGGCTTTCCTAAAGAATGGAATTTTATTGGTAAGAAAACACCTGCATACAGACAAGTAGGCAACGCTTTTCCACCCCCAGTAGCAAAAGAAATTGGCAAATCAATTATTAAGGCATTTAGTAAATATGAAACAGAAGCCCTCAAAAGGAAAAGGCTCAAGAGCCAAACTGCGTGAGTTCTTCCTTGCTAACGTGGGCAAGATTTTAGACTCTGACACTTTGCGTGATGTTGCAGGAACAAGTGAATGGGGCAGACGTGTTCGTGAATTACGAAACGAAGAGGGTATGAATATTATAACTCACAACGACAGAAGTGATTTGAAAGTCGGTAAATATTTGCTTGCAGATCTTAAAATTAAACCTGCTTTTGAGAGAGGAATTTCAAAAGAAACAAGAGCATTCGTTCTTGACAGAAATGGTTTTACTTGTCAAATGTGTGGAGCAGCAGCAGGAGAACCACACCCATACGACCAAGGTAGAAAAACACGTTTGCATATTGGGCACATCATTGATAAATCAATGGGTGGGACAGATGAAGCAAATAATTTAAGAGCCATTTGTTCTGTTTGTAATGAAGGAGCTTCTAACTTGACATTAAACCGACCAGACACAATTAAACTCATTGCTCAAGTCAGAAGAGCACCAGCAAAAGACCAACTAGACGTTTTAAAATGGTTGGTGCAGAAATTCCCAAATCAAGCTGACGACCTGACGAAAAAGTGAGAAGCACAGCCGCTAATCGAGTAGCCTGCCCCGCCACCTGTCGGTTACGGGGAGAGGCGCTTACATCACTGTACCCCACTGCTATCTGTGCTTCTAAGCAGAGCCACTAAAGCAACGAGGTATGTACGCGCAAAATAATCAGCAGACAACTGTCAACAGTTTTTTACTGTGGTCTGTCGTCTGCGGACTGTTGACTTTTCTTCCTCACCCCGCTATCGCCTGGATTAAATCATATTCGGTGATGATGTGCAGGTGACCGCCTCTGTCGGTAACGAGCACTGCGCTATTCACTTTATTGATGAGCGCAGAAATTTCTTTTGTGGTTGCATTTAAATCAACAAACGGAAAAGGGGGCGACATGAGCTCGCCCACATTTTTTTGTGCATCGGCAAGATTATTCAGCAGCGCATTGAGGATGATGTGCTCGGAAACGGAGCCGACCAGCTCGCCATTTTCGGTGACGGGCAGTTGCGAGATGCCTTTTGCTTTCATCACCGCGATGGCTTCGCGCAGCGATTTGTCTTTGGCGATGGTGAGGAAATGCTTCACTTCTTTTTTGCGGATGATGCTCTCGGCATCGGGCATGGTGACTTCGAGAAACCTGCGGTCGCGCAGCCAGTCCTCATTATAGAGCTTGGCAACATAGCGGCTGCCGTGGTCGTGAAACACAACGACAACGACATCGGTTTCTTTCAGTTGCTCTTTCATCTGCAGCAATCCCGCTACGGCAGAGCCTGCGGAGTAGCCCACGAAAATGCCTTCTTCTTTGGTGATGCGTCTCGCCATGAGCGCGCCATCTTTGTCGGTCACTTTTTCAAAATGGTCAATCACTTTGAAATCAATGTTGGCGGGAATGATGTCTTCGCCAATGCCTTCGGTGATGTAGGTGTAAATTTCTTTCGGGTCAATCTCCCCCGTTTCGTGATATTTCTTCAGCGCAGAGCCATACGTGTCAATCGCCCAGATTTTGATGTTTGGATTCTTTTCTTTCAGATATTTTCCTGCGCCTGAAATAGTGCCGCCTGTGCCTGTGCCCACTACGAGGTGCGTAATCTTGCCTTCGGTCTGCTCCCATATTTCAGGACCGGTGGTTTCATAATGCGCCTGGGTGTTGGCGAGGTTGTCATATTGGTTTACGTAAAACGCATTTGGCGTTTCCTGCGCGATGCGTCTTGAGGTGGAATAATAGGAGCGCGGGTCTTCAGGCTCCACATCGGTGGGGCACACAATCACTTCTGCGCCCATCGCTTTCATCACATCGGTTTTCTCTTTCGACTGCTTGTCGGTGGTGGTGAAAATACATTTGTAGCCTTTCACGATGCCGCAAATCGCCAAGCCCATGCCGGTGTTGCCGGAGGTGCCTTCCACGATGGTGCCACCGGGTTTCAGCAGTCCTTTCTTTTCTGCTTCTTCCACCATCTTCAGCGCCATGCGGTCTTTGATGCTGTTGCCGGGGTTAAAGAATTCCACCTTTGCCAGCACCGTAGCCTTCACGCCTTTGGTCACTTTGTTGAGTTTCACGAGAGGCGTGTTGCCGATTGCTCCGAGGATGTTTTCGTGGTACATGGTTAGTTGCGAGTTTGTAAGTTACGGGTTACGAGTTATGAATAAGTTGCGCGTTATAGGTTTTTGCGTTGCGAGTTTAAAGAATAAATTTTGAAGTTTTACAACCCGAAACCCGCAACTCGAAAACCCGCAAACTCATTTAATTTCCCTCTCCTCAAACCTCATCCCGAATTTTTCTAATTCGCGCATCACGGGTACATACACTTCTTTCACGGTGGGAATCACCACACCTTGCAGGTTTATTTTCTTTTGCAATAGCATCTTCGCGCTGATGGCAACGGGCAAGCCTACGGTTTTTGCCATTGCGGTGTTCACGCGGTCATCGCCCGTCACCACGAAGTAGGCGTGTGACTCGCACGACTTGCCGTTCATCTCATAGTTGAATTTATGCCACATCACGAGCATGTCTTTATCATCGGGGTCGAGCGTCCATTTATCTTCGAGCATCTTTTGGAGGATTTGCGCGGGCGTGGCATTCTTCAATCCCACCTTTTTATCTTCAAACACACCGAGCCATTTCATGCGGTGCATTTCTTCTGAGTCAATATCCCAGTTCATGTAATAAGCGAGCTTCAACTCAACGGGTGCAACTGCATCATAATAAAGAAACGAGTTGATGAACTCGCGGTAGGTCATCGTTTCAGTGTCTTCCATCGTGTAGGAATCATCGGTAGCGCCTATTTGCACAAACGCATTCCAGGTGCGGCAATAGCCCGGTCTGCGCAGCGTGCCGCGATAAATTGTTTTTACTTCCTGCAAATTGTAAGAGTCAAGATACTTGAGAGAATCACGATTTGCATAGCCTTCAAAATATCCATAGCCGGGAATTTGAATCATTTCCGTTCTGCGAAACAAACGGTGATAGGGAATGTATTTGAATGTTCCTTCCTGCCTGAACTTCACAATGCCTTGTCCGGCAAGAACCACGTTGCGCGGGTTCCACGTGAATTTATATTTCCACGGATTATCTTTTTCACTTTCAGGCGCAAGTAATCCGCCCGTGAAACTTTCAAACGCAGTCATCTTTCCTCCCTGTGCGCGAATGCGGTCAATCACCTGCATTGCCGACATGTGGTCAATGCCGGGGTCAACGCCCATTTCATTTAAAAACAACAATCCTTTTCTTTTCACTTCCGCATCCAGCTTCTTCATTTCATCGGAAACATACGAAGCGGTGATGAGGTCTTTGCCTGTTTCCAAACAAACGCTTGCCACTTTAGGATGCAGCAACGCAGGCAGCATGGAAATCACTAAATCAGATTCGGAAACAAGTTGCTGTGTTAATGCTGAATCACTTGCATTGAATTCACGAATGAACAACTTCTCAGAAGCAGGAAATAGCTGTTTTGCATTATCTGGAAACTGGTCGCCAATCGTAAGCTTCCAATCTTCGGTAGTTGCATCTGCAAGCAGTTGCTTGATTAACGCGCTGCTTGATTTTCCCGCTCCGAGTATGAGGATATTTTTCATTAGTTTAGAAAACAGATTCCATCGCTTTGAGCGATGGAATCTGTACGCGCAAATCTAAGAAAATGAATATCCTCGAAATTAAAACCGAAGTAAAAGTTTACGACAATGCAGCGGAGCTTGGAAAGGATGACCAATCATTGCTGATAAAAGCAAAGGAAGCGTTGCAAACGGCTTATGCGCCTTATTCAAAGTTTCATGTGGGCGCTGCGCTTCTTCTCGATGACGGCACTGTGGTAAAGGGGAGCAATCAGGAGAATGCTTCGTTTCCGCTGGGGTTATGTGCCGAGCGCGTTGCGCTTGCAAATCAAGCAGCCAACTTTCCCAATCAAAAAGTGAAAGCAATCGCAGTATCTGTTGAAAATGCAATTGCCGACAGCATCGCATCGCCTTGCGGCATGTGCAGGCAGGCGTTGCTGGAAAGTGAAGTGAAACAGAATTCAGCAATAAAAATTCTATTGAAAGGTCCTTCTGCGGAAGTGTATGAGATTGATTCAATAAAGCAGTTGTTGCCTTTGGCGTTTAGTTCTAAGAATCTTTAGAACTTACAATCCGGCTAATTTTACCGCAAACATTTTAAATGGAAACCAGGACAACTTCGCTTGCCATCGAACTGGAAGAACGCTACGGAGCGCAGAACTATCACCCCCTGCCTGTGGTGCTGCACAAAGGCAGAGGAGTATATGTGTGGGATGTGGAAGGCAAGAAATACTATGACTTCCTCTCTGCTTATTCAGCCGTGAGCCAGGGGCATTGCCACCCGAAGATATTGAAAGCATTGAATGAACAGGCAGAGTTGCTCACGCTCACTTCACGCGCTTTTCACAACAATGTATTGGGCGAGTTTGAGAAGTCTGTTTGCGAGTATTTCGGCTTTGACCGCGTGTTGCCAATGAACACAGGCGTTGAAGCGGTGGAGAGCGCGATTAAACTTGCGCGCAAGTGGGGCTATGAAAAGAAAGGCATTGCCGAAAACCAGGCGAAGATTATTTTCTGCGAAAACAATTTTCACGGAAGAACTACTACGGTTATCTCCGCGTCAACGGATGAAGATTCAAGGAAGAACTTCGGTCCGTTTATGCCGGGATTGGTTGTGATTCCTTACAATGATTTGAGGGCGTTGGAAAAAGCGTTGGAAGATAAAAACGTATGCGGCTTTATCGTTGAACCGATTCAGGGGGAAGCGGGAGTGTTTGTTCCCGATGATGGTTATTTGAAAGGCGCTGCTGATTTATGCAAGGAGGCAAACGTATTGTTTATTGCCGATGAAATTCAAACAGGAATTGGCAGAACAGGGAAGCTTTTGTGTTGCGACTATGAAGACGTGAAGCCCGACATGTTGCTTTTGGGAAAGGCGCTGGGCGGTGGCGTGTTGCCTATTTCCGTTGTGTTGGCAGATGATGAAATCATGTTGTTGTTGAAACCCGGGCAGCATGGCTCCACCTTTGGCGGCAACCCGCTTGCATGTCGTGTTGCGATAGCCGCGCTGGAAGTTGTGAAAGATGAAAAGCTCGCTGCCAATGCATTTCGTCTTGGCGAGGTGTTCAGAAGCGAGTTGAAGAAAATTGAAAGTCCTTTAATAAAAGAAGTGCGCGGCAAGGGATTACTCAATGCAATCACCGTGCAGTCGGAAACGCCCGATATGGCTTGGGACATTTGCCTGAAGCTGATGGACAACGGACTGCTTGCGAAGCCTACGCATGGCGATAAAATCAGGTTTGCTCCTCCATTAGTTATCAACGAAACGCAGATGATGGAATGCGTGGAGATTATCACGGATACATTGAACGATTGATTGCTGGGCAGTTCTAAAAATTGTTTTTTACCGCCTCACCCCATCCCTCTGCAGAAGGAGAGGGAGTTGGAAATAGAATTTTTAGAACTGCCCTGCTGCAACAGCAGCGGCATTATTTCGCCTCCTGTATTTTTCCAAATTTCACCCTGCCCCACACACGCTCGTGCAGATAGAAGAGTAATATCTTGGTGAATAACTCGGCAAGCCCGATGGTGCTCGCCTGATAGATTGCCGGCACTTTGAGCGGTTCATCGCTGCCGAAAAAATGGATGATAACAAAAGAAATGATAATCGTATCTATCGTGCCGACCATGCGCCAGCTTACCGCTTTTCCAAAGCTCTTAAAGTGCGAATCCTTGTGCCTTTTCTTTCCGATGCGCAGCCAGATGCGCTCATGGCAGAAATAGAGAATTGTTTTGGTAAACACTTCCACGCTGCCAATCTTCAGCGCCTGTGTGATGTTGCCCGTGATAAGCCATGAAAGCAGGATGGTATCCATCGTGCCTATGATGCGCCAGGTGATGCCTTTGGTAATACTTCTTGCCCGTGTGTCGCGCATTTAGTTTTTGCCGAAAATCTTATCCATAAACACGTTACGGAATATCCCCTGCGGGTCAGTTTGCGCTTTCAAAGTAAGAAAGTCATTCCATCTTTCATACAATAATTTGAAATCATGCAACGCAGGGGTGAACTCTTTTCCCCAATGCGGTCGTCCGTTGAATTGCTGCATCAACTTTTCAAACAATTCAAAGTAAGTTTTCCAGCGCGTGTCGCCATAGAGGTAGCAGCCAATGTAACAACTGTCGCGCTTGTAGGCGGGGCTGAGCCAATAGGTGTCGCCTTTCACAAAGCGCACCTCCACCACAAAATTTACGTTCAGCTTGTTGTCTTCAATCATCTGCCGCAGGGCGAGCAGTGCCGCAGCGGTGTGTTCAAGAGGTATCGCGTATTCGCTCTCCCTGTGTTTGGGCGGCATCGGTACATTAAATAGTTCGTAGCTCTTTCCTATCCTTTTTATTTTCTTCAAATGCAACGCGCTGATGAAGTTGTTGATGGCTGGTATTTTTTCAGGAAAACGATTTCCCATTCGCAGGAACAATGCAAACACATAATCTGCCACAAGCGTGTCTTCCACCCATTTCATCAATCTGTTTCGCTTGGCGGGCTGGTCTTGCACACGCTGATAGCGATACACCATCATCTGCTCCACATGCGGAAACCACCAGAACTTTACATGGTCATTCTTTTGCAACAATTCAGGAAGTTGCTACAGCGCATCTTCGAAGCGCATTGGCGATGAATCTTCACGAAGCTCAAACGCATCGGTGCATTGCAAGGTAATTTCCGACACGATGCCCAGCGCGCCCACGCTCACGCGAAACGCATCGAGCCGCTCATCATTTTCTTTCAACTCCAGCACTTCGCCATCGCCCTGCACAATGCGCATCGCCATGATGGAGGATGACAGCACCTGGAAATTGATACCCGAACCGTGCGTGCCCGTTGCCGTTGCGCCCGCAAGGCTCTGCTCCGAAATGGAGCCAAGCTGCTTCATCGCCATGTGGCGTTCAGCCAGAAACTTATTGAGTGACTTCAGCCTGATGCCCGCCTGCACACGCACGCGCTGTTGAAACCTGTCCACTTCCTTCACGTGGTTGCAATGGTCGAGGCTCACGAGATATTCATCGGAACAAGCCATAGGCGACCACGAATGTGCGCCACCCACTACGCGCACTTTCTTCCCCGCAGCGCGCGCCTCGCGCACCACCTGCTGTATCTCCGCTTCTGATTTTGGAAAATAGATTACCTCGGGGCGGCACGATTCATTGCCCGCCCAATTGCGAAACCGGAAATTGCGAGAGGTTTCCATTCGGGGAGCGTGAAAGTTATAGAATATTAGGAATTGGTTGGTAGCGGGCGGTTGGTATTTAACAAATGTTTTTGGTTTGGAAGTTTCCTTTCATTGATTAAATAAAAAAAGCCTCTCCATTTTACCGGAGAGGCTTTTACAAGACCTAAGTTGATATTTTGATTAAGGTACAGTTACAGTTTTTGTGAACGCAACTCCCATGCCAGCGCTGTTGAATGCAGCGGCAGTAGCTTTTGCATCAATAAACGAAGGAAGGCTGTCGAAAGCAACTTCACGCTCAGTGCCGATGATGAAGGATGCATAAGAGTTGCCCACCTTCAGCGTGATTTGGTTGCCTGTTTGCGTCACCTGGAAGTCAGGAGTCATTATGCCAAAGCAAAATCCTTTTGCGCCCTTGATGGCTTTGGTGTTTACGAGCACTTCGCCCTTCACGATGCCGCCAATAATTTCAGCTTCAGGCTGTGACGGAATCGTAGCAGGCTCAGTTTCAGTTTTTGCAAGATGGAACGTGCTCAACTGAATAATTGTACCGGCATCTATACCAGCCATAGCTGCAACTAACTCTACGTAGTCGGCAGTGAGGTTAAACCTTTCCACGAAAACAAACTGCGCCACGAGAAAAGCTTCTTTATGGCTCACCCCGTTTTGCTTATAGTTATTGTATTTAGTGCCAAGTTCATTTGTTGCAGAAGTAAGTTCGGCAGCAGTAACAGGCAAGTCAGCCGGAATAAATACCGTGGGGTTGCTCATCAAAGCGCCAATCACGTTATTGCCAAACTGCACCTGGCTTAAAGGATTCATTCTTACGTAGTCTTTTAAAATTTCTGGTTTGCGTATCATAGCGTAGTGTTTTAATTTCCTCTTTGTAGGAGAGTTAATGTAAGAAGGTTTCACGCTAAAGGAAACGAGTTTCTCACGAATGATTTAGCCCTGCTCATCAATGCTTTTGAGTTGTGCAAAAAGGAGAAAGGGTTGTGCAAAAAGGAGCAACTGTTTTTTTGACAAAAAAACGGCTGTGCATTAATGAGCAGGCTAAAGTGGTTAATGAGCGGAGGGTGTGGGATAGTGAGGCAAGAAGAAGCTACAAGTTCATACTTAGGTTATTTGGATGGGGAATAAAAAGAGGGAGATTGAGGGGGATAAAAGCAACCCGCAGTTGTACAATAACAGCCGCTTCACTTACGTGCGGAAGATTTGTGTTTGCTTGTGGGTTTGGATGGGGAAGAAAAAGAGGTATTTTGGGAGTTAATGCGAAACAGGAAAGCGGGCTGAGTTTCGTGTTAACTCCCGAAATGGGGTGGATACACGAAGTAAAATAATTTTTAACTTCGTGTGTAAACAAGTTACCGGCAACCAAATTTACCAACGCACATTTTAATAAACCATCGGAAAGTTTTATTTACTTCTTTTTTTGCAGCGGCCACATTATCAAATAAAAATTTTCCATTGGATGGGTATAGGTAATTGACTGTAAATTTTATCTCATCGTTAATAATTAGCTTTTTAATCCAAGCGATTTCCCAACGGCAACACTTTCCTCGCCAAAATCCATTATTATCAAACTTGCCGGAGTATGCTACCCTCGCCCATCTTCCTTGCTTATCATTTTCCATTGTGCTTGAATATCGCGTAAGCCAACGCACATTGGCAGCAGGTAACACATTATTACCGACAATTGCGGGCTTAGTGGTTAAGGGAAGTTTTGTAGTTTTCATATACTTTTGTGGTTAGGTGAAACATTTGTGTTTTTAAATCCGCAACTGCGGCAATAATCGTAACGTTACCTGCAATGCTTCTCTTTGATTGAGCGACATTACCAATAATTCTTTTTGAATATTTTTTTGCAAACGCTTCTAAGAAAATGAAACCAGAAGAACAGCTTGATTCTATACTTACGTACCTTGACAATATTGATAATAGGCTTATCTATGTTTCTATTGACCATATCTATAAAGACTCTAAAACAACTTTGGACTTCAAAACAGTAGATATGATAGTGGAGAAGTTGCGTAATGACAGGTACGTTAGCGAAAAAACAGAATCCGCTCTTGGCATAGAGCCTGCTTATCAGGTTTATCGCATTACATTTCATGGCAAATTGTTTTTATCGCGAGGAGGATACAAACAGCAAATAATTGACGAGAGGGAGGCTGCTGATTCTTTAGCCGCCCAGAACCGAAGAACGGAAAGAAACGAGGAGCGTTTGGTCTTGTGGACAAGGAATCTTTTTTGGGGAACTGTTGCGGTGGCAATAGGAGCGATTGGTTTGATTGTTTGGGAGATTTGGCAATACTTTTATTCTTTTTGTTGCTATTAGAATTGAATAAAAATGAAAACTTGCCTTTCAAAAAAATATTCAAAAAGGGTTTGAGCTTTGATTTGACTTTAACGCGTGAGCTGAAGGATAGCACGGCAGCTAACAAGCGGCTAAAACGAAATGCCGGGTTAGTCGGTTGGTGAAGCGATTTCTGTTTAGTAAGTTTTGTCATATCATTGTTGTTTTAGTACATTTAATCCGGCACTATCGTTTAGCCGCAAACCGTCAGGTTGTGAAAAAACGTCCATTTTTCAAATTTGCTTAAAAAAACACTTTGATAAATAGCAACAGCAC
>ENA-ORBV01014409-ORBV01014409.1-microbial-mat-metagenome-genome-assembly--contig:-NODE-14409-length-11836-cov-3.264903_pt1 | contig 11836 bp, 10 predicted proteins | sample MGYA00237777_ERZ505514 | MGnify/ENA primary metagenome ERZ505514 (study PRJEB26160, sample SAMN06269048) | microbial mat metagenome | isolation source: Oligotrophic lake microbial mat | place... | reverse complement strand
AAATGGCGTTATGCCAGCAGCGGCGGAGAAAGCATCTGTCGCCTCGGATGGAAAAAGCGCGGGAAACCTTTACTTGGGTGTCGGTGCAAAGATTGCGCGAGGACTCCTTCGCGTGGGCGACGGTTTGGTGGTCGCTTTGCCGTTGGCGATGTTGATCTCCACGATCGTGGTATTGCTCCACCCACTCCGCTCCTGGCGCACTGAAGCTTCGGTTTTGGTCGCTGGATTGATGATCGGCTTCATCGCGGGCATCGCTCTCGGCTGGTTTGTAGGAAAGTCGTTTGTGGCTGGCCGCTGGCTCACGCCGCGGCTAAGAAAGCTCGCCCTCTATATACTCGGTTGGTCTCTGTTTATTGGTATCGTTGGGACGATTTTTCATGATTTCCTCGTGCCGTTCTCCGAAAAAATCGAAAGGAGAATTGCCGCGGACAGGAAGTTCGTCGAGGAACAGGCAAAGAAATCAGCCAGCGGCAGCCCCGAGAAACGAGGAGCTATTGCCCTTGCGCAGGATTTGCAGTATCTGGCGGCCGAGAAAAAACGAAAAGAGGCTGAACTTCATGCAAAAGCCGAATCAGCAACCGACCCAGAGGTGAAAAAAAATCTTAAAATTCTGCAATTCCAGGCACGGGAAGGGCCTCCAGACGGCATATTGCAGTTAACAGCGCAGACCACGGGAAGCTGTGGCGACGACGGAGCACCCAACAGATCACTATGCTACGTTGATATCGGTTTCCGACCTGGAACCTCGGAGCTATCTCATAGCAAGCGGCGAATGAATCAAGACGAATGTGTCGTTGGCGGTAAAAGCTGCGATCGCTATCGTGGTTTAGTTAGCGCGCCTGCACTTTATCAAGATGGCAATCAGTCGGGTGTTATCAGCTTCAGGCGCGGTCTTGATAGCGCTGGCAAAGGGTACGAGACCAATGTGGTCTTGAATGTCTACAGCAATCTTTGTCAGCCATCTGCAGCTGGGCCTTGCGCGAGCAAGCTAGCAACGCTAAAGGCATCCGAGTTCGACGAACCCCTACAGCCGCTGATGCCTGATAAGCCCCTTGAACGCCTGCTGTCCTTCCGATTAAATGACCCAGAAAATGACCGAGGCGCTTTTGAAATTTTTGACTTCGACCTGCGGCATGTTGCGTACAAGGCAAAGGAAGTGATCGATCCGCAGCGCTGCCAAATGCCGGATGGTATGAAAGGTGACTGGCTGGCGATTCCGCCCAATATTGTGCGACTTGACGGTAATCGCCACCTAATTTTGCTGGCAAATCGGCAGGCGTTATCAACCATCCCGCTTGGAAAAGATGTGAACGTGGCGGAATTGCAATTCAAGCTTAGCATGCTGCCTGAGGTTGGCTGCCCTAGGACATGGACAGAAGTTGAAACCCAAACTCTGACCTTTGGCCATATTTTTGGAGGCAAGGATTTCAACGAATTGAACTTGCAGAACGAACTTCGCCTTCTATACTCGGACCCGATTATCGTCGTTAAAGGACTTGACAGCGCTGCTCCGAATCAATTGCACGTGGTTTGGGTTGCGCTTGACTTCGCCACGCAGTCGCGAGCGTGGAAGTTGCGTGATTACGATGTTGTCGAAGACAAATGACTTCAGGGTTTTTTTAACTTGAGCAGTTAAAACCTTTTTGTCAGCCAACAACGTTTTCACCGCCGATTAACGCGCTGCACTGTCAATGCAGACATCCCAAGCCAAGTTTCGCAAGTTATGCTGCGGCTAAATACGCTAGCCAGGGGGAGCCATGAAACCACGCATCTTTATTTCGGCGGTATCCGACGAATTTGCCACGCTGCGCGATCAGCATGTGGATCCGCTGCTGCGCAAGCTGGGTTACGAGCCCGACGCCATGAAGGTGTTTCCCACCTTGTCGGGCGATTTGCGCCAGGCGCTGCGGGAGCGCATTGACGCCTGCGAGGGTTTGATCCAACTGGTGGGCGCAGGCTATGGCCGCGAGCCGCCGAGTGTGGATTCGGAATACGGGCGCGTGTCTTACACCCAGTTCGAGTTGTACTACGCTCGGCTCAAAGGCAAAAAGCTCTGGGTATTCACCGCAGCCGAGGGCACCGGCGTTCAGCGCGACCAGCTGATCGAGCAGCTGGATTTACCGCCTGCAACAGGAAACCTCGAAGACCCGCTCGCCTATCAAGCCGAGCGCCGCGGGCTGCAACAGGCCTATCGTGAGCGCCTGCGGGCGGACGGCGTGCTGCGGCATTCGTTTGACAACGCGGATCGGCTGGAGAATCTGCTCAACGGGATCAAGGACGAACTTGCTGCGCTGTATCGGCAATGGGGTGAGATGCGCGAGCAAGTGCGGCAAAATGCGCTGCTCACCGGGCGCTTGCTGATCGCCGCGCCGCTGCTAGCGCTGCTGATTGTGGCGGTGGGACTGGTTGCGGCGCCGCAAAGTTCGTGCAGGCTGCCGGGCTTCTCGCAACTGTGCACGTGGCTCGATCTGAACAAGACTGGCGCCGATGTTGCGGACCTCAAGCAAATGGTCGAGTCGTTGGTCCGCCAACGCGCCGCAGCGGAACCTACTGCGCCCGCCAGTGATGCGCGTTCACCCGAAGCCCTGCGCAGCGCTCTGGAAGACATCATGCAAACGCGCGAAGGCCAAAAGGCGCTGCGGCAATTTCAACAAGGGCAGGAACTCGCAGCATTGCAGGCCTTGGATCGTTTGCCTTCTGTGCAGGCACAAAGCGTCGCAAACATTGCGCTTACCGCAGCTTACCGTGGCAAGCTAGAAGTCCGTGACTTCGTTGTACGCTATAACAACCAGGTAGATATTGATGCAGATTCGCTCTTAGAGCTGGCACGTCTCCGCGCGCAGCCCATGGCTGAGCCCAAAAGTCGAGAGGCGCATCCAGCCTTAGGTGACTCCAACGTCGCGATTCAGTTCGGCGGTCAAGCAGCTCTCGCCGCGCAGTCATTAGCGGAGCTACAAAGCCCAGATGAGCATGCAGCCCAAGGTGACGCTAACGTCGCGATTCAGTTCGGCCGTCAAGCAGCTTCACGTGGCGCAGACGGCCCGGTGCCTGATCTGTCTTACAAATCAACGTCTGAAAGCTGGACTCTCACGCGGACAAGGGACTATTTAATTTTGGTCAATTGCGATTCCGGGAGCGAAGGCGAGTTTAAGAATTGCGGAACAATATCTGCAGATGGGCAAAATTTTCGGTGCCTGGACTTCGATAATGATCGCGAATCTGATAATAAGTTTAAATTAAATAGTCCTGAGTCGAATTGGGGATGTGACAACTACCACTGTCTTTTTTATGATAACAGATCCTTTGCGGTCATCTCTATAAAATCGTTGAAGATCCCTATTATGACGGGGGTTCGGACCGAAGCAGATTCTTGTTTGGTTCCTTAAAGTCGTGCGGCAGTGACCATCGCAATCGATTAACCAGAAAATGCCCAAAGTCGCCGTTGCCGAGCGCCACACCCGCCGATAAAGCAAAAGCCAATCCCCATAAACCGAAAATCAGGAGCAAGCTCATGCAAGTACTAAAACCCAATAGCACCGGCGCCTTCGTCACGCAGTGGCAGCAGTTCCTGCGCGGACAGGGATATTTATTGGATGCAACCGCCAGCTTTGACGACGCCACCGAAACAGCCACGCGCGCTTTTCAAAAGAAATATCAGTTAGAGGTTGATGGCAAGGTCGGCAATCAAACTTTCGGGCAAGCGGCACTGCTTGGTTTCGAGCTGGTCAAGTTCATTGACTCCGAACCGTCATTTCCAGCGCTACCCGATTTCAAACCGCTGACCGGCGCGGCGCAGCGGCAAAAGCGCTTTGGCCCATTGGAATTTGTGCCAGCGCCGACGGCGAAAAATCCGGAAGCGATCCGCATCACCAATGATTGGGAAACCAAGAATTTGATCAGTATCGTCGTCCCGCAAATTATTGGCATTCCAGGCGCACCGGCATCCGGGAAGCTGCGCGTGCATCGCTTGATTGCGAAACAATTGCTTGCGCTTTTCGCAGAATGGGAAAGCAAAAAGCTGCTTAAGTTCGTCTTGCGCTTTGATGGCCTGTACAACCCGCGTTTTATTCGAGGCGGCGCCGCGAAGCAAATCCTATCGAACCACGCTTTCGCCACTGCATTTGACATTAACGCCGAATGGAACGCGCTAAGCGCTGAACCGGCCACGCCTGGCAACAAAGGCTGCCTGTTTGAACTTGTACCGATTGCACATCAGTTTGGCTTCTATTGGGGTGGGCATTTTTCGCGGCGTGATGGCATGCATTTTGAAGTGGCGCGGGTGGTTGGCTAGTGCAACGCATTTTCCTGTCTTGTGTAAGTAGTCAATTTGCTGATGCCCGCCCAAAGCTTAAGCAACAGTTTGCTGAGCAAGGCCTGGATCTGCGCATTCAAGAAGACTTTGCGCAAGCGGGAAGCGCTTACGGCACGCTGCTGAAAATCTTTCGCTTTATCAAAGAAGCCGATATGGTGGTGCATCTGATTGGCGCACAGCAGCCGCGAAAAGTACCGGCGTTGGTCTGCGCAGAGCTATTGGCTGCACTGCCAGAATTTCGCGACTGGCTGCAAAACCGCGCACTATTGTCGGTGTTTCAAGCCGAGGAGCTGGGATACACCGACTTTGAAGCCTATGCCTGCCTGTATTTAAAAAAAGAACTGTTGCTCGTGCGCTACGCCAGCGGCGCGCAATCCGCGCACGAACTACGCCTGAGGCAATTTGCTGGCCGCCACGTTGAAGCAAAGATTAAGAACGTGGCAGAGCTGCTGCCTATGACGCTAGACAAGCTAGCTGAGATCCACAGCATTGACCGCAAGACTGAGCAAGCAGCTGGACGTTCGAACAAAACGCTCGGCCACTGGGCTTTTGCCGCGTTAGTGGCTTTCGCTGTCGTTGCGAGCTTTGTTTTTCAGCTGATGGCAGTGGGCATAGCCGGTTCCGCTAATTCCATAACCGTATTCTTGCCACAACTTGCACACTGCCTTGCCGCCCTAGCATTGACGGTTTTGCTGCAGCTGGCAGTGCTAACGGATCGCCTAACGCTAAAATTCCGGGTGCGCGCCGCTGTGCGCAATGGTGCTGTAGCGCTGCTCATTTTCTCGCTGCTGGGTTGGCTTTGCATCGCACTGAGTGGCGTCGGCGCATGGATAGCCACAACTTGGTTTCGCCTAATCTGCACATCGGCGGCGATCAGCTTTGCCAGCTTGTGGTTTCAATTTCGCGGCAAAGCGCACTCTCGGATGTTTCTTTTTGCTTCCTTCACACTCAACACGCTGTTTTGCGCAGGCGTCTTCATGCTGATGTCTTGGTCAAACATGTTTGCGATTTGGCTACACTGGCTGGTAGTTTCCGGCGGAATTCTAATCGTGGTGATAGCAACGAAAAAGGACAGCGATGATTTTGTCAAAATATTGGACTATGGCACTTCGGATTTGACTCCCGGAACCATCACGCGATCTGATGGTTTTTTCTGGCACGAGCGTCAGACGGTTATGGATGCGCTGAGGGTGGAGGATTTTGGCCACGATTATCCGAAGTATTAGCAGAGCGGATATCGAGACCCTTCCACCACCTCAATACCCCCCATACTCAGGCCGCTCAATATCTGGCAAAATCTTCCCAATCTCAAACAGCAATCGATCTGGCATCGCAAATGCCGCCTTTCCAGCCTCGACAGTGTCCGCCAATTTTGGATAGAGCTTGCGATAGCGATTCGCTTGGCGCAGCGCCGAGAAGCCTGGGAAAGGATGGACGGCTAACAGGTCGCGCAGTGCTTCCGCTGCTTTTATGGTTTCCGCTTTAAGTTCGTCAAATTGCGTGTCAGTACAATGCATTGATCGAACCATGCAGAGCTCCAGCAAGTCGGCGTAGGCCCAGGTCTTTTCAAGGCTGCCTTTTTCAAATTCGACTTGGCAGAATCTTTCGATTTTGGTTAGTAAACCGGCGATGTTTTCCGTGTGCAGTGGTGCTAAACCGTTGCCGAGCAGTTTTAGAGAGGATTCGAGGCTGAGGTAAATCAACAGCGCCCAATGTTTGCTGCGGTTCAATTCATAGGCACGCCACAGGCGTTCGCGCACGCCTTTTATCAGTGCGTTTGCGGTGCGACGTGCAGCTTTTGGTTCGGCGTCGCTGTGCAAATGTAGGGCGGCAAGCAGCTGGTCGGTAGACGCTAGGCGCCTTGCAAGTTTTGATCTGTTTTCGACATCTTTTATTGCCAGGTCTTGCTCAATATCGAAGAGCTTTTGTTTCGCCAATTCCGTGCGGGCAATCACTGCCTTTATGTGCAGAGGATTGGCGTTAGTCGAATCAAAAAGCGCCGTTTTGGCTTCGTCGTCGCCACAATTAACGCTGGCAATCGCACGCTTTACACGCATATTTAACACCTGCGTTTCCAAATCCGTCGGCGTGCTCAAGTAGTGCACCAAACTGCCCCAGTCGTGGGTTTCTGGGTACTTAGCGTGCAAGTTACCGCGCAGCGTGCAGACCAACCAGCGCGGATCTTCGCCCCACAATAGGCCATGATAAAGTTCACGAACTAGATCGACGGACGCAATCACGCTCAGTGGAAACTGCGAGCCTAAGACCATCGGTATGCCAGCGTGATGTAGCGCTTGCGCAATGCTGCCGCCAACGCCGATCACACCGCCTTGCTGGCCGCCTTGGCAGCTGGCAAGGCTCACCACCTGCAGGCAGTCGCGAGTTTTGCCGGATAGGATTGCGGACGCCAAGCGCGCGCCGTCAACAATATCCATGGTGGCGTTAGACCCTTCGCGCGGGTGGAACGCCAGGCCAAAGCGCTGATCGAGTTCGTTCTTGAGTTCAGCACCATGCGCCAAAATATGGATGTGGGTAAAGGCCTGGCGACTACATAAATCCATAATTGACGCGATTGTCGCATTAGGCAATATCGTCAGGTGTTTGCGCAATTCTGACTTGGCACCTGCACCCGCAAGCCAGGGTTGCAAACACTCTTTTAAAGCCCTTCCGTGCGCCAACGCTGGTACCGGCGTGGAGGGTTCGGCAAAGGCGAAGAGCACGCGTGGCTTTTCGCTGGGCGCAAAAGTACGCCCAGGGCGCCGACGGGTTTCGCGGGTCAACGCAATATCCATATCCGTTGACAGCAACAGGTGCGCTTGGGCCGTACTTATTGAATTGGGCACATCGCTGAGCTCGAACGGCATCAGTGCTAACTCCGCCGCAGAAAGCACCAAGCGAAAGTGCAGTTTTTGCCGTGGTTCTCGATTGGGCCGCAGTTGCGCACAGGCACCGGGTATGGAACCTAAGAGCCTTGCCAACGCCTGCGCCACCTCAGCGATCGTAGCGGCACATTCAGAGTTGTCATAGCGATAGCTAAGTGAACGTAAGATACGAGCGATTTGTGCATGCGAATAAGGCACGTGGATGCTACAGACTGGTTCGTTTTCACACAGGGCTAAGTAAGGCATCAGCGGCGAAAGCAGCTGATTATTGCTCTCCCCATGGCGCAGCAATTCTAGTTTGAGCTCGCTCATGGCTATTTCCCCTGAAACTGTGGCGCGTGATCGATATCGAGCAGTTTGTACTCACCACCTTCTTTTGCCACACGTGCCAAGCGCCCGATTACTCTGTCACCTTGATTTTGCAGATGCACTACTGGACAAATTTTTTGCACGACTGAATGCCCGGTTTGATCTTGAATTGCGTCGATTCCTGGCAGAGTTTTTGCGATCAGCGCCCTGTAAATCGGCTCAAAGCTTTGTTCGTCAACTAAATTTGCAGGCTTCACCTGGATCAGGCGTGCCCAAGTACCGCTGTTGAAATAGCCACCGCGCGGCCGGGCAATCGCGCGCATCAAATGGGTGTGGCCGGTGATCACAAAAGGCAAATCGCTACTCAACGCGGCGGTAGCGGCTCTATAGGTGCGGTCAGCATCACCAAATGCGAAGCTTTGATCCTTTAGCAAAGTATCTAGCGCAACTCGCAATACTTCGCACTCACTGCTGCCTTTAACTTTTTGCAAGATCGCCGCTGTAATACCGAGCATCTTAGCGTCCTCAAATTCCTCAGTGTTCTGCAGATCCGGGGCAACGTCGGCATCGTTATACAACGCGTCTAAAAACTGATCTTCAGTAACGAATTTACTGGGGCTTGCATCGAGTAATTCAGGATTAGCTGCAACGGATAACAAATCCATTTTCATACGCCCAGCGTCATAGGCGGCACGTGCGCCAAAATTGGCGACATCTCTAAGCTTCTTCAAATAGCCTAGCTTCATCAAGCCCAAGACCTTGACCACGGCCCCCACTTCCGGCTTGAGCAAGTCCACAAACGGCCGCTCGCGCTTGATCTCATTCATCACCTCAATAACCAAGCGCGCGCCAGCGTTTGGTTCCCAATCTTTGACCGGCTTACCAAACTGCAGATCGCGCGCCATGGTGCGCAGGTGGTGGTAGTCCGCGACATTCCATTCGTCAAATTCATTGCCATGCAGTACCAGCACCTCGCTTGCCCCGACGCGGCAGCGTACGCCGGTGCCGTCAATGTGAAATTGCAGGCGGCCGCGTTTGGCAGCTTCTGCGCCACACAAAATTTGCACCAAGTGCTCTCGCACCCAAGGCATGGCCAGCTCTAGGTCATGGTTGCCCAAATTAATAATTAGCGTTCGATTTGCGATGCCTAACAAGTCAGACAGCGCCTCGAATATCGGTTTGAACGTCGCATCCGACGCAATCCGGTCAAGTTTTGCGTTCGCACCGTCCGGGTCAAAGTGGCGCTGCGGCTTTTCCGCCAAAAAGTCAATGAAATCGCCGTTGATTAGCAGCGCCGCATTCGTGGTCGCAGGCAGAACGCAGATGTGCTTGATCAGCGCCACCATTTCGCTGGTTGAATCAAAAATTTGAAACCCGACGTCGCCGCCAAAGTGCAAATCTGAAATCACGAATAATTCGTGAAATTGCAGTGAGTTAGGGATGACGGGCATTATCATTATCCTTGATGATGGCATGACAAGTTGCTTGCGAAAACGAGAAATGATCGGCTTACTGCGACCGCACTGGTTCCACGTCTAGCCTACCCGCGGGGTCTGTCAAACGAACTGTGTAACTGAGTTTACTCAAAGCGCCGCTGGCGGCACGCGCTCTTCGCCGAACATTACTTGGGAGCGATGCAGCGCCCGCTTCCAATGATTGGATCCCCTTCGAGTTTTTCGAGGCTTCCCGGATCGCCATGAACAAGGACTTTAGCGCGGAGTCGTCATTCCGGAATCTACGCCGGTTGCGTGTGTATTTGCACATGACCATGTTCAGCGATTCGATCGCGTTGGTTGTGTAGACGACTTTGCGGATCTCCGGCAGGAACTGGAAGAACGGGATGAGGTTGGCCCGGTTGCCACGCCACAGACGCACGACGGCTTTGTACTTCGCGCCCCAGGCTTCCTCAAAGGCATCGAACTCGCGCAGCGCCTCCTCGGCGGTCGCCGATTTATAGATCGCCTTGAGCGCGGCCACCACGGCCTTGCTGACGTTGCTGCCGACATAGCGCAGGCTGGCCCGCACCAGATGCACGATGCACAGCTGGGTCAGGTTCTTCGGGAACACCGCGTTGACGGCCTCGGGGAGGCCCTTGAACCCGTCCATGCTGGCGATGTTGATGTCCTACGCCGCGTTGGCGCAGCTCGGTTCACGCCTTCATTCTCGGCCAACCACAGGCCCAGCACTTGCTTCTCGCCGAGCAGGCTCACTCTCAGGACCACGTGCGCCATCAGCGCCTGCCTAAGCAAAGCCCAAGGCCGCCACCGCGAAGTGCGCGATCTGTACCAGCGCATCGAACAAGCCGAAAGCCTAAGCACCAACCCGCCCAGCCACCTCGGCGGCTACGCCCGTGAAGCCCTGCGCCTAAGCGAACGCATCGCCGAGGATTTTGTGCAGGAGGCAGCGGAGTGGTCGGTGCTGTATGCGAAGGATTTGGGGGATCCGGGATAGGCGGCGCGCATTACAAAATAGATTCATTTTGTTGGTCTATATCACCGCGAGCAGCCCCCATGACGCAAACCGCCAAGCTTTTCCCCAATGGACGCAGTCAAGCGGTGCGGCTGCCCGCGGAGTTTCGCTTTGAAGGCCAGGAGGTTTATGTGGAGCGCGTCGAAGGCGGCGTGCTGCTGCGCCCGAAGCCGCAGACTGTCGCCGATTGGCTGGAGCGCTTCTACGCCAGCAGCGAACCGGGCCCCGCCGACTTTCTGACCGATCGCGATCAAAGCAACATCGCGCAAGAACGGGACCGATTGCGTGAAGATACTTGACACCCACGTCTGCAGCCACCTCTTGCACCCGCAACCCAGACGAGCAATTGCGCGCGTCGGCAGCCTTCCCTTAGATGAGCTTTCCATTTCCGCAGTGGTCGCCGCCGAGCTGCGCTTTGCCGCCGCCGAACGCCAATCACCAAGCTTGAGCGACAGCATCGAGCGATTTTTGCACGGAATCGCGGTTCGACCCTGGCCGATTGAGGCCAGCAAACACTACGCCCATATCCGCGCCGAGTTGGACCGCACCGGTCAGCCCATTGGCGGCATGGATTTACTCATTGCCGCGCACGCAATTGCCGAGAACGCCACGCTGATCACAAACAACGTGCGTGAGTTCGAGCGCGTGCCCAATCTGCAGAATGAGGCTTGGGAGTGAGTGGGATGGCGGTCGATATATTAAGTTATAGTCCCAATGGTCAGGGCCCATGGCAAGCGCGATTACGTCTCTCGGCAACACCCAACTAACCCAGCGAAAGAGCACCCTCATGTCTAACGGAAAACTACTGCGGCAACTGATCCGCTTCGGTACGCAAGGCGATGCTGCTGGGTTTCGCTCTGCATCCGAAGCCGTGATTAAGGAAGAGCGCGAGAAAAACCACCATTTGTTGGCCAATGATTTGGAGCGGCTTCTCTATGGCGGTCAAGCCGCAGTTGGCTCTTCTTCGCGTCACACGCTGCGCCCGCTACATGGCCTGCCAACCAACAAAGATAATGGCCTAGCTCTGCTTGAAGAGCGTCATGTGATTCGCGAAGAGAAGGATTTAGTGCTGTCCGACGCTGTCCAATCAGCACTCGATGAAATTTTAATGGAGCATCGGCGCGCTGACGTGCTGCGCTCCTACGGATTACAGCCGGCGCAGAAGCTATTGTTCTGCGGCCCGCCTGGCTGCGGAAAAACCATTACGGCGGAGGTTATTGCGCACGCCGTGGATCTGCCCCTGATTCTCGTGCGGTTGGATTCGGTGATTTCCTCGTTCTTAGGCGAAACCGCCGCCAATCTGCGAAAAGTTTTTGACTACATCGCAAGCCAGCCCGTGGTGGCGCTTTTCGATGAATTTGATGCCCTTAGCAAAGATCGCGGCGATAGCGCCGACCACGGTGAGCTCAAGCGCTCGGTTAATGCAGTGCTGCAGATGCTGGACGGCTACCGCGGCGAAAGCATCCTGATCGCCACCACCAATTACGAAAGCCTGCTGGATCAAGCGGTCTGGCGGCGCTTTGACGAGGTGCTACGCTTTGAATTACCCAACCTTGAGCAAATCAAGCGCTTACTTGCACTGAAGCTATCCGGCGTACGCCGCAGCTTCCAACCCGACGACACCCAGCTCGCCTCACAATTCAAAGGCTTTTCGCACGCCGATATTGAGCGGGTGCTGCGGCGAGCGGTCAAGGAAATGATTCTTTCGAGTCGTGAATTCTTGGATAAGGCTCATATTGAAGCGGCATTAGCGCGCGAGTATCGGCAGAAAGCAAACTCATAGAACAAGCACGCCAGGAGATTTTAAAATGCCAAGCGAAAGCAGAGTTAATCAGCTAAGGCGAGAATTCGAGCAGTTGAATAG
>ENA-ORBV01014408-ORBV01014408.1-microbial-mat-metagenome-genome-assembly--contig:-NODE-14408-length-11836-cov-7.725487_pt1 | contig 11836 bp, 12 predicted proteins | sample MGYA00237777_ERZ505514 | MGnify/ENA primary metagenome ERZ505514 (study PRJEB26160, sample SAMN06269048) | microbial mat metagenome | isolation source: Oligotrophic lake microbial mat | place... | reverse complement strand
TAGCTAGCTAGCTAATAATAGTTAGGATTTATGACTATTTTTTTTCTTCAATTACTTACACATCACCAGAAAAAAAGTATTGAATTCTGCAGTTTGAGATGCAACGATGATCATGTCTAATGTAGCCTACTCACGCGCTCAGTATCTGTTCTTTATCCTACCGTGTTGGCTGCTGGCCAACCCTGTTGTTACTGTGTGCGCGTTGAAAGGCCCAACAGGAGGAGATGATGGCTCCAAGGATATTGCTTCATCAAATATTTATTCCAAATACCAAAAATCTGGATTTGACATTGATAGATTGTCCTTCTCAAGATCATCGAAAGATAGTGATATTTTCCCGGACTGTGACTACCGTGATGACCATGGTGATTCCTCGGCTAGCCCAGGTACTGCTCAGATGAGGACAGATTTAATGGACGAAGATCATGAGTATGCTGATGAACCTGAATTTTCTTTTCGGAAAAGCTTCTTGGAGGAGGAAATACCAGCTCAAGGGAAAGAAGCAATGTACGAAGCATACAATCAGCTTCATACTCTTGCTCAGGTGAGAATGCCATGAACTGTGGGGTGCATATGAATGCCCAAAATATTTCCAGAAAATTTCGCTAAAAAATCTGTCTTTTCTCTATTCATGCAAAAGGCATATGCTAAACCCTTTGATGCACCGGCTGTAGTAGTAGTTGGCCACCAATCATCTGGAAAGTCTGCCTTGATTGAAGCATTGATGGGATTTCAGTTCAATCAAGTGGGGGGTGGCACAAAAACCCGGCGACCAGTGGCACTTCGAATGCAGTATAATCCAGACTGTAAAGCTCCTAGGTGGTTTCTGGTCGGTGATGATGGAGTTGAAAGACCAACTGCATTGAAAGATGTTCAAGACTACATTGAAAGAGAAAATCGTCGTTTGGAGCGAGATCCTATGAGATCATTTGATCCTAGAGAAATCAACCTTCGCATGGAGTACAAATATTGTCCAAATATGATCCTTATCGACACACCTGGCCTTATATCAGCGCCAAAAGTTCCACGAGGAAGGACTGGAGCAGGATCGGCGTTGGCGCAACAACGTGCATTGCAGGCGTCAGCAAAGGAAGCAGAAGCCCTTGTCGTTGAAAAAATGAAAGTCGAAGATTACATTATTCTTTGTGTAGAAGATACAAACGACTGGAAACACGGCGCAACGCGAGAAGTCGTGCAAAAAGCCGACCCTGATTTGTCCAGGACAGTCATTGTGAATACAAAATTTGACACCAAGTTGCCGCAATTCGGGACTCCATCGGATATCGAAGACTTTTTGAGAGCTCAAATCCTTGACCGAATTTCACCCCACCGTCTTGGCGGGCCGTTCTATACTTCTGTACCAAGTGGTCGAGTTGGGCGTGCGAACATTGCTTTAAGGGACTCTGGAGACTTCTTGTATGGCAGTGACGAAGCTTTTGTACAGAGCTGTAAAGAAGCTGAAGCAAATGATCGCGGATCTGTCATAAATAGATTGAAACGGATGAAGTGGTCCAACGAAGTTACCAACGCTTCCATGACAGCGAAGATTGGTCTGGGGCGTCTACGTACGTATCTCGAGCAACGAGTCGATGAGTGTTATAGAAAAAATGTGAACAAAATTATCCCAATGTTACAGGCTGAACACAGTGCCGCTGAACGTCGTCTGAAAGCAGTCGAGAAGGAACTAGAAGCGCTCTCGGTCGATCGGCTGAAGGCAGGGGCTGACGCATTTTGCGATGAGTTTTGTACCTACCTGAAAAAAGTAATCCACGGAAGCATCACAGCTCCATCGAGCATATTCGGCGAAACACTTAGTCAAGAGTCTGCTGCCGCTGGCTCTTTTCACAGTAAGTACTTCCAGACATCTTACTGATAATTGCTTTTTTAAGACACTTCCAAATCAATCCGCTCACATCGGTTTCGAAATCAATTAGACGTGAAAAATTGTCCTATGGCAGTATCAGACCGGACTTGGGAACGGCTCGTAGGGTCTGAAGTAGGTAACAAAGATCATCGCTTGTATGGGGGATCCCAATATCACCGATCCTTGCGAGAATTCACTCTAGCGTCAAAATGCCTCCGAACTCCTATTATAACGGAAGATGAAATTGCCAATGCTGCCGGTGTTGGAGAAGTCCACGATGGTGTCAATTTCTTGCAAGCCTCCTGTGTCATTGCAATTGAGAAAGCCCGACAATCATTTGAGCCAATGCTGAACACATTGTTGTTTCGCATGACGCATGTGATGAGCCGCTTGTTCCCTATCACCGAATATATGCTTCGTGAATCGCGAGATAGAGGAAAGATAATAAATTTTCGTTTTCCTGGGAAACAAGACAGTGGTACAACTCTGGAAGACGTAGAACAAGCGATGGATATTTCCCAAAACCCTCAGTTCCGCGAAGTCATTCGAACAATTTTCGAGGAGTTTGTCGAAAAGTGCGCCAACTCAGTAAGTCTGTTCAGGATTTGTGTGCATATATTCGTGTACATACTTTCAATGCGATTCTTCTTATCTTGCAAACTATTCGGATTTTCCATGTACTATAGGTGATGGTCAAATGCCGGGATGACTTGAAAGCTCTTACAAAATACGTTACGTGGAATCTTGACCAGAGAGGCAGCGGAGCTTTAAGCAGGGCGTTGCCAGATCAAACTAGCATGTTTGCGGTATACCAAGTGGCCGTCAAGAAACAGCAGGTAGTCGAAGGTAGCACCGACAGCTCCAACAAAAATGCAAATAACCAAAACCAGAACAAAAACAACAGGAAAAAGGGTGCCAAGGACGGGAAAAGTACCGATATGGGTGTTCTAACACCTGTGGACCCTCCGCCGTCAGACAACCGAATGGCTATAACAAATTCTCACCACTCAGGGGCAGTGGACCGTGACTATCACAATCTTCTTCAAGTTATGGAGGAAGTGGCCTCTTCTCGACACGCAAATCGTACTAATATTGTTGTCGGCGGTTTAGTGCAACATATTGTCGCCCACTGGCGTGACCAATTCTGCCGAAGTGTCACTACAAAATACAACTGCTATTTTCTTTTACCATTTGTTGACGACCTTCATCGCTACTTAAGAAACGAGCTGCAAAAGATGTACTCAGGGGATGGGGATAGCCTGTGCGACTTTTTTGATTTAACGGCAGCTCGACGCGCCCTGGAATTGCATAGAGATGAATTGGTCAGCGAATGTATGGCCAACAAGCAATTGCAGGATAAGTTCCAGCTGTGCTCTCGAATGATGCGGAAACAGCATGACCTAGATCCCGGACCCAGTCAAATACCTACAACAGCAATGCTTCCCAAATCGAGATCTTCCGAATATACAAAATGACAAAATTGGCACACCCACTAACAATTCATTGACATCAAATTGAAGCTACATACATTTAAATTGGGGAAGAGTACGCGTTGGGTGTCTGAAAACGTAGCATAATTCATGACCGCTGGTATGTTTTAGAGGGGAGAAAGAAACCAAACTAACACGACAATAAAGGATTTTGATTTTCTATGTATTGTAAAATGGATCAAATGAATGTCAGACGTCTAGTGTCTACTCTACTACTGTAATTACATAACGACGCCGGCGTTACATAATTACAACTACAGCTATGTATTATATAATTGCATAGTTAGCTAGCCGTTAGGTTAGTTGTATAGTTTGTTGTCATGTATGTAGATAACGAATGCCGAGTTGGCAAGCTTGTTATATAGGGAAGCTACTTCCAACTGTCGGCACGAGTAGCCTGCACACTCGTTGTTGCAATTAGTGGGATCGGATGCACGACACACGATTGACACAGTTTTCTGAGTAACAGAAACATCGACAATGATGGTCTTGTTGGAGCTTGTGACGGGTTGTCACAATGTGGAAATCCCACCATGCCCCCTGACAGTCGAAGACAAGTTGGTGGTCTCTGTTGGGCGAAAGCGGAGGCCGTAACTCATGATGCAAAGCGAGTTTTTGGTGCAGCACTTGACACAACATGGCTTGCCGGCACCGTGCTGAAAGTAATCAACCACAAGCCTGAGAATGCGAAGAGGGCCACCACTCACATCTTAGCTAAGCACAAGGTGGGCAACAAGGAAGTACAGAAGTCTATCCCACTGCAATCGTTGAAAGCCCAAGCTCCGGATGGCGCAGCCACTTGTCTTACTGCGGAGCAAGCTGGCGTTGCAACGACAACAAATGAAAATGCGAACCCCACGGCTCCTCCTCCGCCGGACAATAACAACAACAATGGCACTCCACCCGCCGCAGGAACACCATCGCCTCCTCCGTTGGGTGCTGCTCCTCCTACTCCGCCAACTCCGGTGGCACATGCCAATGATGGCCGGGCATGGTTTGCGGGAGACTGCCTTCATGATGTCAATGGTCCAACTGCTGTTAAGATGTGGAAAATGACTTGTCAATGGACTGGCAATGAATACACCCAAGGCTGTGACAACGGATCAAAGCCCAAGTGTTCGGAGCTTGACTGTTTCATGGCTTGCTTCCCAAAGACACAATTGCTTTGGATGGTTAATCGTCTCAACGAAGTGCTTCCGCAGCATAACAAGCCCCCCACAACAATGGGTGAAGTCCTCAAGTTTTTTGGAGTGCTCATTTTGATAACAAGGTTCGAATTTGGCAACCGCGCAGACCTTTGGAGTGAGCAGACAAGATGCAAGTATATCCCTCCACCGTGCTTTGGAAATACTGGCATGAGTCGTCAACGATTTGATGACTTATGGCGCTTCATGGAGTGGAGTTATCAGCCTTATCCACGGCCGGATGACATGTCAAGTGAGCACCACAGATGGTGCTTGGTGCAAGATTTCATTGACAGGTTCAATGACCATCGAGTTTCCTACTTTCATCCGTCGGACATTATCTGTGTTGACGAGTCTATTTCAAGATGGTATGGTCTCGGCGGGTCATGGATTAACAAAGGATTGCCCATGTGCGTTGCCATTGACAGAAAGCCTGAGGATGGAGCAGAGATCCAAGACTGTTGCTGTGGCAAATCCAACATTATGATGAGGTTAAAGCTCGTGAAGAGCACAACGGAAGAAGAAGCGTTGACGTAAGTTCAATTGTTTTGACTTTGTTGTTGTCTCTTCATTGTTTCTTTGTTATTTTAACCAACTCTTCTACAACTTTGTTATTTCTAATGTGCAGAGTGGACCCAAATGGATACAATCATGGGTGCAACGTTCTGCATGAGCTTGTTGAGCCATGGGCAAACACAGGAAGGAAGGTCGTTGGCGATTCGTACTTCGCTTCTACACAAAGTGCAATTCGTCTCTTCCAACTTGGCTTGCGATTCATTGGAGTGATCAAGACTGCAACAACTGGTTTCCCATATGCTTATCTTGGCAGTGTCGTTTTACCTGAAGGCAAAGGTGATCGGCATGGTCTTGTGACACTCGACGAAGCAACAGGCTGTCAGCTCTTGGCCTTTGTTTGGTCTGATAGAGACAGAAGATACTTCATCTCTACGTGTTCTTCTCTGGCGTCTGGCTCTACCATCGAACGTCTAAGATGGAGACAAGTTGATAAGGAAGCAAATGCAGATCCAACATTGAAAGATGTTGTTGTTCCTCAGCCAAAGGCTTGTGAGACTTGCTGCTCTGCTTGCTCGCAAATTGACAGGCACAACAGAAGTCGTCAATCCAATTTGATGCTGGAGAAAAAGGTAAAGGTGTCTACATTTGACAAGCGTCTCAATCTCACTCTTTTTGCTATGGCTGGACCAGTTGATGCTTGGTTTCTCTACAGAGGCATTCGCAATGGAAGGATGGATGGCCCTCTGATTAATGAAAGGTACTTTTATGAGCGGCTCATTGAGCTGCTCATTGATAATACCTTCGATGCTTGTTATTCTTCTACAAGAATCAAGCATAAGAGACGAACGGATGCGGAGATCCTGCTACAAGAACAAGAGGCTGCCGCGGAGTCGATCCCATCTCATCTGCAGCTGGTTAGTGTCACTCCAACAAAGAGATCCAAAACAGCAAATGCCAAGCACAGGCTTCAAGGTAGATGCCTCGTCTGCAGCAAGCCTGCTTCTACAGTCTGCAGAACCTGCCAAAGAGGTGATCCGTACGGGAGGCATCAATGGTGGATCTGCGACAAGCCTGGTAAGATATGCATGGGCAAACACATCATGGCCAACCATCCTGACATGTTGCCAAGTGTTGATAAGAAGCCCATTGACTGGAATCATGTCATTTAGCTCCTATTTTGAGATAAAGATGTCAATTTGGAGCTGACAATGGTGCCCCCATTAGCACTTGTTTGCTGTTTTGCTCCAAAAAAGTGAGATGTAAAATTCTACTCGAAGCTAGTAGTAACTGTTAAAGAGCGTTATGTAATCACCGATTTTTACCTCTTACTAGTATTTTCCTGTAGAATTGTACGGCTAACCCTACCAGCAAAAAATGGGCATTACATAACGCTGGCTTGTAGTTACATAACGACATTTGCCGGTAGAGTAGACAAGAGTAGACAATCAAAGAACCTAAATTAAATCTATTACAGTACTACAGCAATGTCCCGAAACGTGACCGTTTTCCTTAAATTCAGTCATATTGCGAATTTCAGTCGTACTTTGTCAATATCCTTTTTAATCGTGATTAATATCTTAATGTGCTTGCCGGCGCTTGAAACGGTCATGCCAGCTCATAAAACTGTCATTCTACGACTAACGACATATATGGATTTTTCTAAATGTATGACTTTTAGAACAAGCGCGAACAAATCTGTGACATACTTTAAGATTAGTCTATAAGTACCATAGTTTCAGAAATCAATTTTTAAAATTCTAATACTAACATTGTACAAACAAAAATGACTACTAGCGTTCTTCAATGGCTCAACACAACACAGATAATAACGCAGTTTGCTCGTCTACTGGCACATTTTGCCGCTAGAAGCTAGCTGACAACTACATAGTTTGTGAAATTCTAGCCATGGTGTTTATCCTTTCCGCCGATGAGATTCTTTCACGAGGACTCCTTGTCGTGAGATTTGATTTGGAACAGCAGAAACGAGTGAGAAAGTCCAAAAATTTGTCACGGTTTCGAACACACTATACTGGATCGCCCATGGTTTATGCAACTTTATGGGAACGTCTTCAGCTTACAAACATCACGGAAGCAAGGATTGATCCATTTATTGAGAAAGTAGGATTGGACAAAGCAATTGATTACTTCTTCATGGGGATTCACCTTCTGGCTTGTTATCCTAAGGAAGAGGAAGCAGAAGGAACATTTGCGCATTGTGACAGAACGTGGAGCGATTGGGCATGGGCGCATGTCAAGAAAATAAATTTACTTGTGTCCGAAGTTATTGTTTGGCCTCCAAGCTTCAACAACCCGGACAACGAGGCCGATCCGACTACTGAAACAATCTTCATTATTACCGTTGATGGCACACACTGCAAAATTGAAGAGCCCACCCTTTCAGCTTTTAATAAAAACAAAAGTTTCTATTCGCACAAATTCAATGCCCCGGGTCTTGACTATGAGATTGCTATTTCGGTACACACAGGGGATTGCATTTGGGTAAGTGGCCCATTTCCAGCTGGATGTCCTGACATTAAAGTCTTTCGCCAAGAGAATGGGTTGAAGACCAAAATGATGGAAGCACAGGCTCGGTCGGGCCTCAAACAACGTGGCATTGGCGACAAGGGTTATCATGGGGAAAGTCTTCTGCTCGTAGTGCCAAGCTCCCATGACACCGATGAAGTGAGAGAATTCAAAAGTAGGGCTCTGGCACGGCATGAAACTTTTAACAGCAGGTTGAAAAACTTTGATTGCCTGGATGAGAGGTTCAGGCATCATTCTTTTGAGAAGCACCAGCAATGCTTTTTTGCTTGTGCAGTGATCACGCAGCTCCACATTGAGAACGGCCATCCCCTATTCACAGTTTGATAACAAGGTGCTAATTTATTTGTTAATTTATTCGTTGTCTAGAATGTCGCACAGCTTTTCAAACATTAGCATTGGTGTTTCTTGTTGGAAGACGACAGATTGTTTCAAAACAGGCAAACGCTTTGTTTGGGCAGTCAAGTAATCATTTAGAAGGGCGTGTTGCTGGGCATCAGGTTGTTGCAAAACAGCTTGGCGTACTTCGACAGGCACTCTGTTGAGTACGTTTAGAAAATCAACTTGATGTTTGGGTGCAAACTTGATCATGTACCCGATTGCAGTCTGAGGACTGTTGGTAGCGGCATCTATTGATCGTTTCTTGTGCGCATTCTCACCCCCCCATTTCAAAATCACTTGGTTCGTTGTCGATGCCATGCGTCGCAATCTCCGCCAACAGACTTTCCCCAATTGCCTGCACTTCAGTTCCTAAGCTGATAGTATCTTGTAACCTCTGCGACAAATTACTATCAACACTTGACATAGATTGAGGAGAGAGAGCCCCACTGCTTGAATGGGAAACGACAGGTGACATGTATGGCACAATAGCACGGGATACGTCAAGCAAATCTAACACATCTGACACAGCAAATAAGACAAACGAAAGTCCCTATAATGTTAGCTACAAACTACCAACCAACGCGAATTCACAAACCACAAGCAACAATTGTTCTCAACCTAGCTAGATCTAGCCCAGAAAGCGCGCTGATGTTTTGATTTTGCGCAGCTTGCATCGCACGCTCATACGCCAACTCTTGGGCCGTCTTCTGTTTCGCAAAGTTGCTTGCCCCTTTGAGGATTCCCTTGCGATTGATAGCAACTCGCCAATAGATACGGCCCACGCCCTCTTTGCTGACAATAATCAACTTCTCAGTCTTGGCCAAACCATTTGAATCAGTGATGGTTTGACCAGTCACAGCATCCTTCAAGGCACGATCGATTTCAGGCAGCGGGTTTGGGTTGATCTTGTCATGGCAGACGGATGCTGGGATGACCTCCATGAGCAGCTCTTTCTTTGTGGCCTTGTCTAAGAATTCAACAGAGAGAGGTTCTTCGAAAATGAGGCGATGCCACAGCATGTTCTTCTGGCGCTCTTCGTGTTCACCCATTGCAAAGTCGTTTCGCGCAATGTCAAATGCATCCTTGGTTGAATCATGGGGAATAAATTTCTTGATTTCTTCCCCGTCATAAAGATCGGATGCATCCATAGCCGGACATGAAATCAAAACACTGTAGTGGGGAGGTTCGCCCTCCAAAGTTGCCTTGAATGCATCCGCCTTTGGCTGAATGGGAATTGGCTTTGCCGAACCCAATGCATCTCGCAAACCACACTTCATTGAAATGCAATACCCATCATATTCCTTTCCGCCTTCACCCTGCATATTCTTTTCTGACACAATGTAAAACTCACGGTTGCGTTCAGGGCACCTGGCATTCACATGTATGGTGACTGCATAGAGAGGAAGAGGAATTAGAAAAAAAGAACAACAACGAAAGCAACGACAAAACAAACACACGTACATGGCTCTTCCTTTGTTCCCGTGCCACCGCTGCTAGAGCGGCGTGTTGTTGCAATCTCTTCCATCTTGCGTTTTGGTGGCAATGTCCTCGCTTTTGGCTTCTGTTGCGGAGATTCGTCGTCACTTGACAAAACCGTCTTTTCTCGGTAGGGAGTGGACCGGTCAAAATTTACAAACGTAGGCGGCTTGCTTGCAGATGCAGGTGCGGGTGCTTGTGCTTGAGGTATCTTGGCAGGCCAGATGCGGAGATAGTCGAGGATCTCTTTGTATTCGGATGCTGGCAACTTCCCCCAATTTTGAATTTTGTTCGCTATTTTCTTTCTCTTCTTCGCCTCGTCGGCAGTCGCGCTGAGGTCTGACTTTTCTTTGCCGTAGATAACGACAAGGTCTGCGTCTTTTTCAATCTCCCCGTTGCAAAAGTCTCGAACGCCGTGTGTTCTACTGAGGAGATTTTGAAGCCCTCCCCCAACGTCAGGGTCCTCGATTGCATGAAGCACTTGTTGCTGCACGTGCAAGTCGTACCCAGCAGAGTTGGTACGAATGGGGTTCCTTGTTCGGCTGCGACCGCTTCCTGCGCTGTTACCGGAAAGTGCGGACCGACTGGAACCTCTCCTTGATAATGTCGATGGCACAAGAGGGGAAGCCACCAAAACATTAGCACTTCCTTCAGTGGAGCTGCTGTTGTGTCTTGAGGGAATCTGTCGGCTTGCTGAACGAGCTTCACTTTCACTCACCACTGCAGCTGGCGATTGCACACTTCTGCCTCCGCATCTTGCTCTCCTTGCTACAGGGTCTGGTGATAATGGTGGAGTTTCGTAGCTGGCCCCTGATCTGGTAGGGGCCATTGCCAAGTTAATGAAAGCACGAGCACAAACAAGAAGGAACCGCGCAAACACAAAATACGATCAAACAATTTTGTTCTAGTAAGCGGTAAGATGTGCCCCTCTTTGTACTTCAAATCCCCTTTGTTTGAATATGAAGGGCACAGTTTCCCCCAGTAAGAGAGAATCCCCCCTTTTGGGCCAAAGAACTTGCTTGTCGACGTCGATCGTTGATGACATACTACACTGTAATTCTGATTCATTAATTGTAATGATGGCACGAAAAAAGACAGCAACAACAGAAGAGAAGCAAAGTGAAAAAGACAGCAATGAAACAGAGGAGTGGAGGACTAGCAAAGCAAGAGATAAGTTGTGCGACTTGGTCATAGAGGGCACGATTCCACCATCGACAGAGCTCAAACCAAAAGAAGTCCATGCCACATATTGTGCCCACCTCCCGGAGTTTAAGAACTTTCAGGACTACACAAAACTTGATTTTGCAACAAAGCTTTGGTCCGCACGAGAAAGAGTCGGAAAGAAAAAGGGTCGGGCAGATGATGATGCTGCCGCTCTTGCTCATGACAGGAAGATGTACCCCGCGCCAACACATGACGTACACGGGGATGAGATGTGGAAAGGTTCTAAGGCACAGGAGCTCTTGAAGAAAGACATTGCGGACGGGTTACTCGACAAATTGAAACCAAAACAGTTGTATGAGAAAAGAGAGGAATGTTATCTTCACTTGAATGCGGATCGATTCCGAAATCGAACATATCAAGAGATTAAAGTCGCCAAACGACATGATTTCATCATAGAAAAGCGACAGAAAGCAGCAGCGAAGGCGAACAAATAACAGATTGATTGTCAACGTGTAACACTTTAAAACATAATTATCCATGCTACAACTAGTTATCCACTGCCTTTAGTCGTCTACAGCTACTCGTCTTGGCTACTCGTCTACTGCTACTCGTCTTGGCTACTCGCATGCTAACGCTACTCGCATGCGTACTGCTACTGTACTCGCAGCATGTGCAGTTCATTAGCGATCTTGCGTGCGTAGAAAAATCTATAAGTGACACAATTTTAGAATTCTGAATGACCGGATCTATAAGTATTTATTAGTTTTAGATTTTTCTACATGGGTCTTTTGTAGTTTCAGTCGTGCTAAAACTGTAATTAAAAAACAGAATGTCTAAAACTGTCATCGGAGAGAACAATCGGCCAGGCGTCTTTATTGCTACGGCGGGCGCGCCCTTTAAACATTTTAGTCGTGAAAGAATTTTGAAACGGGAAATTCGCGGTCGGAGTCGAATTTTCTTAAATAACGGGTCACGATTCGGGACATTGCAGTGCTAGCTAGCTACTACTAGCTAGAGTAGCTAGCTAGAGACATGAAAAAATCACTCACTCGACAATCGTCGCTACAACGTACTAGTTTAAGGAGGGTTATGAGCCATCGATTTTTTACAGTAAAAAACAGTTATTTCATTCCGATAGCTAATCTGTAAAATAGATAGCTGACAATGACACAACCAATAGATGTAATAATAGATGTTATGTTTATGATATTATCCGACTA
>ENA-ORBV01014406-ORBV01014406.1-microbial-mat-metagenome-genome-assembly--contig:-NODE-14406-length-11837-cov-5.211310_pt1 | contig 11837 bp, 5 predicted proteins | sample MGYA00237777_ERZ505514 | MGnify/ENA primary metagenome ERZ505514 (study PRJEB26160, sample SAMN06269048) | microbial mat metagenome | isolation source: Oligotrophic lake microbial mat | place... | reverse complement strand
AAATTGGTGAGAACATTAATTTACGTAATCCAACAAAAACAACCAAAATACGAAACCAAAACAAACAAACCAATCAAACAACTATATGCAACTATCCAAATGTATCGTACCGGTCGTATTGCGTTCCATCGTGTAATGATAGTGTTCGTCCAAATTCAAGGCCCGAAAGGCATTCTGCGAGGCCCACGTGGTCGCATTGGCCCAAATCGAAATATCTTCCGCGACCAACGAGAGGCGCCACATGGGTGCCGTTTGGCCAATGGCAAACAAGGCGTGCGCCACGATGCTCAAGACGGGAATGGCCAGCAACAACCAACGGGGTGTGGTAGAAGCCGTCGCCAAGGATTGGCTGTGGGCCAAGAGCGAGGGCGAAATATTCCGGGAGAGGGCAAAATAGCCATTGTTGTTGTTGACGCCTGCTTCGTTTTGGTAGTCGTCGTTCTCGTCCGTGACACTTTGTGTCGTGAGTCGAATGAAATCCTGACGCAATTGTTGGGAGGCCGCCGAATGGACCGAGGCGTCATCGTCATCTTCTTCTTCTTCGGCCATTTCGAAAGGATTGGTAGCGTTGGCTTCGTCGGCCGTGCTGGTGGGGGAAGCGGGTGTTGTTGGTGTTGCCATGGTGGAGATTATTTTTGGTTTCTGGGTGGTGGTGGTAGTGGTGTATGTGTTGGGATGCGGAGCAAGATAGTAGGATCAACAACACCAAGGAAGGAAGGAAGAATAGCTGCCAGGTCTGAGAGTAGGAGACTAGTACAGTACAAAGATCGGATAGAGGTATAATGTAGCTGCTAGTTAGTTTGTAGAGCAGTCCTGGGAATGAAACCAGTAGTAGTTGTTAACGTTAATCAGAGATCGAGAGACGCCAAATACAGCAACCACCGCCGCCATTTTGGGTCGTTGTTGTTGGCCTCGGCGGTCTCGACCAACAGAAGTTTGAATTTCACCTTCTTAGGGCGCACACCACTTCCTTTACAACGGATCCACTACAATTTGGTATTGGGCTTCTGGTACTGGTGTGACGGTTGAAACGCCGGCTCGGTCGTGGCCATTCTGCCAGATTTCATTGGTTCCTTCAAAGAAGAATAGCGTCAGCATGACGAGGAGAGAAAATGTCTGTTTGTGCTTCCATGCAATGCAACCCTTGGGAACTGAACTGCATCCATCTTCTTTGGAGTGGCAACAATCTGTGAAGGCCAACTGTTGCAAAGGTGCTTCAATCTGGCTGGCAGCAGCAGCTTTGACCTGTCATGCCAGTTGTGCATCATTGAGAATGATGTCAGATTTGTGCAGGCCACAGAAGAAGAGAACTCAATCGACTGTCTTCTTCTTTTTTGCCAAAGTCCCACATCATTCTTGTCATTGACCATTGCAACCATCAAATTTGGTCCATCAGGTGGCAGTGATCTAGTTGAAAAGACATCACATGGTGATCTTGTCTCTTTGGGAGAATGCATCGATCAATTCGTTCACGTCTGCATTTGTTGTTTCCAAATGTTCTTTCGCTTTGATTGGTGTTTTGTTGCACAACAAGGTCCTAACAGAACATGCAATTAAAGAGATGAACAAATTCTGGATCTTTTGCATTCTTGATGGTCAACCTGCAGTGGTCATTTTGTGTTGGTCTTCACACAAGTGGTTTTGCAACAACGTCTTTTTTCTTTCATCACATTGCAAATTTTCTGGCCGTCTGTGCGTCCCTGGCCAAAAGTCTTCATTTATCATTGAGCTTATTTTGCTATTGCTCATGCTGTTGAATGTAGATGCTGTAGCAATTGAAGGATCTTGTTTCATCCACAGATGCAATGCAATCCCTGCACTTCTCTTTGACCATTCCTTTAGTCAAAAATCGATATCAAACCACCCGGGCAAAGATTGCAATCGCAAACCGTTGAAGCCTAAAATTTGTTGAACCCCATCCCTTCGAAACACCGACTCAAAACTTTTGGCGTACTTACACGATTCCAAATTGCGCTCGAAAGATCCAACCAGCATGTTTGCATCTATCGCTCATTTTTTCGTCCATTGTTGACTCATGGATTAGGTCGGCCAAAAAATGAAGGAAATGCATGGATTTGATGTCATTCACATACTCGACACTGTACACAGTAAACACTTTTGAATCAAAATGACGAGAATGATCATGGAGCGTCCGGAACAACCGCTGCCGCAACGAAGACGTCAACGACCACGGTGGCAAATGAGACCGATAGTGGATATTCGTGCCATTCCGATGGAACGATACGACGCACACGCGACACGATTGCAAGACAAATCGAAAGCCAAGCGCATTATCATCCTCGGAATTTCGCGTCATACACTATTTGCGAGCATTTTGTTGACTATTTGTCAATATGCCATGGTCGATGAGTACAGCCTATTACCCATTGGATTTCTAGCCTACACCGTGGGAATTTTCGCCGCGTGGGAACAACTGCAATTGGAATGGCAGCAAGACAGTTTGTTCGATGACCGGATACAGCAAATGGACCACAACACGCATACGACTGCACTTTTTGAATATCAAGTGCTGAAAAACAGACCCAATGTCCGAATTGTTCCGGTTTACGAAAATGGAATTACGAAGCTATACGCCGTTGGCTAAGCTACCTAACTAATATTATTGACTAAATGAACACGGATGCTCTGATTCGTGGGATATCTATTATTAATATTTTGACTTTCTCATGTACACAAGCAAATACAAATATCTCGGTCACTCGTTTTCTTCCGCCCCTCCCTCCCTCCATCTGTCCATCTGTCCATCTGTCCACCCACCCGCGCACTTGCTCCGTCCTTTTGTGGATTGTGTTTCCGCCTTTTTCCACTACAGTTCGTCTTGCTTGTCTTCATTCCCTCCTCCTTCATTCCATCCTTCCTTGATTCAGGACTGACCAGTCAAAAAAGGAAAATGGCGTCTTCCATGTCCGTCACGGATTCGATGTACCTGTCTTTTTCTTGCAATTGTTGCTTCAAGTACGCAATGACGGCGTCTTTGCGTCGCAAATCATCCTGATGGCGATGGAGGTCTTCCGTTTGACGTTGGAGTTGTTCTTGGAGGTGTCGATTCTCGTCGCCTAGTTTTTCCATCATGTACCAAGCCGTGTGTTTGTTGTTGTTCTCATTGGTCGTTTCCTTGTCGTTCTGTTCCTTGGAAACAGCTGCAACGTCCGATGGGGGTGGCGCTGACGCTGGCTGCTGCTGCTGCTGCTGCTGCTGCTTGAGAAAGTGCTGGTACTTTTGTTGTTGCTCGGCCATAATCTTGGCGTTCATGGTACTGCTAGTACCATGTGTAATCTTGGCGTTCCTGGTACTACTACTGGTAGGGCGTGCATTGTCGTTGTGGCCAAGGGACGACATGGCGGTGGGCTCGTTCGTCATCATCATCCCCATCCCAGATGCCGTAGTAGTAGAAGGTTGCTTGTTGCCAGCCGTAGGGCCGGATTTCTCGCTCCGACGTTTGGGTGGCCCTCGGGCAGGCGAAACTGCCGCTTCCCTATTGGGAACGGACGCAGCAGCTGCAGTATTAGTAGCCATGCTCTTGTTCTTGCTGCCGAGTGTGGATGTCATTTTCAAAGTCGTAAGCCCAACCTTGGCACGAAGCTTGGCAATGTACGACTTGGAGTATTGAAGCATTTCCTCCGAGGTGTGTTGGTCGGTCTTGCTCTTTTTCTGTGTGGGCTGTTGTCCTTTGCGGTTATCGTCGCCGTCGTCATCATCACAGTCGGTCAAATCCACCACGTCCGTTCCCGTTTCGTTTTCTTCGCCTGGATCGGGCTGGGCCCTCTTTTTCTTGTTCGTATGAATGCCGGCAATCTCCGGTTCAAAAAAGCCAATCTTGTCGAGGAGTTTGCGACGCTTTGGGGGCAAATTGTTGTTGAGATGTAGCAAGTGCTGCTGGAGTACCCACTCGGAAAAACTCTTGTGACGATCCGAAAAGGTATGATCTTGTTCCAAGACCAACGGAACATCACAATGCTTGTATTTGGATTGAAACAACACCAGCTTTTGAAAGTTGACCATCCATTCATCGTCATCGGGAAAGACATTAGACTCGGCAGTAGAGTCGGCAGCGACGGCTTCTGCAGCAGTAGAAGCAGTAGGATGGACTTGTTCCAAAGACCACTCAAAGCCCAATTGTCCCAATAAATGACAATGTTCTTGCGACAACGTTTGGTTTTCCATTTTCAATCGTTGCTCCATGACCCATTTGGCAAAGGTAGGATCTCTCTCCCAATCGGTAGGGACTTGCGTATGACCAAATTCACGCTGAAAGGCAAGCAACTTGGCGTACATGTACTCCAAAATAACCTCGGCAGGTGTATTACGGGCCGTCATCGTTTGAAGGTCGCCTTGAATGCCGGGATATCCCAAACTCGAGAGTTTCTGGACTTGGTCCTTGGCAAGATGGTAGCGATTCAAGACTTGATATCGTAGCCAAATGGCGGCCAGACGAGACGAAGGGTCATTGCTACTACTAGTATTGGATAGTAGAAGCAAGGATTGAACACTGCCGTGACGTTTCTTGTACAAGGCCAAAGCCATAAACATTTTGTTCCAATCCCAAATGGCATGGGAAGGAATCCAGGTCGTCTTGTTGGTGTTGTTCGGGATGCTCCTCGTTGTGTGGTTCCACGGATCCATACTGTTCTTGTTGGGGCTGATGTTGCTGTTGTTGCAACTAGTTTGTGGGGCTGGTGCCAGTGCCATCTTCATGGTTATGCTTTGTATACGGTGAGCCAAAAGTGGATCTAATATGATAAATATAATAAAATGTTCTGTGCCTAACTACTTTGCAAGTAAGGAGAATAGATTGTGATACTCTTTTGTGATACCCTATTTGCGAGAAAGAAATCCGATGAGGAAGAAACTACTGTAACAACACGATCTATCGCGTGGATTGGAAATCCAGAAGGTGAAGAAGAAACCTCACTTCTTTTGCGGCAGATTGAAAGAATTGACTATCGACTAGAAAGTACTTTAGGAGCTCAATGGGTTTACAGGGGTATCGGCGTCTTGGTGATGACGCCCCCTTTCGAGTCATTAAGCGTTATCGAACGGTTTGAACCAGAACATGGATTTGAAAGAGTCACATGAAGTCATCCCCTGCATTGCCAGTGATTTGTCTGCCAGTGGTTGCACTGTCATGGTTTGCAATGCCCCAGTGAAGCAAGCTTTTCAAGCTCCAGCTAAAGCAGCTAGCATGGCAGCAGCATTCGGCAGTCACAACTGAGTGTGTGCTCCTCCCAAGTTGCACACAATTGCTTCGTTTTCACAATTTCCCTTGAATGAACACATGTTTTTCAAAACAACCGCTGGTCATCTGACAAGCCTCATGAGCGGGGGGATTTGCACAGCTTTGAATCAGAGGGACAGAACAAGGTTGTGCAGCCCATCAACAACATGATGATGATGAACCAGGATGAAGATTCAAAAAAGAAATGGAGCATCAACTGAATTTGGTGATGCTTCGTGTTGGTGACATCTCTGCATGTTTTCAGAAACAACAAGCAACAGTTTTTCTCACAAATGCTACAAAAACTGCAACACAGATGTTAAAATGAATGCAATTTGTGTTGCTTCAGACTTTGCATTGAGTGAGCATCGCCCAAAAGAGATTCCGTGACTTTGTGCAACTGAAGTTGTGTCACAAAAGCAAACCTGGAGGGGCAAGAAAACAGATCAGGGAATGCAGGTGGTTCACAAGGAAGATTTTCAAACATTTTGGTCCTGCTTGTGAGCGCTGAGTGAACTCTGCCACTGACTTGGCATCTGCACACATGGCGCTGACTGCTGAGTGACGCTGCAGCAAGAATCAACTGAAACCCAGAGCAGAAGATCATCCCACTCCCAAAGGAGAAGATTGGTTCTGAACCATGTTGTTCTCATTCTCACTTGTGATTGGGGCTTTTGCAAAATGTTTCAACCAGTGGGGCCCTTGGCAAACCAATTTTCTGAAAATTGAAGAATGGGTGACAAACAAGCATCAAGAATGGGTGACAAACAAGCATCACTGATGCTTGCAGCCAAGATCATTTTCTCCATCTTCCCTTTTCCTGTAAAAAAATCACAATGGGATTGATGAACATGCAAAAAACATTTGTCCCACATGCCTGAGATTGGAGACCAGATGTGGCTTCCAACTGGCAGTTTTGAGCAGAGCAATCCAGACATGTCAATTCAATCTTGTGCACGAAAAGAAAATGTCTTAGCTTGATTCATCATCAGATCCAGTCAACAAGTGACACCAATTGCAGATGGTGCACACTGACCACAAGAATGGCTCTTTTCTCTGCTTCCGTGGATTTCCTGTCGTTTTGGGGTTGAAAGATCAATCACTGCCCCTCTTCTTCCCTTCTCCAGTCACTTCTCATGTGAACAGGGGAGAAAATGTCAGATGAATGTGTTTTGGATAGAAAATGAACACAGTGGCCTTGGCAGGAGGTGCAATGGATCACATTTGGTTGCAGAATTTGCTCAACTTTTGACCATGTTCATTGGCAATCTTACAAAAGCAACAACATGATGCACTCTCAAACCCTTTGAAATTGAGCCTTGCCCATTCTGTCTGGGGAATGGCTCAGTGAAACTGTGCTAGGGATGTACCATCTCCCCAACTGACGCCCCCTAACATTGAAGGGACGACTTCACGTTTGCTGTCTATGCTTGACCAACTAACCAATCACCACTTCCATGCACCTCTCTGTGACAAAAACGACTAAATTTGGCGTAGTCTAAACGCAGTACTTGCGACAAAGGGTATGAGATAGAAATAAGCGCATGTATTTTTGATAATGTTATCTCATCGAGGTTTTGGGTATATCTGAAACTAGCCCCCTTAAAGTGAGACATCACTGTCGGCATCATCAAACTGAGAGGCATGTCGACCATTGGCTTCTGCGTTGATTCTGCCGATAGTTCTATCACTGACGGTCTCCTCGTGACGATTGCCTACCAGGTCATCCACTTGCATCTCGCTTCCGCTACCGCCACTCGTTGCCATGCTTATATCACCAACGGTACCGTGTTCGTTTCCAATCTCGCTTCCGCGACTGCCGGATGGGTACGACACACTCATAGAAGAAACGTGTGCCTCGGATACGTCTATTTCAATGGGCACAGCATTGTCCGATGTTTGGAACAATTCCCGGGTCTGCAGGATCGCAGATTGGGTCAGGCAGGGTAAATAGTTGTCATCCAAAAACTTGCGCCTGGAAAGCTCCATAACCGCAAGATATGCCATGCCCAGTTGTACCTTTTGCCGGGTACTCTTCCTGGAAATGTGATTCAAAGGGAGCTGGTCACTCAAAGTCAAATCTTCGAACGTCTCCTGGAAGTCTTGGAAGGACTTGGTCAGCCAACCCAAAGGAGTCGGGAACCGAATATACATCGGCATATGTCTTGGAGCCATTTCGCAGACAAAGAGATCATCGAAGTCACAACCCCACTCAGGAAAGATGTGTTCAACATAGGTTAGTAACGTACCAGGGAAGTTTGAAAGAGACATTTCCCCGATATTACCTTCGTTGCCGTCACAACCACCGTTGCAACCATTCTCCGGAATTGTCGCCTTACTTTTGAATGTCATTTCATATTCGGCGTGGTTTTCTCTCATCGGACATCGATGCTTGCATAACTCGATAGCCTCTTGTGAAGGCTTGTTGTTAGCGTTTAGCAGCCCCTTTTCTCGAAGGCCGACCACTGCAACATAGACAAAAAATCGTTCGCGTCTCACCTCCGCCGAAGCGTTCTTCAGTCTAGAGAAGATGGCTTGATGATCTACGCTGCCCCAAAATGCCAAGACGTCGGGATGCTGAATAAATTTCCAAGAATCTGGGGTAGGATATCGGACACTTATTAGCAAGGATTCGTTTTCGTACTCAAACAAATCCGTGGATGGAGTGATCAGCTCACATAACACCGTCTGGCAGTATTCCATAAGGATCTCTTTGCAGTTAAAAACATTCACGGTCCCCTGTTGACCGTTGGAGCATGATCCGAAAGGATAAGGGTGCCGGGCGTGGGTCCCCAGACCCTCCTTAGCTTTGCATACAAGAACGCGTGCTTCTTTTGTCAAGGAAAGGGTTTTATCTTTGGCGACAGCCACCAACCTTTCCGCCTTATATGTTTCTGCATCTGGATCGTTTTCGAAGTAGTAGTGCTCAGCATCAGTGTGGCGCACCCGGCCTGATATTTGTATTTTGGTTTTTGCCGTGTGGAACTTCGTAAACACAACAGAGAACTGGCACTCGGGAACATCCACGCCTTCCTCTAAGACAGCCGTGGCCACAAGAACACGAAACTTGCCATCGCGAAATCCATCCAAGTTCAACTGCCGCTCAGTCATGGGTTGCGCGCGGCTTCCCGCCACGACACCACAACGAACATTTAAATTGGCCAAGCCAGCGTTGATTTGTTTCGCCAAGGTAGGAACAAGACACAGATCTCCGACGAACACAATGCCGCGGTAGCTGTTTGTTGCAGTCTCGCAAAACCTATCCACTAACAATTTCAGGAGGCGCTCGAGCTTAGGTGTTCGCAGAGGCAGATCATTGCTGCATACAGGTGACCGCAATAGTACTGTAATCAAGTTCGCGACAACTTGACGCGGCAGTGGTAGTCCCTTTTCCAACGCATTTCCATGCTTGACGGCATTTTCGTCGTCGGTGATACTTTTCAAGACCACTATGCGGTTGATGACTTGCTGAACAATGGCGCCCTCCACGTAATATATCAAGGATTCCCTACCAAGCTCCTTGAAAACGGTGTCGCAAGCTTTCACAACTTTTTGGATCTCCTTTTTCTTGCCGATTTCTTTTAGAGCTACTTTTAGTTGAGACTCAACAAACTCCAACTGCTCCCGCGAGTGTCCAGAAGGGCCATACAGAACTCGCACAGGCTGTACATGTGCATTTTCTACATCAGGGCATAGTATCTTAGCATCGAAAAGACTTTCCAAGTTGCGCCGGGCTTGCTCCAAGGTCTGTTGATGTCCTTTTGAGAAGGATGCAGACAAACCAAGAAGTCGAGGGATACCTGGTCGTTTGTCGTGCGGCCGAATCCCATCCAGGATAACTGTAGCCATGGGATGACCGCCGGTAGCATGGTGGCACTCATCAAACACCATTACCGAGAATTGCGTTGCTTTGATGTAGCTTCGTGTGATCATGGCTTTACGAATAATATCAGGAGTAGCGATCAACACGTCGCTTGCAGTGAGTGCTTGGTCCCAATCCTCCTTGCGCCAACCTGCTTGTGCGGTTTCTACAATTTTGAGAACTCTTGGAGGCCTCTTCGATGCGCCGACTTGAGTTTGATTTTTGCAACTTGTCGCGTGCTGATCGACCAAGGGCTGTGATGGCACCAGGATGATCGTCGTCTTGTCCACGTGAATCGTGAGATGGTGCTCTATGAGCCGCATGGCAATTAGCGTTTTTCCCAAGTTAGTACCAAGGTGAATAATAAGGTTCTGCCGCTTGGCTTCTTCCAGACAGGCGGCTTGGTAGGGGCGAAGACTCTGTCTCTCCGTTGCCATGATGTTGGATTAACTGTGGTTAGGGTCAGTCAGCGAACAGAATAAGTTGTAACCAACAACAGAATAGTTTCCTGGTGTCGTTCCTTCACACCAAAACCTGAAATTGGGTTCACGGCATGTACCCCAAAAAGGTGATGGAAAATGGTGGCGAAGCGAAAAGTCTACCCAGAGTTTCGAAACTTCTAAAGCTTGTAATACGCCATCAAGCACAAAATAAGGTTGTTTTGTGAAAGAGCAGGAAGTTTGTTTGTTTCGTTGGAGGAACCCGTGGAGTCGACACGTGCGCATCCGTCAGTTTGGTGCTAGCAGTCGGAGTAGGTCCATTGATCTACGTCCACGCTCGTATCTATCTTTCCATGCATGCTACTTGATGAGTCGGAGTCTATTTTATTCGATGCAGGATAGTGTTCCACACCCTTTTGTAACTCGTTGTTAGAGACGTGCTTGTCGGATCTTCTCGGCGTCCCCATTGTCGTCCTCGGGTAGATAGTCAATCGAAGAGGGAGTGGCAGTTGCTGCTATTACCATCATGATCATGATGGACCCAAAACGGGAATAAGTTACTGCGTCATGAGGATCCGAAAGGATATGTTGGCAACAAATTGCTTCCGTGACATGAATTGATTGGCATTCAGGCTATTGTCCTTATCAGCTTGCCGCCAAGCATCCGTTTGCAATGAGTCGTTGAATTTGATCAAGAACATGGTCATTCATTATCGCTGTTCCAGACACTTCCTGTTCAACAGCATCCGTACAGACCTGCGGTTATGAAAGACGCTCGACAAAGACCGTTCTGCCGCTAACCAATTTTTCCATGGGTGCATTCATTTTTCCCTTGGAACATCAGCATCCAGCCAGAAACACATTTCCAAAAAAACCCTGCGTCTCCCCGACAAACACATTTCCAAAAAAAACCTGCGTCTCCCCGACAAACTGGGTGTAGCAGTAATGGCGAAAAGTGACTGACAGACTGCCTGTCTTGGAAAATAGCAGCGAGCGCTGCCACGAATTACCATGCATCGCTTAGTAGATTGCATGTATCGGAATCATGTAAGTGTGAACGCGCTTCCTCTGCATTATTAATGTTGGATAGGTGATTCGTCCGTGGCTGGCCCAGATAATTTCCAAAGTAAATCGTGGTGGCAAGAGGAGACAGGTATACTGTTTTTCGCCACAGGTTTCAAGCGCGCTCCCACCACAGCGATTTGTTGAAGAAAATCAAGAATGTAGGCTCCTCGTCCTTGCTGGATATGTGGTGCCGGTATAATGAATGGCCTAGTCGATCGATAGGTACAAACAATGGGAAAGCTCCTCTATGCCCATTCGATGTTCCAAAAATTTTCTGGGATTTTGTAAACTTGTCCTTTTTTCAAATGGCCGAGGAATGGAAGACATTTCCTCCAGAATCAGTGAGGTGTGAATGCTTCGCTCAATCTATCCCCATGTATGCACTGGACAAACGTTATAGCTGAAGACGATCCGACAATATGGGTATCCATCCCATCCAGACAGCGGGCCCTTGTTTTCGTTTTGTGGGGGATAGGACTCCAATACTTGGATGACTTTTTCAAAAATGGCCGCCCGAGGGAACAATCGACAGAGACGTCATCCACCATAACAGAGTGGGTTCCACACATTATTGTTCATGCCATGATACTGGTCAAATCCAATATTTTCATGGTCGTGCTATTCCAGGCCAAGGAATAGGATTGTCGATGCACTTTTCCAAAAGCGACTTTTTTGATTGACTCTCGATCCTCATGGACCAAGCTTTTCTTGGGAGACGAGACGATCCTGACGTTTGCCGTCCTACAGGCACACACACACAGCAAGCTATTTTCTGGACAACTCTTCGAATGGCAGCAAGGTTTCTTCCGACGGACTGGACCAGTCCAACGCACTAGCTAGCTAGCTTTGCCAGAGTCATTTCGAAGGCGAGGCGACCCCACTCATCACTTATAATCATTACTGGCGCCTAGTAGGCTATCTGTCCGACTGCTTACATCTGTTGTTCTGTCGACCACCGGTCTGGTACTAGTTTGTAACTATTTAAATCGGTAGATGGAGCGTGGCGAATCCTCACTTTTTGACTAAGTACATTAACTATGAAAGTAATTACGATGTCAAGTACCGTGACTACTAGTCGCCACTTTTTGACTAAGTACAATAAATTATACCGTAATTACCTAGACTACATAGCGAATCAGCTTCAGACCTGGCGAAAGGTAAATAGCTGTCTCTTATACACATCTCCGAGCCCACGAGACTAAGGCGAATCTCGTATGCCGTCTTCTGCTTGAAA
>ENA-ORBV01014405-ORBV01014405.1-microbial-mat-metagenome-genome-assembly--contig:-NODE-14405-length-11837-cov-5.543367_pt1 | contig 11837 bp, 12 predicted proteins | sample MGYA00237777_ERZ505514 | MGnify/ENA primary metagenome ERZ505514 (study PRJEB26160, sample SAMN06269048) | microbial mat metagenome | isolation source: Oligotrophic lake microbial mat | place... | reverse complement strand
AGGCGTGCCACCAGGATTCCTCCTCCACGGGAGGGGTCACCTGCTTGATTGCTTTGCCCGAGGTCGCCGTGCCGCCGGACGAGGTCGCGGCAACCGCCGCGAGCCCTGCCACGAACACCAGCGCCTTGGTTAAGGGGTTGAACTTCATTGTGTCTCCTATTGGTTTTGGTTGGCGGTTCCGCCCGGCACCATGCGATGCCGGATTGAACCTTGGTTAAGGACGCCCCAACATGGAGCGATGCCATAGCACAAGCGATTTGCGTGCCAATTCAGCCGAGAAACCAAAACCACCGCTCCGAAGGCCTTTGATTGATTCATGTCGCGGGATCGCTGGGCAAAAAGCGACAGTCGACGGACGCGAATCGATCAAGGCTCGCGCGTCAGCACCATGACGCACTCGAGATGCCGGGTCTGCGGAAACAAATCAAACGGTTGCACCTCGCGCAGAAGGTAGCCCGCATCGAGAAAGGCGCGGAGATCGCGCATCTGGGTGGCCGGGTTGCAGGAGACATAGACCACGCGGAGCGGACGGAACGCAAAGAGCTGCGCCAGGAAGCCGGGGTCACTCCCTTTCCGCGGCGGGTCGATGATCACGGCCGTTTCAGAGGGCGTGCTCCCGATGCCGACGAAGACCGCCCCGGCGTTGCCTGCAATAAACCGCGCATTCGAAATCTCGTTGCGCACGGCGTTCGCGCGTGCACGGGTGACCGCAGTCTCGCTGATTTCAATGCCCGTAACCGTTTCGAAGCGACCCGAGGCGACCAGCGCGAAAAGGCCGCTTCCGCAGTATGCATCGACGAGAGACGGGAGCCCGCCCACGGCCGCTCGCTCGGCGACATGGGCCGCGAACCGCGGCAACAGAAACGGATTGTTCTGAAAAAAATCACCGGCAAGGAACTCGAATTCGAGATCCCCCACCCGCTCGATCACCGCCTGGGAGGGATCCGTCGTCACTCCTTCGCCGCTGGCACGCACCAGCAACGTCGCGCCCTGCTTTCGGCCGCCGAGTTCGGCGCGCGCCTTGTCGCGGATCCCGCCCAGCGCCGCATTGATGGCCTCCATGGCGATGGGGCACTGTGGGACATCGATCAATTCGAACCGCCTCCCCGCCCTCAGAAACCCGATCGGCCCCACATCACCTCCGCGAGGCCGATCAAAATGGGGTGTGATTTTCGAGCGATAACCATACGGGCGGGGCGAGGCAATGATCGGCTGGACGGGAAACTCGATCCCGCCCAGATGCTTGAGCAGTTCCCCGACCTGACGCTGCTTCCACGCGAGCTGGGCGGGGTAAGCCAGGTGCTGATACTGACACCCGCCGCATTCGCCGAAGAGGGGACACGCGGGCTGAATGCGATCGGGGGACGGCACGGTGACGCCAACAAGATCGGCATCGCTGTAGTTTTTATGGTTGCGCCAGACCCGCGCGCGGATGCGTTCGCCGGGCAACGCAAACGGCACCATGACGACCCACCCGTCGACACGGCCCAGACCGACGCCCTCGTTGGTGAGCGTGTCGATGCCGAGTTCGATCTCCTGGTGCCAGGCAAATGGCTCAGGCACAAACCGGGGGGGCGGGCGTCCGGCCATCACCAGACCCGGTCACGCAGCGCTGCACCCCGGCTGAACCGCCGGAGGTTGGCGGTGAAGTGTTCGACCATCGCGCGGTTCTCGCCGGCGTAGCCGCCTGCAAGGTGCGGCGTGATCCAGCAATTCGGGGCCTTCCACAACGGATGCGAGGGAGGAAGCGGTTCCGGGTCGGTCACATCCAGGGCAGCCCCCGCCAACAGCCCGCCGTTCAGCGCAGCCAGCAGCGCAGAAGCATCCACCGTGGCCCCCCGGCCAATATTGTAGAAACAGGCGCCCGGCTTCAGCCCGGCAAAAAACGCGGCGTTGCATCGACCCGCGGTCTCGGCGGATTCCGGCAACAGATTCACCACATCATCCGCCCGTTCCAGCTCCGGCCCCGCTTCCTCCCACCCGACCTGGCGCGTCGACCCCGGTTGTGGCGATCTCCGGACCGCCACCACGGCGCATCGGAACGGCGACAACAACCGTGCCAAGCGACGCCCAATCGCCCCGAACCCGAGCACGACCACCCGCCGGTTGCGCAATAGAAAGGTCCGCGGACGCAGCCCGGCCGACTGCCAACCCTGCCCGAGCGCTTGCGCGGAAGCGGACGCCGCGGTTTGGCGGGCAAAGCCGAGCATCAAGGCGAGCGCATGTTCGGCGCATGCCTCGTCGAACACCGAGGAGCTGTTGGTAAATGCGCAGGATTGGTTGCGCAGAAATTCCCGGAACACCCCGTTGTCGTACCGGGTATACCCAGCCGTGGTGATCTGCACCCAACGAACCCGCTCGGACCGCAGGAGCAGGGCCGGATCGGGCTGGCCGAACACGATCTCGGCCTCCAGCACCGAGTCGTCGGTCGGGCCCGCCTCCAAAATTGACCGCGCGGGCCCGCCCGGGGAAATCACCCGGTGCCGCCCCGCAGCCCGGTCGAGCAGCGTTCGCGAACCGGGTTCGAGTCCCGCATTGCACCAGAGAACAGCCATGCGCTCCTTAATCCCCCAACTCCACCTTGCGTTGGGAGGGGTCGTCGGGAGGGCGGTAGTAAACCGCGACGTGGCCCACCCGGGTGACGAACAGACTCGCCGTCCGCGTCGCCAGAAGGGGCGCCAGCTCCCCCTTTTCCTCTTTGTGCGCCGTGAACCGGACTTTCACCAGCTCATGAAGGGTGAGCGCCTCGTCGAGCGCGGCCACCAACGCATCGGTGATCCCCGCATGGCCCACCTTGAGCACCGGGTCGAGGCGCTGCGCCAGCCCGCGAAGGCGTCGGCGTTGCGCACCGGTCAGCAGCAGCCGATCGTCGGAACGGAAAGAGGACATACCGGCACCATCAAGCCCTGATCCGACGGGGGCCGTCAATCCTGCAAACCCATCCTGCAAACCCCGCTCGCTTGCCTCGACCTGAGGATCTGAGAGAATCGAAAGCCACCTCGATGGCCCACAAGCACGGGTCCGGGATGCGCTTCACGTGCTCTGGGCCGGAGACACCTCCGGGGCACATCGCCCCTTGCGCAGGAACTTGGGCGGAGGGATCTCGCGACGATCATCGAAGAACTCGAAAAACGTGCCGTACTCCCCATGCCACCGAACCAACGTGGCCGCATCGCGGGATGGCGCGCCGGGAGTCGCGCCCTCCTCTCCGTTGTAGACGGGGGCGGTGACCCCGTTCTGCGCGGTCCTCTCCGCTGTAGACGGGGGCGGTGACCCCGTTCCGCGCGGTCCTCTCCGTTGTAGACGGGGGCGGTGACCCCGTTCTGCGCAGTCCTCTCCGCTGTAGACGGGGGCGGTGACCCCGTTCCGCGCTCTGCGGACGTCCGGCTCCCACGGTGTGTATCGGACGGCACCGGGCGCGCCGGGAGTCGCGCCCTCCAATGCACTCTGAGAACCTCCACTCTCACCACGAGCACCGGGCTCACCGCGCCCGGCTACAACAGAGGACTCACCCACCTCCAATCACGCCCGCGCATCGCTGTTGCCGCCGCATTGCACTTGATCCGATCTGGAGGCGGGCGCTGTAGAAAACCGTTCGAGCCGCGCCCCGGCAGGGGCGTCGGAACCCCGTCGCTGCCATCATCCCGACCGGGCGACCGCATGCAGCATACCCCCAGCCAACCTGCTTCTCGCCGCTTTACGCCCCCACCGTCGCGGGTTACATTCCCCCCATGCTCGACTGGTCCGAATGCAGCTCGGTGGAACGTGTGCCCGGGCGCGTCGGCGGCGCGTGGGTCTTCAAAGACACGCGCCTGACGGTATACACGCTCTTCGAGAACCTCGAAGCCGGTGCCACGGTGGACGAGTTCCTTGCGTGGTATGAGGGTGTCACCCGCGAACAAGTCATCGAGGTGCTGCGCCACGCCGAGCGCAGTCTCGCCCCGGCCTGATGCGGATTCTTTTCGACCACGGCACGCCCCTCCCGCTTCAGCACTCACTTGCCGCGCATGAAGTCGCCACCGCGTGGAACCGGTGATGAAATTTTACAGGAGGAACAGAGATCGCGGAGGATGGATGGTTTACAACAGGATGGGACGAGACATTGAGATCACTTTGCAAGCGAATCGCAAATTATTGATTCTCTGATTCCCCAGCCAACCGCAGCACTTCGGTCAGCGTGCCGGGCGCGATGCGGAATCCCTCTGCTTGCAATTGCGCGAGCACGGGCGAGACCGCGGCGAGTCGCTGCTCGCGTTTCGCCCGCAGGACCACGCCAAGCGTCCCGGTGCACCTCAGGCCGAGGGCCCGCGCGTGCGCTCGTGCCACGAGATCGTCGATGATCACAAGCGACGCCTCCGCAGCCAGCGCCAGCACCTCCGCCTCGCCGCGATGGATAGAACGCGGGAAGGCGGGCATCGGTTCCGGTGGCCGACGGGTTTCGATCCACGGAAACGCCTTCAGTTCAGGCACCCGCGCGCCAACCCCGCGACCTGCCTCCAACTCGCTGGAAACAGCCGCGGGCACGATAATCCGTCCGTAGAATTCCCGCAGCCAATCCAGCCGACCGAGCCGATGAAGATACTGGAGCGGGGTCGTGTTTGCGAAGACTTCAGGCATTCGCCGCCTCTTCGCCCAGCTCCACCAGACCCTGCCGAAACACCGGCACGCCATAGATCGCCAGGCGCTCGAGGAACACGGGCTTCGGCACACCGGCAAGTTCCGCCCCCGCCCCACTCGAAAGACGCCCCGCCTCGTGCAGCTTTACCGCCGCAGCAAAGAGCAGTTCTTCCCCCAGTCGCTCCGCAGGAACATCCAGCGCCGCCGCAGTCGAATCCGGCACATTGAGAGTGAGCTGGGACATGTAGCGAGTGTACGCGTCGTTTCCGCGATCCGCAAACCCGATCCCTTCCCAGCCGGGCCGTCAGCACGCGTCGCCCCGAATGATGCAGCCGCACCAGCAGCACTCCGTGATGTGTGCCCGGTGCAAACCGTCGCAGATCGGAGAAATCCAGATCCTGCGTGACCAGAAACCGCCCGGTCTCCTGCGCCGCCCGCCAGACCGTCGGGTCGGCATTCCCCGCCAGACCCTCCTGCCGCACGTTGTCCACGTCGTGGCCCGCGCGGCGAGTTGCTGGATCAGCGCCTCGGGCAGGTTCTCGTCGAGCTTCAGTTTCACGCTGCCGCGGGTACGGCAGGGATTGGCAGGTCATCCGCCGCCGAGACGGAAGCAAAAGCGATCACCGCCCGCAGCGCATCCGCCGAGACCATGGGGAAATCCGCCCGCACTTCCTCCGTGGTGGCGCCTTCGGCCAGCGAAGCCAGTAGCGTCCGAACCGACACCCGCGTCCCTTTCACGATCAGTTCGCCCCCACACACTTCCTTCCGGCGCTCGAAATAGCCGGCGTAGTAGAAGTTCATCCTCACCGCCTGAGCCGTTGGGAAGAGCTATCCGGCGTGGAGTTGCCGCCAACTCGACAAGAGGCTGCGCGAACTCGGCTATGGGCCCCTGCGCACCGCCGGTAGTCATCGGCACTACTCAAATCCGTTCCGTCCCGACCGCCTCATTACGTTCACCTGGCACACAGGCGACGTGCCGCGCGGCATCATCGCCGACATCACCGACGACCTCGGCCTGACGCGCGATGAATTCTACTTCAAGAAGGTCTGACGGATCGAGCACGGAGGATACACCCCAGCGCCCGGGCCACGCGCCGGGCCGTGCGCGGCCGGTTTCCGGGGGCGAGATCGCACTCCCAAATCCGCAGCACCCTCCAGCCCGCTTTGCGCAGGACCCGCGTCACCGTTCGATCCCGGGCCTTGTTCCGGGCCAGCTTGGCCGCCCACCAGCCGGCCCGGGTCGCGGGCTTCGTCGCATGTTTCGGACAACCGTGCCAGAAACAGCCATCCACGAAGACGGCAGCGCGCTCGCGGCGAGTGCCAAGCTATCCACCGGCCCATTGGTTACTTAAGGGTCACAGCGAGCACGGAAATTAGGCTTACCGAAAATGGCTCAGCGGAAGCGAAACCAGTTTTCTTGCCGTAAAGTTTTGGGAAATCCCATTTCCAGCCAGAGTAGAAGGAATCCGGCTCAACATCGAAAACCGCGTAGATAACATCCGGGTCTGGCGTAACTGGATAGCCGTTCCGAAGTAGCTCCTCAGCAGTGAAGATGCGTGGCCCACGCTTCTTGATCCGCCAAAGACCAGGCCAAGCCTTGTTGCCTTCGCCGTGGAGCAAGAGATGTCGAGAGTCGGCTATTGATGGCTCCAACCGGATCGAGCCGCGGCGACGCCCGGCGCGGAAGTTGTAGAGCCCGGTTCGTCGAATCCAGCCCAGTTGCTGTTCGCTGTCGCACCAACCGACCAACACTGAATGCTCTGCGGGTGGAACCGCCCGCTCGTATTCAATGGCGTCTCGCTCCGGTAACGGGCTCTCAATGCTCGCACCACCAGCGTTCTCACCCGCACGGTAAACATTGAAACGGTGATAGCTGCTTTGCTCGCGCGCCGTAGCCCGATTGCAAACGTGACCGATGACCTCATCCACAAAACGGGAAAGGTGTTGCAAGCCGACCGCTTCGCCGCCCTCACCGGGCTTGAGTGCGAAAGCGCCAAGGCCGGGAAGAATTTCGTGAAATCCTTGGAAGCGAGTTGGGCCATTCGCCCCACCCGGATAGAGGACGTAGGCACCTTCCGATCGCCGGATAGCATCGCGGTAGGCGTGCATCTTCAGCAGGTCAACCCGCTTGTAGTTGCCGCACTTCTGTTGCGTTTTCTCTTCGCTCAGATCTTCGTTACCATCTCCGAAGATCTCCGTGATGTTCTCCACGCGATACTTCGCGTCGAAATGAATGTGGACGGCCAGTTCCTGCGACTCCGCCTCCTCAAGGCCGTAGCCGTCTGGCCAAAAACTTAAAGTGAAGTCGGGACGCATCCTTCGGGTCCATGAACCAGGTTCGCTCCGCGAATCGCTGCGTTCGTGAGTCATGTTGTAGTGAAACCGAACGTTCAGCCGGCGAGCATTGCGCAGACAACGTCCCTGAATGCCCAGCGGTTCATTCACTTTGAGGCGCAGATTCAGTCCACTATCGGTGTGCTCAAAGAGCGTCCTCGCCGGGGGAACAGCTAGGTCGAACTTGTCCCTAAATAACCGGAGGAGTTGGAAGAATAACCAATACTCGTAGAGCGCCGCCATGTCGCGCTTGCCCGCACCGTAAACGTCTTCGCCACCTTTCCAAACGAGCTCCGAAGCCAAGTCGAACTTAAGCCAGGTGAGCAGGATTTCCCGATACCCGCCCTTCCTTTGAAGGACAGGACTTCCGAGCGGCAGGATGTTTGGGGCTGAAACGCCTTTGAATAAATCTGCCGACAACGCCCCGTTCAGTCTCTCTTGAAGGTGGAGGACGGTGCGAACAAGCCTTTGACGGTCCTCCGCTTGGCTTCCCTTCAGAATCGACTCGATGCGCTTCAAGAAATCCCGGAAGTGCGTCAGGACATACTTCACGAAACGGTTTTCGGGAGTGTCCAATGAATCAAAATGTCTGCGAACCGAGACGACACGGGGTAGCGATGGCGCTGATATGCCGAGCGCCCGCATGGCTTGCGCGGCAGAGTTGGAAGCCGGAATGGGGACGCGGGCCGTTGCGCTGCCAATTTGGCGGGCGAAGTCACGGCCTCCCTTTCGTAGCCGCGAAATCCCCTGTTTCTCCTACTGCCCTTGCAACTTTTGATGAGGCATTGAAATCACGCGCTGCAAGGCCGCCACAAACCGCCGGGAAGTCAGTTCGGCGGCAAGAAACTCAAGCTGCCCCTGCAAGTTGTGTGACCCAGGATTGAACTTCGGCGCGAGCCGCATTTGTGCGCTTGCCCGAATGTCGAAAAGCAGTTCGCTGCATTCGTTGGCAATGAAGCTCAACATCCCGCGATAGTCCCGACGGTAGCTAATCTTCGCCGACAGAACCTCGACGGCACCGCGCGCCACCGAGGCGTTGCTCTGGGCGTCCTCCAAAACCAGTTGCAGCAAGCCCGTCTCAACGCCGGTGTCGATTCGTCCGATGGTGGGACGGATCGAGCTTGGCTTCACTACCCGGTTGGCTTGAACGCGAAGGCTCCCTCGTGCGTTCAGTAGTTCAAAATCATAGCTGCGACTTTCAAAAAGCTGGACGCCTTCTTCGCCATGCTGCCGTGCCTCCTCGGGAGCGACCACCCTTATGCTGTCGCTCTTCCTGTCTGCTTGGACCAGGCGCAAAACTCCCACGAGTCGGCCCTCAATGTTCCGGCAAGGCACCAGCGCTTCTCTTGTCAAGCCGGACATTCTTACGCCTCGGCAAAGCTCGCAAATCCGTTCGCGCGAAGCCGTTCAAGCATCCGTACAATCTTTTCGAAGCTCAGTCGATAATAGGCGTCAGCATGTGGATAAGCCCGGTTGCCTTCCGGTGTAAGCCCAAGCGGGTCGAGGCTTTCGTCCTCCATGCGCGCAGCCTTTCCTGCCTCCGCGCGAAGTCCCTTGAGGTGCGCGAATTCTTTTCCCGCGTCGTCTAGTTCCCACGTCCGTTTCGCGAAGCACAGAGTTGCGAGCATACAAAGAACCGGCTCAAGGGCGTTGCGCGAGCCATGCAGTTTCGGGAGCAGCTTCTGGAGAATCTGGGCGTCCATCGCTGCTTTGAATTCCCAGCCCTCGCCGCTGAGGAGCTTATGAAAATGCAGAAACGCCGCGCCTTCCTTTGCCACACGAAAACCAAACTCCGCGTTGGCGGCTTGGAGCGCATCGAAGAAAAGACACAACTCAGCCTCGAACATCTTTCCTTCAACCTCGGGCAGTCGATCGGGCTGTTGCGCCAACGAGATAATCCGTTTGCCGTATCCCGCGCCGGCTGCGTCGAGCACTGCGAAATCTACTGCGGCTGGATTTTCCAAGAACCCCTTCAACTCCGAACCTGAAACCCGAAACTCCAGAACATTGGCGCGGTCGAGCACCTTGGGAGAGAACATGTAGGTCGTCTCATCTACGTTCACCGTTCCGACAATGAACAAGTTGGACGGCAAATGGACCTCACCCGGCACACCGTCGCGGATTGCTGGGACGCCAGCCGCATCCTTCTCGGAATGCAAATGAAGCGGCTCGCCCGACTCTAGTGCCGAAAGCATGTCGGCGAAATATCGCTCCACATGGGAGAGGTTCATCTCGTCGAGGACGAGGAAGTGAGGAAGATCAGGCTCGGCAACTGCGCGCAGAATCAAGTCGAGGGCTTTGGTACGGATGTACCGGTTGTGGTCGATCCCATCGGGATAGCCGAGGACGTGTTCGCTACTCATCCAGTCGGCGCCTACGGAAACAATTTCGTAACAACGGCATGCCCTCTTCGATTGAGGAGCCGCCAAAGCCGCGAATGCCGCCGCCTTGAAGATGGTCTCAAACGAGTTCAACTGCGTGGAATACTTCGTAGTTGCCGCGACGCCCTCACGAATCTGTCGTGCGGGCGTCTGGTCGGTCAGGTTGTTTTCAGCGATGTAATCAACCCACTCCTGAATCAACGCGCGCGGCAGGACGACTTTGATCGCCTTGGCTTCATCCGAGCTATTCCAAAACTCGACTGCCAAGCGGTCGGCTCTCTCGACGATATACGTGATGCGTTCACCAGGAATCTGGGTGCCCGGCGTGAACGGATCAGATGGCGCGGCGGCAATCGGTGAAATCCAGCGTGCAAATGATTGAGCAAGCTTGGTCTTTCCCGAGCCTGCCAGCCCGGTCAGAATGACAAATCGCTTCGCCAGCAACGCAGCGGTGAAGCGCCTGACAAACTCTTCGTTACAGCGAAAATTCGCTGCCTTAAAGTCCGCCAAGCATTTGTTGACAAGCGTTTCTTTCAAGGGGCGTTATTTGTTTTGCATCACGCGAAAAACTCATCTGCCACAACGTAGCCGACGTCCTGCAAAATTACGCCGATTTCACGTGGGAGCGAAAAAGCGCCGTCATAGTCGGATAATTCTTTCCCCTCAAACCACAGACCGATTTCCGCATGGTGATCCCCACTTATCAACTCGGCGCAACAGGGGCGTTGTTCGCCCTTGCGGGTGTGGAGAACGATTTCAACGCCCGCGCTGGTCGCGGCGATCTGCGCGCCAGTCTGATGAACGAGGAACGCCGCGCTGTCAGGGAAGAAGCGAGTGACGACGGTGGTCTGCATGGATTGCGTCAGTTGAGCCATGGACTTGTGCCAAGTTCAAGCGCCAGAGTCAGCCCGCAGCACTTAGAGCGTTTGCGCCGCTTGACAATCGAGCGTCGCGTTAGAGTGGTATCGAAGCGAGTCGTGTCGAGATCGGGCGAGTTGTCGGGATCCAGGCCGGAAAAAGGGTAAAATATTGCGCACCAACCCCGGAGGAAGACAGGCTTGTCGGCTCCACGGACCTGGCGACGATCAATCCCGGCGATGCCCTGGAGTCGAGGGTCATTCTTCAACCGATCTCCGTGATTGGTGCCATCCACCTTCCGCGCCCCGCTGAAGCCCTGACACGGCGGACCACCGGCGATGACGTCCACTTTTTCGCTGCCGATGATCTTCACGAGATGCTCCGGGCGAAACAGCGTGAGGTCTTCGCACCGCACCCGTTCGTTGGCGAGTTCGGGAAAATTTGCCCGGAACGTCGCGATGGCCTCCTTGTTGAAATCAATCGCGGCCACGCAATGGAACCCGGCGCGTTCCATGCCGAGTGAAAAGCCACCGCACCCGCAGAAGAGATCGAGGAAGGTTGGAGCGCTGACGCTCATGCGCGCACCCCCACACAGAGATCGGAGATCGTGATGTCGAGCGCCTTGGCCACTCGCGCGATACTGATGAGGCTGGGATTGCGCACGCCGCGCTCGATGCCGCTGATGTAGGTCGGATCCAGATCGGCGCGCTCGGCTGCCTGGATCTGCGTGAGGGCAAGGGACTCACGGCGTTTGCGGACATTCAGACCAAATGCCGCGAGCGGTCGGCAGAGGGGAGCTTTTGCCATGGCCGCGAGTGTGCCCGCTCATGGACGATGAGTCTTTGGACAATGAGTCAAAATGTTCTGATGTAGAACATCGCCATCCCCGGTGCTGAGTGCCGAAGCTGTTCGCGTGGATGGGCTTGGAATGGCCGGGCTCACAATCGTTGGGGGACTGCACGGAGCGAAGCGTTCCGCTGCGAACGGGGGCAGCCCGCCACCACCCGGGCGGGGGTGACCCCGCTTTCTACGGCCGCCCGATCCCACGCGCCACGCGCACCGGGCTGACCCAGCCCGGCTACAACGGAGGAGTGGCCCGCTTCGAATCACGCCCGCTCTGGCTGGTTGATGGATCACCCGCCATCAACGCCCGGCGCTACTTCCAGTTGCCCCGGCAGGACCCCGACGGGTAGCGAGTCAGAGAGCCCCGACAGGAATCGCGAGTCATCGGACCCTGCCCTCCCCCCTGGCGGAATCAGATACCTCCGGCAGACGGCCGGAGGCTTGATGGGTGAGCCGCCCAAGGCGGCTGCAGCCAGCGCACGCACCCCTCTCGATCAACGATCCCGGGCCAGTCCGTTCTGCGGTAGGTGGCGGCTTCCAGACGCCCAGGCCCGGGACGTGGGCATTCCCGCTCGCGGTCCGGATTTCCGGCGATTCCGGCTCCGCGCTTCGTGCCCGAAGTCGCCCCTGCAACCCAGCGTTTTGAAGTCGTCCCAACCGCCCAGATCTCACGCCCCGGTCAGTGCACGGCACCGTTCCAGCCGTCGCCGTTCCCCAAATCCGCGCGTAAGCACCCGAACCAGAGGAGGTCGCATCGACAGTCCGGCTACAACGCCCTCCGACGGGGTCCGCCCAGCGAACCGC
>ENA-ORBV01014404-ORBV01014404.1-microbial-mat-metagenome-genome-assembly--contig:-NODE-14404-length-11839-cov-3.687468_pt1 | contig 11839 bp, 15 predicted proteins | sample MGYA00237777_ERZ505514 | MGnify/ENA primary metagenome ERZ505514 (study PRJEB26160, sample SAMN06269048) | microbial mat metagenome | isolation source: Oligotrophic lake microbial mat | place... | reverse complement strand
GTGTACATGAAGTCTAGGGTGGAAACGCTTCCCTGAATGCACCATGTTTTTTTGACTCATCGCAGTCAACACTTGGGATCATGCAATCCGTGGTCTTTTCAAGTGGTTCTAGCATGCCTTCAGCGAAATCAGAGTCGTGGCATGCGTTAGCATTCAATTCTGCAAACAGATTTTGCGTTTGAAAGACGAACTCAACACTTGTTCTAGTCTAGATCTAAATGAGTCGCGTCATCAGAGCGGTTGTCGCGCTGGTGGTGGTAGTATTTGCAGTTACCGTGCAAGCATCCTCCACATGGGATTTCCCAATCACCGATCAGAACATCGGAGCAGCCAGTGCACAATGGATGGATTGGAGCCAGCAAATTGTGCCCAAGGCGTTGTCTGAGGTTCAGGAACTCATTGGTGAACACGAGGGGTTCCGTAGCGACTTCGACTCGATGATCCATACCATCCTGCGCGGGTTACCTCGCATACACCGTTCAGAATCGGACGAAGTGGGAGAGCAAGACGACGACAAAGATGACTGCTGCAAGTGCGTGCACACGCATGCAGAGCACATCATCAGCAAAGTACTGGAGTACATGAAGAAGCGCTGCGAAAATGGTGTGATATGCCCTCATTGTTCCGTCTCGTTTGTGTCACTTATTCATCTTGTGTTTTGTTCGACAGCAACCTCACAATGCGCCAAGCATCATTGCAGTTCCATGGAGCACGAACCAGAGTTTGCGCGCGGTGTGATACTGGCCCACACGCATCCACATGGTAATGCCTCATTCCATGATCGACGATATAAACGTTGTCGTATTTAAAACAATGCGTGCACAGGTCTGGCGTACGCATATTGCAAGGGCAAGGGTGTATGCCATCATAACCACACGCTAAACACAGCGCAAGAAGACACAGCAAGCTATGCGCAACTCAGCTGCGGAGGCGACGACGATCAAGAGCTCGGAGCGGGATCACACGCGCTGATGGCTGAGCAGTTACATCTGGCAGTGCAGCGACTCGGTGATTCTGCGGACGCCATCAACGAGACCGATTTCGCTCAAGGTCTGGACGAGCTGACGCAGATGCTCAATCGGGAGAGCAGCGAGAACGGCGGCGAAGACGAGCGATCTGATGACCGATCAAATGTCGCGCGACGGCCACCTGCGGATGCGATCCGTCACCGGCGGCAAAAGCATTGCCGACACTGCATCCATTATAACAATGCACATCAAGTGATCCACCACCTGAAAGCGTTCCGCAAGATGTGCAAGAAGACCGAGTGTCCGTTCCTCAAGAAGATGTGCCGCTGGGCCCGTAAGCATCACAAGGAATTCTTGGGCGTGCTCACCGCACACACCACTCCACATCGCTTTTCAGCGGGGTTTTGCAGCGGCAAAGGATATTGCGACCCGCACGATCTGCCGTGTGAAGCTCGGCACTGAGACGTACCGCCTGTAAAACGAGAGGAGCTGCGTTCAAGACTGCAACATCCTTGACACGTCCCCGTCTCACGCGCTTCCACCATCTACATACCCATCGGAACTAATTCTGCTCGCATGCATTGCACATGTAGCTTCCATACGGCTTAGATGTTTCCGTTTTGTAACTTGCGCTTGCCCAATATACTTTCTCCGCCAACACTTGCAGTATCCATTGCGGTTGTAGTTCCATGTTCACGCTGGTTCGATGTACCATTGGACGTATCCCCCACCGTAACACTCGGGCGGAAAAATGGCGGCCCTCCTGTCGGCTCCAGCGGTTCGGCTGCTGAGTCCACCGCAGAAGATGACACCGACATGGCAGCCGCGGCAGCCTGTCGTTGCCGTCGAGCCTCTTCTGCCTTGCGCATGCGCTCTAGAATCAAGCGCTCCTTATCATCGTGGAACTCGGCAGCCTTTCGTTCTTCTTCCTCTTTGGCAAACTCGCGAATAGCTGCATCATCAACGTCAGCATGTTCCATGGACCCAGAGGATCGCACGGGGGCAGTCGTAAAGGAGGACGATGAATGCCCAGGCTTAGAAGAGAACGAGTGCGGAGTATCTGAGACATCAGCATCAGCACCACCATCGGCATCTGAAGAACCACGAACGAGATCCACCTTGAACAAGCCGGGAAATGCGGTCTGCACGTTGGTCACGGCAGCGGAAGCAGCGGCGGCGGAGACGAAAACAACCAGAGCCGTCCGATTGCGAATGGCCACGCGATCAATATCGCCGAACAATTCGAAGTAAGAGCGCAATTCCGCGTCCGTGTAAGCTGCTTCTTTGCTCCATTTCACCTTTACAGCCGCAGGCGCTGTGGGTGCGGGCGAGCTGGCGCGTTGGGCAGGCGGCTCCACGGGAACAGATCGACGCTGTGAGCTCTTCAGAATGCCTTGCTCACGCATTTCTTGGATCAGAGCAGCAGTTTGCATTCGCGAAGACTCTTCCTCTGTCATCTTCTTGACACCGCCCATTCGCTTACTTTTGAATTCGGCTTCCTTCCTTTCAAGGACTTCGCGCATCGCCTTGATCTGTCCGGTTTCTTGTTCTTGCTTTTTGCTGCGTGCAGCCTTGGCTTGCATCTGCGCCTCGTATACCTGGCGATTCTTTTCATCTGAAAGGAAAGCATACGCCTTGCGAAGTTGGTCGAAGAGCACACTGACTTCCTTCTCTCTGCCCACATTCTTGTCTGGATGCAGAGTTAGGGCCTGTTTGCGATAAGCTTTTTTGATGTCCACAAACGAGGCACCTGCCTCCACGCCGAGGATGGCATAGTAGTCTCTAGCTTCGCTGGCTGACATCGCACAGATGGCAATCGGTGGCGAACTCGTAAATTGCTTTTCAGCCCTCCCTAACAAGCTAATCCCGAGTCTAAATCCACTAATTGGGCCAGAGCCTCGAGTACCCCTTGTCGTTCGCAATCGTGGAAAGAAAACCGAGTTATATTGTGTGATATACACGCAACTTGTTGAATAAATAACGATACAATAACTACACAAACCGCATTGGGTAAGGGAAAGGGACTGAGCGAAAAAGTTCGAACCAAAGCAAACAATAATCTGAACGGCTAAAACAGTCGTTTACAGCTCATCGTGCTTCTTGTCCTTCTTGTCGTCATCATCCTCCTCGTCGTCATCATCATCGTCATCCTTCTTGTCCTTCTTGGCCTCGTCCTGCTTCTTGCGCTCGTCCTCGATGCGCTTGCGCTCGGCCTCCTCCTCCTCACGCTTCTTCTTCTCAGCCTCATCGAACATCTCCTTCTCCTTGGCCTTGGACTTGGTGTAAGTCTCTGCCAGGAAGTTCTCGGCCTCGGTGATCGAGTCCGTGATGATGATGTTGTCGAAGATGGTGCCGGACTTCACTTGCCAGATATCGATACCAATGGCGCCGATGTTGTCGTACTTGTACAGGTTCTTGTAGTCGACGAAGTCGGGGTTGTCGATCTCGGGATGCACCCACGCACCCTTGTAGTTGGGGTTGTCGACCTGACGAGCCTTCCACGCACCCTTGTAGTCAGGGTTGGGGATCTTGGGAGCCTCCCACTTGCCGTCGGACTCATCATCCCAGTCAGCGGGCTTCTCAGCGTTGGGATCGGGGATCTCCTTGGGAGTGTCGTCCCAATCGGAAGGCTTGGTGTCGGTGGGGTCGTCCATCTTGGCGTTGTCAACCCAGTCAGAAGGCTTCTTTGCAGAAGGATCCTTGATCTTCTTGGGGGCCAGGAAGTCCCAGTCGGCGGTCAAGCTGCCGGACTCCTTCTTCTCGCCGTCGATGCGCACCTCGTAGGTGTCGTCAGGGTGCACAATCAGGGTGTACACGTGGCTGACCTGGTCGGTCTCAGCGCGGATCTCCTTCTTCACCAGCAGGTTCTTGTTGGTGGCCTCGTGGTGGAAGATGACGTGGGTCTTCTTGGTGCTGGTACCGCACACATCCGGACCGAACATGATGCTGTACGAAGAATGCAAAAGCGAGACTGAGAGGATGATAATACGAGCAGCAGATTCAGCAGGACGCATACTAGTATTTGGAGTCGCCAGAGAACTCCTTCTGGTTCACGCTGTGGGGCATCAGCTTGACATAGCCACCACCGCAGTCAATCTTCTGGGGGAACTTGACCTGGAACTGCAGGACGAGGTCCTTGCCCTCGTTGTTGAAGGGGGTGAACTTCGCCGAGGTGGAGTAGAAACGAGCATCTTGTGAAGTCTGGATACCCTTGTCGGCCTCAGCATCTCCGTACCACTCACCAGCGGTGTGCTTCCACGCGCCCTGCTGGCCATCGCTCTTCTTCCAGTCAGAATTGACCCATCGAGACTCCCAGTCAGCTGAAATAGCAAGCGCAATACAAGATCAGCCATGAATGATGCATACGCCAAGGTGCAGCAACAACGACGGTCGTCATCGGAGGAAGCAGCCCCTCAACGAAAAACGCCCACGCAACGACCAGAGACACCGACAATGACGCGACATACCAGGGAAAGTCTCCTTGAAATAGGTGGTGGCAGACACCACAGACAATACTGCCAGAGCTGCAACAACGGACAGAGCGATGCGCGCCATCGGGATTGCTCAGATACGCAACAGCACCTTTGAGAAATGAGCGTTGGAACACGTCAGCAAGGCAAAAAGCTGCGAGGAAAAGGAGAGGTCCAGAGCTGACGTGTAAGGGGGCTCTTCGCACGTGGATTTGGCCTATGCATTCATAGCAGAAAGATGGATGCTGATCAAGAGAAGGGCAACCTCTCATTTTCGATCGCTCTCGCATTTCAGCGGTACAAAGCAGATTAGTACGTTGAACGAGCACAAAGATCAGCAAAAATGGCGACCAAAGCGAAGCAGAAGGTTATGACCCAGCCCATCGTACGTTGATTCCATATCTTTCGTTTTGCGGTTCTGTGCCGTCAGTTCTGACGTCCATCCTTTGCTAACACGGCCACCCGCCAATTTGTGCTGCTTGCTTCTTTGCAGTCACAAATCTTCAGATGGTTGCAAAGTGTAAGCTGGCTCTGACTGCTGCGTTATGTTGTACATGTGTGATCGTTCTCATTGCGATCCTTTTGCTCTAGCATGCCCGTATTCAACTGATGTTGTACGAAAACACCACTCTCAGAATTGAAGGAGTTATCATCGTACGTTGTCTCTCATTTCAGCCTTTGTCATGGCATCTGATGGACCGTCATGTCTTACGGGATCGAATTCAGGGTTTCGACGAGTACATGAATCTGGTACTGGACGAAGCGGAAGAGCTTGACACAAAGCGAAAAACCCGCAAAGCATTAGGTACTGTGAGCGGCAACGGTCTGATCCGTAGATTTCGCGCCCAAAGTGCTTAAGCGCTATCGTCCGCAATTGTTTATTTCTTTCGTTTCTCTTGCGTGTGTGGTCTTCAGGGCGGATATTGCTCAAGGGCGATACGATCACAATGATGCTGAACGCTCAGCGATCGTGATCGAGATGTTTGGTGCCGTTGTGCTACATCTGAGCAAGCTTGTGCACATATTTCGCGCGTGAACCAGTCCACTCGTGTCTTTTCCTGTAACATAGTACATATCTTTGCTTATCGGCGCTGCATGGTTAACCCCAATGTGCTTGATGCTTGAGTTCGAGCTCTCTGAGGGCTTCAGATCTTGCATGCGACCACGGCCTGAGGATTCAGTGCGTCAGCTTCGTTTTCAGGCTGTTGCGAAAGCTGCTCGATCTGTTCATGACACGATGGGTGAAGCTTGCATCGGTTCGTGTTTCAAGGGCCATTTCATTTTGGTTATGTTAGCTCCCTTAGCACACTCTAGTTCAGCGCTCTAGGAACCAGATTTCTGGCAGTCAGTACGCAACGGTGCCAACCGAATGCACTGCTGATGCGTTCAATGCGTATCCTTCTCGCGAGTCAGACAGCAAGCTAAAATCGACGAAGCCTCTATTAGTGAATTTTGTGGGGTATCAATTAGTCAATTTGTGGGTTCATCTTTATACTCCATAGGGACAGACCCACATCTGGCGAGGACTGCGGCGATGACGTCATGAAGTACCAGACAGACATTGTAATTACAGCGAGATATCCGCACAGGACAATGGGTTTCGTCAGCAGATTAGCGTGCATTGTTTGCGCCTTGGCTGTCGCCAGTTCGCTGTTTGGCGGCGTGGTGCACGGGATCGTCACTCCTTGCACCCAGTATAACGGCCAATCGAGCACTGCCAGCGGCAATTGTATCGAATGCACCAGTATTCTAATTCCTAAAAGCGACCCGGAGCAGTCGGACTATGTGATGGTGCAGGATCGTAACGGCGAGTTCTTTCCGATCTTGCGTCCTGTGGCCCCTGCGGAGAGCAAGAAGAAAGGCAACGGACAAGCGTGCATGTGGTGCCCCGAAACGCAGATGTGTGGCCACCCAGACGATGTTCGCGTGCTGTGCCCTGCGCCAACATCGGCACTGCCTCGGGAGGCGGAGCGCTTGATTGCTGGCGGCATGCCGGTACGGGACGCGTTGGAGCAAAAGCGCTTCTTCCTAGAGCTCAGTACGTAGCCTTGATTCGAAAGATGGCGTATGGGTCTTCTCTGTGGTGATTGTCGTCTCGACTGGGGGTGGTGTTTTCGCCGTTCTCAACGCGATCAAAGCTGATTTGCTGTTGGCTGTGTAACAACGCCAGATTCTTCAACGCGTCGTCGTCGACGCAGGGGTGGACCGCGAGAGACGGAGAGCGTAAATGAGAAAGCGCTCAGAGTAAGCAGACCACTAGCTTCTCCTTCTGGCTTTTTGGATCGACCCATTATGTGCACTTGCGACGCATGTCCGTGTGACCTCCAAATGTGGTGCATGAAACGACGAACAGATTGCGAACTCTGAGGCCGAAAACAATCTGCAAAAAGAAGCCATCCTGGCTAGACAAGACGCCGCTATCGCAGCAGGTCGAAACCCCCGTGGAGGTTGGGTCGCCAGGAATCAGTGCCTGGACAGTATGTACTTGCGCGCGTCACTGATTGTCACGCTACCCAACTTCGCGGGCATGCCTTAATCTCGGATCTGTTGAACCAACAGCACCAACGACCACCCGCCGGCGATACGAACAAGAAATGCGCGCGATTCAAAGAGAATTCAATAACGTCCCAGAGTCGGAGCGCGAGAAAGTGCTTGGCGACGTAAGTTGTGTGCCGTTTCAAGGTGTCACGCTGCATGGCTTATCGTTGATGTCGCTGTTGGCAGGAATCAAAACGATCACGACACGCGGCAGAGATGCGTGTTCGCGAATCAGCAAGCCTTCCAGACTACGATAGCACGTACAACTGCTTCGGCGCCTGCGTACTTGCAGGTATCTACATTCGAAACGGAAACGAACACGATATCTGAGTTACATCACCGGAATGACCTGGTCGAAATGATCTCTGTGCATGCAGGACCTACCGCATGTTCTTCAGAAACACGTAAGATCATGCCAGCGATGAAGCAGTTCGTGGATGATCCCGCAGGCATTGCGACCATCACGTATCTGAAGCCTTCAAACGGCGAGCCCGTGCAATGTCAATTCACGGTGCCTGCAACGAGTATGTCAGCACCTCCTCGCAGTGCGTGCACTGCATGTGTCTCATGTGATTTTGGGCAACCGTGCTCTGTGTGATGATTATTGATAGGCGGTACTCAAGCCTACAAGGCCATGGGAACCTTCTCTGCATCGAACCCCCAGTGGGAGGCTTGCCAGCTCATCCCCTGTCAGATCTTTGCGATTCCGAGTCCGTGAGAACCGTGGCATGCGTTAAGTTTCGATCTGGGCTTATGGCCGCAATGCACGTGTTCACACGATGTGGCGTTATGTAACATGATGTAAACAATGCGATACGTTAATATAACAGTCCGCCAGTTCGGAAGTGGCTTCAAAGTTGTGTACTGAAAGACGGCCTTCGCAAATGCGAACATCACAGCACGTTGCAAGTGACGCGATCGATGGTATCACGAGTCCACATAAAGCAAACGCGATGTCAACGGTGCATGACGTCCGAAAATGTGGAAGCGACAATCTAGTCACTAACTACACAGCGTCCTCTTCCATGTCTTGAGGAGCGTCATCTTCTTCATCAACCGCATCAGCGCCATTCGCATCTACTGAAGCGTCCACACCATTGTGTTCAAAATCCTGCGCTGCATCGTTGGTGACCAGTGAATCCATCGCCATTTCTAACCGCTCATCCTCCGCCAGATTGTTGTCGACTTCGTCACGATTGAAGAAGAAATCACCCTGACCATCTGCATCATGCGGCCAGGCAAACAAATCAGTATAGCGGCAACATGGTGCATTCAACAGATCGCTTGAAGCTCCTTTCATACCATCGTCCATCGTCTCGGGATCTGGATTCAACGCGGCGCAGTCGCAGAAGGCTTGGTAGATTTTGTCGACTAAAGCGATGCACAAACGAGCATGCAGCACAGTAAGAATGGCGATCAATCATACATGATACTGCAAATCTGGATGGCGCCAAACTCAAATGACACAGGCACGTACGATGTGTAGGGTCTTGGGGAACGAGGCGAATCTCAGAAACACCATCATCGCTGTCATCGTCCAGTTGACCGTAGATGCACGGATGCGGGAACATGGTGGTATCTTTCGAGAGTGCATGTACTAGAAGATACGGGAAATCGATTGAAAATCCTTTGGACCGGTCGGTGTCGTGCAGCCAGAAGACATGCCTGAGAAATCGACACGGAACAACCACACGCAAACACGGCTCATTCAGACGGACACGATTCCGCAACGACAGAGAGCTAAGTGTACCTTGAAGTCACGTAAAGTGTGCCAACTCCCTCAGAGGCGTTCGCATCAGCCTTGAAGAACAACTGTGTGCTAGGCTCCACCAAAAACACTTTCTCGTCGTCCGCCAACTTGGGACCGTCGGCCGTCCTGTTGACATGCAACAAGATTAGCCTAATCAGAGGTGGCGGATACACAAAGATCGCTACTACGTACCTTTGGTCTGCACCAACGGACAGTAGTGGCATCACGGATACTGCAAGAAATGAACGAAAACAGCCGCAGCAACAAATCTGCTGGCGCAATGTTGTTTTGCCTCACATAGTACTCGAATAGGCGGTGGATTGGCCTACCCCTCGACTCAATTAGGGTGCATGCTGCATTGAGATCTGCTCACGGACTGCATCGGATTGTTCATCATACCTGCACTGTGTTGAGACGTACAAAAGCTGTTTTAGCTGGTAGATGCGTTCGGCCAATGTCTGCACTGAGTTTTCATATTCCCTATCACAAAATCGTGAAAAAGGGCCCCTTGAAGCGCAGTCAGCCGGTATGACACTCATTCCTCTCGTGTTATGAACAGCTGTCAAATGCACGCGCCTGTTGTGATGAGTACAGACCGCTGCAGCCTCAAATTCGACCACCAGCACAAAAAACTTTTCAGCATCTGAAGAACATACGGGATCCACTTCCTCAAGCACGTTGTCTCCTAGACGGAGCGATTCTGTAAATTCGTTCGGAGCTCCTGAGGCCATTCTGGAACCATTGCAGGTCGATGAAGGTCATTTCAAGGCGCCACCCGTACAAGCTTATGCTGGTCATCCGACAGTATCAGAAGATGATAAGCACAGTGATGCTGCTGCACCCAGCACCTCGGCATCTATTCCCTGGGTGGCCACAGCGGATTTGCCGGAGTTGGATCAGCGGTACAGAGACTATGTTTCCAGAAGGAAGTCGCTTGTTAGTATAAGCGTCTCCAATCTAGTACCGAGTAGTACGCGCGCCAGTTTGGATACAGTGGCCGAGGACGAGGCCAAAGTCAGCTTACTCGACACGAAGTCTGGTGTCGTTTTGACGAGCTCTGGCGCGGATGATGCAACGCTCCGAGACAAACAGACAGACCAGAGCAGTGTCGCGCCACCTGGATCTGCTCTGGCCAATCTCGACTTAGCCGCCGTGGAGTCTAAGCTGGCCGAGCTGCGGGCTGACAAAGTCCTTGCGGCACAGGTCCCGTTTGAGGATAATCTGTACTCGGACCTTACCGTACGCACATTCTTTGCATCTACGTTCTACTTGCTGCTGGTGTTGCTGTGTGCGCGGTTTTTTCCTCCATGGAGTGCCATTTTGGGTCCGACGCTAACGCTATGGGTGGGTCATCGTGCTCACATTGCTGCCAGTCATATTCCTGCTGAACCAGCCAGCTTATCCACAGCAAACGCACCCACAACGGTGGCTGTTTCCAATTCAAGTGTGCCTTCGTCAACGCCAGAACAGGCTTCCTGATGTCGAGCCATATTGTGATTGCTTTAGTGATGTTTGTCGGAGTTATTACACACAATGAGCTGATTGGTGTGGTTGCAGTTCGTCGAGACGTCAAGAGCGTCCAGCTGTACCGCCCGGTGTCAAAATGCTGTCAACGTTTTTCTGATGTGTCGTACACAGTACTACACCGTGCGAGGCTGAGTGCATCATACATGTACCGGTGTCACCGGTAGGATCATGGCTCCGGCGACGCCGTCGGAGTGCATTTGCATCGACGAGGCTGCGGTTGTCGAAAATGCATGCCAGTGCGCGTCTGCTGTATGCCAGTACTGCAGCGAATTGGTGTCGTGTGTACCGTGCTTCATGTGCATACTTCAGTACCATTGAAAATGCGTCCTGTAAGCCGTTTGACGTCAAGGTATGGTACCGGTACTGGCAGCTCTTTGCAACAAGCCGTTCTCATTGTCGATCTGGCCTGCGCGACAGGATCTCTCGCTTCCAACATGGTCTACTCGTGAGCTGCTGAAAAAGTCTTCGACACAGAGCGAACCATTGTCCGTAGATGGCATGAACAGGATAGCAAAGTTATCAGCGTTGACGATCTCGATGGACTCTGCGCCTCATGTGCATCGCGCCGTGTCAGATATTGTCAAGTGGACACACGAGATTGCGCATCTCGACACGACCGGAGTGGAACCTATGCTAACTCTAGTTGAGGACAATGCTATGCCTATGCGCGCAGATGTAGTATCGGATGGTGGCGATGCGAGCGCCATTTTGCGAAACGCGGCTCACCGAGATCGGTCCTTTTTTGTGGTTCCCAAAGTGGTGGACGCGACTTCAGAGTCCTAGCGGCCAGGGCACGCGGTTGGATTTTCTTTTCCTTGATATACATCCCTTTCCGGTACCAGCTCAATCAGGGCAAATACTGTATCTTGTTCAACGTGCAAGAAGTGAACGAGGGGAAAAGATCAGCTGCGTCGTGGAGACTGCGTTGTCGCCACGCGGATGGGTAAAAGGCAAAACGAACCGCGGTCAAGCGGTGTCACATCAATGCGAAAACTCAAACAAAAAGCACGAAACACTACCGGTACACACCTTCAGGTTGAAGAGAACGAAGAAATATACAACAACGGTTTACGAGAGGTAGGGGAACGAAACGACTACTGCATAACATCGCTATCAAATCAGAAAAATACAAACTACTCATTACACTGCGGGCTCACAGAGCGAACCCAGATCCTATTTACGCTGCTTGTGAGGCACCAGCACCACCGCGTCCGTGGCATAGGTGAAGCCTCGAGTCTGCAGAGCTTGAAACTGCTTGCCTGCAGAATCATACTTGAGATGCTCCTGCACCATCGACTCCTCAATCGTACCGGGGCCCTCTCCAAAGATCTTGGAGGCGCGACCACCGTTCTGCAAGAGTCAATACAACCGCGGCTTAAGTTCAGTATCGACGGAAAGATGGCACAGCGAGCAACAACAACACTGCATGCGATACATACCAGATCGAGCGCGTACAGCCCTTTGAACAGCAGATTCCGATCGCGTCGCACCAAAATAACGAATTGAGATGCTGTCACACCGCAGACCGGACCAGACAACCGTCAGTACCATGATAACATGCAGAGCCATAGGCAACATCACAATCC
>ENA-ORBV01014401-ORBV01014401.1-microbial-mat-metagenome-genome-assembly--contig:-NODE-14401-length-11840-cov-5.403469_pt1 | contig 11840 bp, 6 predicted proteins | sample MGYA00237777_ERZ505514 | MGnify/ENA primary metagenome ERZ505514 (study PRJEB26160, sample SAMN06269048) | microbial mat metagenome | isolation source: Oligotrophic lake microbial mat | place... | reverse complement strand
GATCACAAATTCCCGCAACCTCCTGAAAGCTACTCATAGCTTCGCCCAATTCAGCTGTCCGATTGGTGCCACCTTAGGCTCCCTCGTAGGCTTGGTGCTGAAAGCAACTCAGCTTTGCCCGACACGTGCAGCTGTCCGAGTGAGACAGCCCCACGGGAACCCCAATGAAGAACACAAAAATGACACACACAAAAAACAAACCTAGCTGCTAGACAGAACGCTAGCACGGTGCTGCTCACATGTTGATTTGTCTGGAACAAAGCAAGTCTTAACTGCTCCCATCACCAACAACACAAAAACAAAGACAAGATGAAACAGATTCGTAAGATGAAACAGATTCGGATGTGTGCCGTGACTGGCGTCTTGACATTGACCTGTCTCTTTGCGGTGAATGTGACAGAGTGTCGAAATCCAAAGTGGAAGGACTTGGAATTGAGACTGCAAGTGTCTGTGAAAGAGGCCAAAACTGTGGAGAGATTGGCAACGTGTGTTAGAGAAGAGAAACAGAGAAACCAACACGTGGATCAGCAAGAGACAGTGGCAATCGCCAGGACATCTTTGAGGAACGATGATGTCAAGAAGACAAACCTGACGGAAAAAGAAGACATCGAAACTGTGGAGAAAGTGGCAGAGTCTGGAGGCGAAGGGAAACAGAACAAGCAGGTGGATCAACAAGAGACTGTGGTGATCCCCAGGGAAGACTTGGGGAACGATGATGTCAAGACGACAAACCTCACGGATGATTCCACTGTGGCACCCATCAAAGATGTCGAAAGAATGGAAGCAGTGGCAGAGTCTGTGGGACCAGAGAAACAAAACAACGAATCCTTTGTAATTCCAAAGACAAAGTCTGTGGATGCTAATTCTAAGCAGCCAAAGGTGGCTGTTGATGACTCTAAACTGGCAATTGAAGGCACCCAAACTGTGGCAAAGGTGACAAAGTCTGGAGGAGCAGAGAAACAGAAAAATGTGTCCATGGTAACTTCCCAGACAAAGCATTCGGATGATGATTCTAAGAAGCCAAAGTTGGCGGAGGATGACTCTGAATTGGCAATTGAAGCTGTCGAAATGGCAGACATCCCGGCAACATCAGCACATCGAACACTGGGGGATTCCAAATGCCTTTTTCATAACAAAATCAATCGCATCAGGCGCATGCAAAAACAAGACGATGGATCTGGCTACGTGGCGATTGATGCATCCTGTCCTTCCCCCTTTTTTGTGATTCGTTGGATTGGACACGCTTCAGTAGCCGCCTGTCCCATGATCGAAATGGCTTCAATTCCAACAACCAATGTCAGCGTCAACACCGCACACCAGGATGACTTTTCGCGACGCCTCCAGCAAAAGCACCCCACTTCCCACTTCTGCAGGTGCAATGTGAGCACGGCACCCGCGGGAGCATGCAAGATTGAAATTGTGGGGATCCGCTGCGACTTTGTCCAGGACCTGAAGAATCTTGACTGCAATCCACAAAACAACTCGTTTTGTCTGACGGCCGCCAGTGCCAATTCTGCCAGCTTGGTGGACCCCACACTCATGCAGTCACTGTCGTGTGTTCACAATCCCATGTGTGGATTGGTCCACCAAGCCTACAATGTGACTTGGCGAGGCAACAAAGACGCATTGTTGGGTGCCCCAATGCCGGATCAAATGTGGGTCACGGACCCCCAAGCTGAGCATCCGACACTCTCCTTGCGATGTCAAGAGCCGTTTTGTTTCAAGGAAAAAAAGAACTTGACCAAGGCGGACAAGGCACTCTGCAACAACTGGGAAAAACAGGAGGATTGGCATAGTTGCCACTGCCACACAGGCATTCAACACACGCACGTTCTCGAAAAACTGGAACGGGCAACGACTGCCATGACGGAATCCAAGTTGAAAATGTGCTCCTTCGGCGACTCACACTCCCGGTTTGTCGTGGCCAATGGTGCCATTCTCAACTCGAATCTCTACATCTACGTGAGATTTGTGAACATTTCACAAACGGGTCTCAAGGAGTTGCAGCACATTCGGAGCACGGGCCAAATCCTGTTGGAACTGGAGGATGGAACCATGACAGGAGCAGAGAAAGTGGGTGGATTCTGTGCACATGAACACAGAGAGTGCTGTTTCAGCAAATCTTGGGATTCTCACCTCACATGGATTCGTGGAAACTGCAGAGTCCCCTCTCATCAAAGCATTGTCGCCATTCATCTTCACAACTGTGCGGCATCTGTCAACAATTCCTTGCACGTGACATTGGAACCAGACGACATCCATGGGGAGTTTGCGGAATGGTCTGGAACGATCCTCGATTCTCACTCGTCGGTCGACCGGCCAGGTGGTTTCCATGTCCCAATCAAGAGCAACAATCTCAGTGTCGGCCTTTTCAATGCGAGCCGTGTTGAATTAGGACACTGCCCTCTTCAACGACCATGTGCCTCGATGGATTCCGACATGGCCTATGTGAAAAAAGTGGGAAAGGATTGTGATTGTTTTGCCATTGATGTGGGTCAGTGGATGGCCTTGGACCCCTACACCCTCGATCGCATTGAATCCGAAATGAAAGCGATTGTTTCGCATGTTCAAAAGATGATTGCCGATCCGACGGTTTGAGTCCGAGGTGCCGCATGGCGAAGTCACAACTGCGTGCCACTGCGCGGCAATGACATTGCCTGTCCTGTCAGAGCCTTTTCGGACCCATGCATGGTTTGGCTTTACAACCGAGTCATGGAAAGCAGCGTTCGCAAGTGTGGCGGCAACGAGATTTCGTGGTCATCTCATGAAGAGTTAATGGCTCCTGCTTGGGATCGATCCTGTGACTGGAACCATCCACACGATGTTTTTTGCTGCCACGCCTTGCAGATGGCCGATGCGATTGCCGACCTTGCCTTGCAGCCGAATCGGAACAGATTGACTTCTGGAGAAAATCGCAGCGCTTCGTCTTCCAGCTAAACTCGCAGGTGATGGGAGAGTGCTCTAATGGAAAGAGAGTCAAATTGCAAAACAGATGCATGTGTGTTAGCAAAGCTAAATTTAGCTGATGTTGCTTCAAACACGGCAGCCTGCATCTTGTAAGGTGATGCCACAGTGGTAACAATGTTTGCTCAATTTTTTGGTGTCGTGTTGTTCATGTTGTTACCGTTCATTTCTGCAAGAACAAAATGGCTAGCAATCCGCACTGATGTCATTCATGGTCATGATTGCAATGGCATGGCATGGCAACCTGTCCTCCAGTGCTCTCTCATGGATGGTCTTAGTGACCTCTCCTCTTTTCAATCAGCACGCTTGCTTTGCTGAGAGAACATCCATGAGCAGAGACACAGCATCCCAAAGGATGATGTGTGGAGCTTGGCAACTGGCCAATTGAGGTCCAATTGGGGTCAACCAACAGCAAGGGTTTGCATGTGCTGTTCCAAGGTTCCCACCAGGGTTTGCACCCTGAATGATCATTGTGTCTACCCTAGCGCCGTGTCGACGCGGCGGCTGTCAGTTGTCGTGTGTCATGGCATCTGAGAGGACGCAAAGCCTGGGAGCCATCTCCTGTCCTGTGTCGACCCATGAGGCTGCTTTTCGGGCTCCCTCACCACCATCTTCCATCCAAACCACCAATGTGCCAGCCCATCCCAGCAGCCCCATGGTCGACCCCCACTCCAAACCGAATGCCACCAATCCACGGTCTTCCGCGTGACCCCAACAGCAGCAAGAGTGCCAACATGCCCCACAGCACACTCAAGCATTGGCTTGAGACATCCACGAGGCCGCCCATTCGTCAACCATGTCACACTCCACTCCAAGCTAGCAGCGCCACCAGCCTGCACAGGCCATGCCTGTGAGGGCTCCAAATGGTCTCGTGAGACTCATTTGACAACCCGCATGAGATGGAGGTCCAAAGAATTGAAATGGGAGGGCCAGAAGTGGGTGGATGGACAGACTCGCACAGTGGGAATCCCACGGGCCCACGATGCGAAGCCAATCTCCACAAACACCAACAGACGCCAACAGCAGCCAAAGCCGCCGAGCTGATGGCAAGCTAACAGCAACACCACCAATGTCTCCACTAACACCATTGCAGCCTTGATCCAATCGCCTATCGACAAGCGCTTTGGCTGCAGTTCATTGTCCTCCTGCTTCGTCAGCTAGACGAAGGGGAGCTCATGGTCATGATTCCAATGCATTTCTGCGACAAATGGGACACACCGTCATGGTGGCTTCAGTGAACCAACGTTCGATGCAGCGTTGATGGAAAAAATGAAAACAAGGCAAGGTTTTTGTCGTTTCACCAGCTTCAAAAGCTTCCAAACACACTGCGCATTGAGAAGCCTGGCTTGGCAAATTGTCATCACTTTGAGCAGTTGTTTGGGCCGTTGGGAGAGATGCCAACATCTCTTTCACATCACGCAAGTTCGGCGATGGGGCAGTTGACATCAACAGAAGACATGTCCGACTTCAAAGAAAAAGAAGAATGGCCTAATGAACAAGTGGCAACAGTTTGAAAGATTTCATTGACAAGCCGCAAGCATCTGACCATGTTTGCATCTTAGCGCAATTTCACAGACAGTTGGAAGGGATTCAAGACAACAACTTTTGGGAGAATGTTCTTTTGAAGCAATCAAATTCGGGCCAATGCAGTTGGCAAACTGAACAGCTTTTTAACCCAACCTGCGCAACAACCAACTTGAAATTAGCCACCAGGCCATGGCGGATTTTTGGACAGATTGTCCTTCGGTGGAACTGACTTGTTTTGCAACGAAACACAATGACAATGGCAGCAGCCTCTGCTTCGGTTTTCGGAGACTCAAAAACAGCCGGTTCAGGAAGGTCAGACAGAAGAGTCCATTTGGTGGATCCATCAAGCACAAATTGATTCCATGAACAAGGTGTTGGGTCATTTTTGGGGCACTGGTCTTGCGTTCAGTGCCGAGCGCCGAACTGAGGTTTCCACAGGCGGCATGTTTCATGCGTGACATTTTTTGTTGATGCCCAACGCATCGCAAGGTTCAACAGCATTTTTTCGATGCATCAGCCGTTCATGCTCACTCCTGCTTCGTTCTGCTTGAATCTCCTCCAATCTCTTCCAAAGCAAGTTGTTGACCACTTTTTGAATGTTCTTGTTGTTTTTGCGAACCGCGTGATGAGGCTTGCCATTGATCAGACAAGGAAAGAAACAGTTGGTTCTGTCCCAATGGGTCAACAACTCCAAGGGCTTCTTTTGTGGGGCATCCAAGTCCCCGGAGTCTGACTTCTTTGTGACCGCCGCCACTTTGGCTAGTTCTTTCTTGTCGTTTTGGCGTTGCTTCCTCGATCTCGAGTCCATGCTGTTGTTGATGTTTCGAACAACATGCAAAGCGTTTCGCTTTCAAAGCGCCAAGTGGGTTCAGCTCACTGTGGCTCATTGCCATGGGGAGCTCCTTGGCTCCCATTGTGCATGTTTCATGCTTCAATGCCTTTGCAATGAAACCAGATGCACTGCGGACCCCCCCCCCCTCTTTTTTTGCTCACAAGTCGAGGGCATGCCAGATTGACCACCTTCTGACAAGCATGTGTGCGTTCAACCGAGTTTGAACATTGTCAGCGATGGTCATTGAGCAATTTCTTCCAATCATCAATTTGCACATCCCAGCAGATCAGGAAGACAATGACAGCATCCAATCTTGTGTGAGAGCTGGAGATGGTGCAAGTGGACTTTGGTCCATGCTCTGTCACGCGTCGCATGGCAAAGCCTCCTGCTGTTGAAGCCAATGAAAATGTTTCATCACCTCATCGATCGAACCAGCCATTAGCATAACCAAAGTCCATGTCACGAGACTGTCCAGCTCTGAAGCAATTCCGCCAGCTAGCTAGCTAGCCAGCTAGCTAGCTGCTGCAGAGCTAACAAGTGGTGGAGGGACAACAGATCTGTGAGCTGTCATGGTTGAATCAACCAATCACGCATGGTGTCAGTCCTCAGTGGTATCCATGACTCGCCACAAACAGGACCCATCACCGATGACGTATTTGTTCATAATTATGAATTTGAACCCCATCAAACAAGTTAGGATGCAGTGCTATCCGATGGGGATGTCAACGATTAGGCTAACCATGGCGCTCCATGACATGGATGGCTGATCCGACCACGGACTCAAAATCGACAGTCAACAATAGACCAAGGCAGACCTACTAGCTAGTAGCTAGCTAGCTTGTAGTTTTACATAGGCTTGTTTTTCTAGTAAATTATAATGAAGACTGTTCCTTGTCCCCGTCCGAGTACAAGCTGGATACATATAAGATTTGCACTTGGTGGCCTCGTCCTGTTGTGTTTCAGCGGGAGTGGCTCGGCCTTTCAATTTCAAATTTCATCATCACGGCAAGCCACAACACGATCACGATCCTACAAGAGCCTCCACCCCTCTATACAATCATCATCAACCGTCTACAAAAGAAGACCGATTCGTCGTGATAATCGTCAAATACACCCCATATCCACTACATCCACCACCACGACAACCTCCTCCTCCCAACTCCACTTGACACCACCCACGGCACCCCAAGGAGATCTGTTGCGGACGGCACTGGGAGCCATCTTGGCGGCCAAGGTATCCTGGTCGGGGTTGACCAAGAAACAATCCTTGCGCGTGTCGGGTGCCATGGCCGCCTTTGGCGTGGCCACCTTGAGTTTGGCGTGTTCGATTCGAAGTGGAGCGACGCTGCTCTTCTTTTATGCGTCCTCTAGTAAATTGACCCGCATGGGAAGTGCCCGCAAACAAACATTGGAAGAAGGATACAAAGTCGGTGGCAAACGTGGTGCCAGCCAAGTCTTGGCTTGTAGTTTGATTGGAGTAATGGCCGCCATGGCACGACGGATTTGGGTTGGCGCCGATGGACCTCTGGAATTGTTGTTGCCAGAAGGAGGATCGTTATTGGGAAATCAATTGACCCTGGCCTTTGTGGCCTTTTTTGCTTGTTGTGCGGGAGATACGTGGGCCTCGGAATTGGGAGTCTTGTCTAAAACAAATCCTCGCTTGGTGATAAAACCGTGGAAACAAGTCGCCCCCGGAACCAATGGTGGTGTATCCACGGTAGGACTCTTGGCCAGTGCCGCCGGTGGATTGGCCATGGGACTCTGTCATGGCTTATTATTGCCCCTTCAATTCACATCTTGGAAACAACGACTACAAGAGATTTGGATGTTGAGCATTGTGGGATTACTGGGTGGATTGGGTGGATCCCTCCTTGACAGCGTCTTGGGTGCGACCATACAAATTACCCATTACGATCCGGTCGAAAAAATGATTCTCAAAAAGCCCAAAGAAGGATCCATCAAACTGGGTGTTTCGTTGTTGTCGAATGAAATGGTCAATGTGGTTTCCACGGCTGCTACAGCTTTGTTGGTCTTTGTCTTTGCCGAGCCACTCTTGACATTCTTTTGCTAGCTAGCTAAGCTATAGTATCATTTATGGCATGCGACAATACTCTACGTTCACGACATCCTTCCAAATGAACCTACTCTTTTTCCATAAGCGTTGCTGCCATTTTCATCGATTTAGAAAGCCACGGATCCGCTACATGCATTGAGGCCCGATCCAATTATATACTATAGCCAGAGTTTCTGCGCTCTAACACAGATTCCGTCGCCTTCGGCTAGGGGTTCAAAATGCCAACACCATCATTGCAAATACCCAATTCGTAATGTTTTGAAGTGGCCGAATGTGATAATGGCAAACGAACTTTTTCTACTGCAGCTAGCCATTCGTCTCTCGGAGTCTCGTTGGATTCCTTGCTCTCCACTTCATCCAATGCTGTCCTTCCGCTGACGGACACAATTCTCTGCGAATGGCATACTGCTGATCTAATATTGTAGCGTTGAAATGCCCTTTCGTCTTTTGGAAAATGCCGAAGCATGGCTCTTTCTTCAGCATGCATGGGGTGGACATATTTTTTGCGTGGGCATTCTAATACTAGCTAGTAGTACATCAAATGCAGGTCCCATGAAGTGTAATAAATCATACTTGAAGAGGTGGGAATCCTGTGGAACACGGAGCAGACCTGCGTCCCATGGACAGTGGACGACCCGAGGAGGAATTGGTTTCCACTTTTTGGCAGTACTTGGCAAAATCGTCTTTAGATACCTCTCTAAAATATACGACATCCGGCCAATTGTCGGTGGTAGTGGAATGGAAGTGCAAACGATGCGTGTACCATCCATCGTCTCGCAGAATAGCATTTTCGTCATTGGTGTCGCCTCGCCATTGAATTCTGAGGTTTGGACATTTCAGCAATTTAAAAATAGATCCATTGGTCCACTCGACACAGCTGGCTTACAGTGCTATCAACGAGTACCGTCAATCTTGAAGCTCGCATTACATTCTTTTTTTTTGTTCTTTAGAGTGAGAGTTTTGGAGTGGGTCGGCAATAGACCACAGAAATTGGACACGATCGACATATCGACAACAAAGAATCTTGCTTTCGTTTTCCTTTTGGAGCTGTTACTATTAGCTTACCAAGGAGCTAATATCTAGCTGTGCTGCTCTACATTGCATTGTGTTGTCCATAAGCTTCTAGTTGCCATTACTTGCATCAAACAGCGTTGTGCGATGTAGAAGCGATCTCAATCTATTTCTTATTATCGAGGTTGGTACTGTAGTACTAGCTAGCTAGCTAGTACAAAGGAACGGTTCCGTACAAACCGATAATTACCGAAAGCACCACGTGATCACCGTAAGCACCGGTTTAGTCACCGCTAGCACCGATGCAGTCAGCTCAAGCACCAATGCAGTCACTGCTGACACTAGCGTTCCGCTGCAAAACTGTTGCACCGCTACGCCAAAATGTCACTTTGAGGATTTTAACGGCGGTCGTTGCGTCAACCGACAGCGAAAATGATGTACCACCAAAAATGAATCGATCACGTGAGCGACAAAATCAACCATGTCCGCTACCTTCCAGGCGCAGGTTTGTAGCTACACGATCATGTGGTCTCCTTGCATGCATTGCTAGCTAGCTACTAGTAGCTAGTAAACACAGTGGAATGTGTTTTTTGTTCCATGTGGTAGCATGAACTGTGCGCATAGCAAATAGAATGAACCCATCCATCTGCAAGCCATAGTTGAATCGAGGGCTCCTGTGTGCACCCAAGCACCAATGTGACAGAGTAGAGGGCACCAGGATGCCCAAGCAGGTCAAGTACTACTAGTCGAGTGCCTGGTCGGTGGGAAACAAAAATAATGGCGACAGTATTAAAATGAATCAAAAGCTATACTGTACCTTCGTTACTAGCAATCTTTTGCTACTAGCTAGCTAGCTAGCTAGCTAGCTAGAAGATGCTCGTGACAATTCCAGAAGCAGCGTCATGCCTGCCGGATGTCATTGCCGAATGGCTAGCAGGATGACGCATGATCGCTCACGTGTGCTACTTTCGTGATACGAAAAAGGAAACTAAAAAGATAGGTTCTTTGAAATGACGCCCGACGAACCAACAGAGCACGGGATAAAAAGAAGCGGCACGAGACGAGACAAAACAACCCTGGAAACATCAAATGATTAAATAATTTAAGTAAGATAAGATATGGTATGGGTATGTATACATCTAAAACAAACATCCAAGTTTGGATGGACTTGAATATTGACAATATCATCACGCTCAGGTTCTTCTTGCATTGTTCCCAACGTAACAGAAGGGTTCAAAGCCAAAAGGTAGCCAGAGCGTGTTTGGAGAAAACAAGGTCCAGCAACACTACGAAAGTGCTACTAGACCTTGTTTTTGTGTTTGGTAGTAAGGGAGAGGAGAGGAGAGGAGGAAATGGGATAGTCGATAAAAAGTGGAAGAGATTTCGATTCAAGAAACCACGAATACAATGTACTGTCTGTATTCAGGTGTGATTTCCTGAACGCGTCTTGAAAGCGTTGTGTGTGTTTTGGGAAAGAAGAGGAAGACGACAACAACCCTTTCCGAACGAACGAACGGACGCATCCTATTTTATAATTCTTGTTCTCCCGCACCATATTTTATGAGCAAGGTTTTGGTGTCTCGATTGGGTGTCATTTGAAAACACGTTCGCTTTTCGGGGCCTCCCTTGGCGTTGGCATTCACGTCCAGCTCTTCCAAAAAATAGCGAATTGTTTCCGTGTGTCGTCCTTCGCGTCCCCAACAAGCTCGATGAAAGGGTGTGAAACTGTCTTTGGTGGCGGGACTCAAGACATCGACGCCACTGTCCTTGAGAATGGCCATGATCTTGGCGCGGCCTTGAAAGCCGGCACCATGCGCCGGCGTGTAACCGTCCTTTTCACCAATGGTCGCATCGGCTCCTTTGTCCAACAAGTACTTGACGATGCTACTCCAACCGTGTAGAGTGGCGCGCATCAAGGCAGTCTGACCATTGAGTTCATCTTGCACGTTAATGTTGGCGCCTTCGGCCAAGGCGGCCTTGACACGCTCAACGGTGTCTGCTGCGAGCAAATGACCGTCCGGGTTCTGATCGTGGCGTCGGACGGCTTCTACTGTAGTGTGCGAAAACACACACAAACTGATCACGACAAACAGCCAGAGCGTGTATATTGTTGGAGTGCGCAGTCTCATGTTGTCTTTTTGTATCTTTTAAAAGGAGTAACGTATTTTTTCTCAAAGGCGAAACAGGAAGGGGATGCACTGCAAAAGATCCCTGACAATTGTGACCGTGTTGGCTAAAGTGACTACAGTTTGCTACAGCTGTCTCTCTTTGACTTTGTGACTCCTACTGAATCTAGATCTAGCTACTTGTTGGTGGTGTGCTTCTTTGTGGTAGGTAGTCGCAGGTATATGACTTCTATCGGCTTTTGTGAATAGGCATCGAGCTTTGTAAAACTAACTACAGTAGCAGTACTGTCGCAGTCGCCACCATTCAATTCGCTTCCTACTAATGGTTGGGCTTCCTAATGTTTGTTGTTGTTATTTCGTGTTGTGGTCGCATCGATCTTTATTGATCTGGGATTCTCATAATCAGCGTTCCCTTCAACTGTTCTCATCACGTAGAAACGACGAGATCTATTTACTGTCGTGCTAAGGAGTACAACAAGCCTAAAGGCGAGAGATGGATGACCATGACCGTTCTCGAGGCCAAGGGTTTCACGCACACGGCCAGCCATCCCCGAAACGTCTGGCCCTCCATCCAAAACAAATCACAGGCGTCTTCCATCTGGCTAGCATGAAAATGAACACCCAACTTGTGGTAGCAGCTTGTGCTTGCACAGAGTGAGGAGCTCCAACAACCTAGCTTCAAAATGCAGCGCTGCAGGATGTCAGATGACTTGGGTCTCCCAAAACATTGGGTCTCAAGTGTCGATTCAAAACATTCAAAACATTCAAAACGCAAAATGTTGAAATCACCTGAAGTTTTGCTTTGTTGGGCATTTCAACATGAGGGATTCTCGGACATGGTTCAAACAACATCACATTTGGGCAACAGCAATGAAAAAAGAGGATTTGTTTGCATGTCGGCTTTTCTACCAACAGATGTCCAAATGCAATCTTTGCGTTTCTGAAGCACATTTTGATGTTTGTTGGAAACTCAACATGTTCAATGAGACGGTCAATGTGCGTCATGTTGCAAGCAGTTGTGCAGATTGTGTCTTGCTGCACAGCACAGGGCCTAGTTCTGCAATTTCATTGTGCGATGAGACATGTTAGATGGAGGAAAAATGTGCATGGAGCAGATGTCATTGACACCCTGCTCACTTCAAATGCAACACCCTAATTTGCCTACAATTGGCTGCGCACAGAGCATCATCACACGGGACTCACAGGGTCGTGACTCATTCACGAAAGACACGCTTCTCAGCGCATCGGACTAGTTGCTACTAGCCCAACTCTTCACAAGTAATAAAGAAGGTCTCTAAGGATAGAA
>ENA-ORBV01014400-ORBV01014400.1-microbial-mat-metagenome-genome-assembly--contig:-NODE-14400-length-11841-cov-4.508756_pt1 | contig 11841 bp, 11 predicted proteins | sample MGYA00237777_ERZ505514 | MGnify/ENA primary metagenome ERZ505514 (study PRJEB26160, sample SAMN06269048) | microbial mat metagenome | isolation source: Oligotrophic lake microbial mat | place... | reverse complement strand
GTGTCTCGCTGCCGCGCATGCCGAAGCGCCCGGCCAAGGCCACCAGCGCATCGCGCATGTCGTCCAGACTGAGCGGGCGCAGGTCGACCAGGTCGAAAAAATCGTGGAAGGCCTTGTCGTAGGCATGGTGCGACTCGAGCGACTGGTACGTGGCACCTACCCACATCAGGTGCTTCGACCCCAGCAAGGTTTGGCGCAACTGCCAAAGCGCCGAGTCGTCGTGCGCACTGTCTGCCTTGGGGGCTGGGGTGGCTTTGGTGCCCGTCTTTTTCCTGGCGGGGGCCCTGGTGTTTCGCCTCAGCCCTTCGAGCAACAGGTCGGTGCTGTCGATGAGCAGCAGCAGCCGGCGCTGGTGCTGTTGGCTCCAACTGCTGATGAGTGCCAGGGCGAGCGTGGCTTGTGCCTCGGGCACGGCCGCAGCGAGCTCTTGTGCCTGGCGGTCGAGCTCGGCAATCTCGGCGCGGCCGGCGCCGCTGCGTTCGAGTGCGTCGATCAAGCCATCCAGCACGTTGCGCCAAAGCTCACCAAGCCCCGAGACCGTGTACTGCTCCTCCGGAAAGCTGAGTGGGAGCCAGCTGCGCGCAAGTTCAGGGTCTTCGCGTACCGCCAGCGCCAGCCGGCGCAGCAGTGTGGTTTTGCCCATGCCGCGCGCGCCAACGAAGAGCGTGGCCTGGGGTACCGCACCGGCGGGCGTGGACCGCATGCGGTCGAGCACCTCGTCCAGCTGGGCCTTGCGGACGACGAAGATGTCCCGCAGTTCATCGTCGGTCCACAGATGCGGGTTGTATTTGATGGTGCTGCCCGCGGGGCGGCGGGTTGGTTCGTCGTGGTTAGCGGCCATGGTTGCTCTGCCAGTAATCGCGCAGCAGGAACGACAAGAACTGGACGCGGCCATCGTCGGCGCCCAGGTAGCCGTCTTCTTCCAGTTGCCTAAGCGCACTTTCAAGGCGGCGCGCGCGTGCGTCGGGATCCGGCTCGATGGCATTCAGGCGCGCCAGCAGTTGTTTGCGCGACAGGCCTTCGGGCCTGGCGGCCACAGTGGCCAAGACCTTCAGCACCAGGGGCAGTTCTTGGGAAGCGATGTCGCGCTCGAGGCGTTGGTACCAGTGGATGAACCGTGAACGCACAGCCAGCAGGCGCTGGTAGCCGTCGTCCACGTCGGTCGCCAGCAGTGGCGTGGTCTGCAAACCCTGCTCGGCTTCGCGGTCGCGTACAGCCCGTAGCGACTCCAGCAGCAACAGGTTCACGTAATACGGCGACAGCCACCCCACACGCTGACACAAGTGGTCGGGTACTTCGGGTGCGCAAGGGCGTGCCTCGTTTTGCAGTTCGGCACGCACCATTGCCGTGGCTTCGGCCCTGGAAAAGGGCTGCAAGCGGAAGTCGTAGCAATCGTTGAAGTAGGTTGTGAGCTTGTGGCGCGTCAGCAGGGTGTTGATGCCGATCGAACCCGAGAACACAAACCGGCACTGAACGTTTTTCGCGCAGCGCCAGCTGCGCAACCAACCGAGCAGGTGTTCTGCACCGTCGCGGTCTTTGTTGATCAACTTTTCGAGGAAAACCGAGAACTCGTCGACGAGTATCAAGACCGGCTGTGTCGCCAGCCGCGATTGAAGCTGGTGTGCCTGCACCGCCCAAGAAGTGGTCGGTGGCGCCTGAAGATCGAGCGCAGCGCCGAAACCGCCCGGCACATTCAGTTCGACCTTCCGTATGCGATCTGCAGCATAACCCGCTGATTTCTGGAACGCGCCAAGCCAGCCAGCAATGCTGCTGTCCGGCAGGCTGCGATCCAATTCCGCAAGCATGTCTTCGATGCGGCTGGGTCCTTGCAGGTCCACCAGCACTGCATGCCAGCCGCAAGTGGGCGCGTCGTCAACCAGGCGTTGCAGCAACGATGTCTTGCCCAGACGCCTGGGGCCGCTTAACACGACATGGTTGGCCTCGGATAGGCCCCAGAGATCGCTGAGTTCTCGGGTGCGCCCGAAAAACTGCGCCCCCTGCGCCATTGCGCCGACCGGAATAGACATTTCGCCCCCAATCACTTCAAAAACAAAGTGATTGAGATTCTAATCGATTCAATTTAAAGGTTGATATACGATTGGAGCACAGGCATTGGCACCAATGGAGATCATGCATGTCTCGCGAAAAAGTGGCTGGCGCTGCAATGCACAGCCCACGAGAACCATACCAAGCCCCGCCAGCCTACGTTCGAGCGTGCGCGATGCTGAACTCTGCCGTTTGCATGCACAAGTTCATTGGCCAGAAGGTTTCCTCCGTCGGACCCATCGACGCCAAGTGGAAGCAACCTGATGCTGGTTGATTAACCCCCAGGGCGGAAAACCATTGGCACACGGCAACGTTGCTCTCGTTTGGAAGTAGCGACCAAGCATACGGGCCAAGTATCGAGATCCGGGTATTGCGCACTATCAGCGCGTGGCTTTAGACGGCCCCGATTTGTGCGCCCAGGCTTCGGTGACCAGATTCTTTACGACCTTGGGGGTTGCCTTGGCAAGCGTGATCCGCAGGCCGACCACCTTGCCGCCCCACAACAGCTTCTCCACGAACTGCGGGTACAGCGCCAGTGCCTGTTCGCGGTCTTCCTCCGTCACGAACAGGTGGATATGCTGCCCATCGGGCGGCACGGTCACAAAGATCTTGCGGCGCACCCGGAATGACGAGAAATGGTGGTGTGGCTCTTCATTGACGCCAGTCAGCGCCAGTGCATGTTTGCGGACCTGGGCGATCAACATGGTGGCTTCATACCGCGCCACTCGTTTGCAGAACCAAGGTTTGCAAGGAAACCCGCTTCTGGCTGGCTCCGGCCAGCTGGCTTCCCACCTCCTTGAAACCAAAGGTTGCGTGGAAACGCCGGCTGGGCTCGTTGGGCGGGTCGGCGTCGATCTCGCAGGTGACCAGCCCGGCCCCACCAGCGCGTGCGAAACCAACAAGGTCCGTGTACAGATGGCGCCCAGCGCCATTACCCTGCCGTTGGGCGGCGACCACAATCCGGTCGATGTACAGGAAACGCGGGTAGCGCTGGGCAAACCAGCGGTAGTTGACGCTGTCGTACGCGCAGCCCTCGCGCAGTGCGATCAGAAAGGCGTCAACCTGTCCGCCGCTGCCCAGCACCCGGTAGAACGGCTTGAACACCATTTCGCGTTCGGCCAGCGTTATGCCCGGCCCGGAATCCTCGACCTGCAGCAATACCACCTTGCCGAACGGATCGGCCAGCACCCGCGCCGTCACCAAGCCGGGATGCTCCGGGCTCGACAGGGTGTAGTGGATGGCGTTGTCCAGCAGGTTGCGGATCAGCTCGGACAGCAGTGTCGCATTGCCCTGCAGCGCAACGCCATTGGCTCCTGGTGTTTCGCCCTCGTAGCCCAGGTCGATCGCCTTGTCGTTCGCGCGCGTCAGGCAGTCCTGCACCACAGCCACGGTCAGTTCGGCCAGGTCGCAGCGCTGGCGCGCCATGGCCGAGCCGCTGCCTTCGGCGCGCGCCAGCGCCAGTAGCTGGTTGACGGTGTGTGTCGCGCGCACGCTGGCATTGCCGATCTGGCGCAGCGAGAGTTTGAACTCCTCGGCGCTCACGCCCTCGCGCTGTGCCAGGTCGGCCTGCATGCGCAGGCCCGCCAGCGGTGTCTTGAGCTGGTGCGCAGCGTCGGCCAGGAATCGTTTCTGGTGTTCGATCGACTTGGTCAGGCGTTGCAGCAGGTCGTTCACCGACGACACCAGCGGCGCGACCTCCTGCGGCACCGACCGGTCGTCCAGCGGGCTGAGGTCGTCGGGCTTGCGCGCGCGGATGCGCTCTTCGAGCTGGTTCAGCGGCTTGATCGCGTAGGCCAGGCCAAGCCAGACCAGCAGCACGGCCAGCGGCAGGATGATGAACTGCTGCAGCATCACGCCCTTGACGATCTCGGTTGCCAGTACGGCCCGTTTGTCCAGCGTCTCGGCCACCTGGACCAGCACCGGCCGGCCCATCGGCAGGTCGACTTCGAGCCATTTGTAGGCTACGCGCAGGTTGTCGCCCAGGTAGCTGTCGTCGCGCAAGCGTACCTGGCCGAAGAACGGCGGCTCGTCCTGCCGCGGCAGCGGCAGGTTGCGTTCGCCACCGAGCAACTCGCCGCGCGCGCCGGTGACCTGGTAGTAGACGATGTCGGACTCGCTGGCGCGCAGCAGCTTGCGCGCCGGCATCGGCATGTCGAAGCGCAGTTGTCCGTCACGTGTCTGGACCAGTGCGGCGAGTTCGCCGACATTGACTTCCAGCGCCTGGTCGAACGGTTTGCCGGCCGCGCTCTGGGCCACGAACCAGGTCAGCACCAGGCTGATTGGCCACAACAGCAGCAGCGGCGTCAGCATCCAGTCCAGGATTTCGCCGAACAGCGAACGCTGCTCGCGCTGAAACAGTTTCACGTCGTTGTAGGTTGGCGCGTCGCGTTTGGCGCCACTTCGCCAGGCAGCAGCTTGAGGCAATAACCCAGGCCGCGCACGGTCGCGATGCGGATCGGGCCTTTCTCGATCTTCTTGCGCAGCCGATGCACATAAACCTCGATCGCGTTGTTGCTGACCTCGTCGCCCCACTCGCACAGATGCTCGACCAGCTGGTCCTTGCTGACCATGCGCCCGGCGCGCTGCAGCAGCACCTCGAGCAGCCCGAGTTCGCGCGCCGACAGGTCGATCATCTGGCCATCGATGGTTGCTACCCGCCCGGCCTGGTCGTACACCAGCGGGCCATGCCGTATGTTGTCGCTGGCGCCGCCCATGCGCCGGCGCAGCAGAGCGCGGACCCGCGCCTCCAACTCCTGCAGGCTGAAGGGTTTGGCCATGTAGTCGTCGGCGCCGTAGTCCAGACCCTTGACCCGCTCCTCCACGCTGTCGGCGGCGGTCAGGATCAGCACCGGGAAAGTCGAGCCTCGGGCGCGCAGCTTGCGCAGCACTTCCAGCCCGTGCATCTTGGGCAGGCCCAGGTCCAGGATCAACAGGTCGAATTCCTTGTTGGTCATCAGTGCGGCATCTGCCTCACTCCCGGTGGCCACGTGATCGACGGCGGCGCCGGTGCCGCGCAGGGCGCGCAACAGTCCGTCGGCCAGAACACCGTCGTCCTCGGCGATCAGTATGCGCATGGATGTCTCCTCCTGCGGGCAAGCCGCGATCTGTTGTCGGCCGGTACCGGCTCGCGATCGATTCTAGGCGTCGCTCCCGTGTTGCCCTAGCGGGTTCACCCGTGTCGTCTGGCTTTGCATCTGCTCGCTGCGCTGCGAGCGCCTTGGGAGCGGCCCGGCGGCGGCAACGGGAACACCTTCGCCCTCCGTCCTGCGGACTGCGGGATTGAGCGCCTTGGGAGCGGCCCGGCGGCGCTCAGGCCACATAGGCCTCCAGGCCGAGCTGCACCACGGTGGCGACTTCGGGACCGACCGCCTGGCGGAACTCGGCTTCGGCCTGTTCGACCGCCTGCCGGTAGGCGGCCAGCCACTGCCGACCGCTGGCAGTGAAGACGATCTGGATGCCGCGCGCGTCCCGGGCATCGGGGTGGCGTTCGACCAGCCCCCAGGCCGCGCACTGGTCCACCAGCTTGCCCATGGCCTGTTTGGTGATGCCGCCCTGGCGTGCGAGGTCGGTCAGTCGACTGCCATCCTCGGCCAGGTGGCGCGTAATCTGAATGTGCGATGCGCCGAGCTTGCCGCGTGCGGCAAGATGCGAGAGCGACAAGGCCAGTTCGTCGTTGCGGGCCATCAGTGCGAGCACCCGGGCGTCGAAACGCAGGCGTGCCAGTTCGGCCAGGCGGCCCAGATGGGTCTGGCGCCAACCGGTGGACAAGGCGGGAGGGCTCACACCGAAAATGGTAAATCAAATTGACCAAAAAAACTGTTCTCAAACTTCAATGAACTGGCATAAACTACTGTTCAAGCATCCAGCCTGTTGTTAAAACCAGAAAAAAATTCATTCCAAACCCTTGTTTCAAAAGGAAATTCTTATGGACGCACCCGTCAAGAACCTCACCGCTGCCAGCAGCGAAAAAGCCAAAGCCCTGCAGGTGGCACTGGCCCAGATCGAAAAGCAGTTCGGCAAGGGCACCATCATGCGGCTGGGCGAAGGCGAGGTCATCGAGAACATCCAGGTGGTCTCGACCGGTTCGCTGGGGCTCGACATTGCGCTGGGCGTCGGCGGCCTGCCGCGCGGGCGGGTGATCGAGATCTACGGCCCGGAGTCGTCCGGCAAGACCACGCTGACACTGCAAGCCATCGCCGAGATGCAGAAGACGGGCGGTCAGTGCGCCTTCGTCGATGCCGAACATGCACTCGACATCCAGTATGCGCAGAAACTGGGCGTCAACCTGCAGGATCTGCTGATCAGCCAGCCCGACACCGGCGAGCAGGCACTGGAGATCGTCGATTCGCTGGTGCGCTCCGGCGCGGTCGACCTGATCGTCATCGACTCGGTGGCGGCGCTCACGCCGAAGGCCGAACTCGAAGGCGAGATGGGCGATTCCCTGCCCGGCCTGCAGGCGCGGCTGATGAGCCAGGCGCTGCGCAAGCTCACCGCGCACATCAAGAAGACCAACTGCATGGTGATCTTCATCAACCAGATCCGGATGAAGATCGGCGTCATGTTCGGCAGCCCCGAGACCACCACCGGCGGCAATGCGCTCAAGTTCTACGCCTCGGTGCGGCTCGATATCCGCCGCACCGGCACGATCAAGAAGGGCGACGAGGCGATCGGCAACGAAACCAAGGTCAAGGTCGTCAAGAACAAGGTCGCGCCGCCGTTCAAGACCGCCGAGTTCGACATCCTGTTCGGCGAAGGCATCAGCCGCCACGGCGAGATCATCGACATGGGTGTGAACGCCCAGATCCTGGACAAGTCAGGCGCCTGGTACGCCTACAACGGCGAGAAGATCGGCCAGGGGCGCGACAACGCACGCGAGTTCCTGCGCGAAAACCCGGACTTGTCGCGCGAGATCGAGAACAAGGTGCGCGAGTCGCTGGGCATTCCGTTGCTGCCGGAAGCGGTCGATACCGGCGCCAAGGCCACCAAGGGCAAGAAGACGGAAACGCCGGCCTGACGATGCCGCTGCCCGCGCCTTCCCTCAAGGGCCGCGCCTTGCGCATGCTCGCCACGCGTGAACATTCGCGCGCCGAACTCGAGCGCAAGCTGACCCGTCACGAGGCCGAGTCCGGGCAGATGCGCGCGATGCTCGATGACCTTCAGGCCAGGGGTTTCATCGACGGGCAACGCGTCGTCGATTCCGTCGTGCACCAACGCGCTGGCAAACTGGGCGTGGCCCGTATCCGGCAGGAGTTGCAACTCAAGGGCATCGCAGGCCAGGAGGCGCAGGCGGCGCTGGCCACATTGCAGTCCAGCGAGGTCGAGCGGGCGCGCCAGGTCTGGCACAAGAAATTTGGCCGCCGCGACCACGACGCCTCCGCTGCCACCGCTCCGGATGCCTCGCAGCGCTCGCGCGAGATGCGTTTTCTGGCATCGCGCGGATTCTCTGGCGACACGATACGCCGTGTGGTCTCTGGCGCCGACGATGTCACGGATGAACCGGCACCCTGAGCATCATCGGCCCGGCCCTTGCGACGGGTTTGCCGGAGGTGGTGCTGGAACAGGCGGTGCGGCGACGCATTCGAGACCGCCGCAGCCTGTTCCCCGCGGCCGCAGCCCTGCAGGTCCGGCACCAGCTTGAGTGTTCCCCGCGGTCGCAGGCCTACAGGTCCAGCATCAGCTTGAGGTTCTGAACTGCCGCGCCGCTGGCGCCCTTGCCCAGGTTGTCCAGTCGCGCCACCAGCACCGCATGGGCGAACCCGTCCTTGCCGGCGTCGTTGGCAAACACCCGCAGTTCCATCTTGTTGGTATCGACCAGGGCCAGCGGGTCGAGTTTGCCATCTTCGGTGGCGGGCTCGACTGTCACCCATTCGCTGCCGGCGTAGTGCCGGGCCAGTGCATCGTGCAGGTCGCGCGCGCTCGGTTTGCCCGGCAGCGCGTCCAGGTGCAGGGGCATCTGCACCAGCATGCCCTGGCGGAAATTGCCCACCGAAGGAACAAACAGCGGGCGCCGCCGCAGGCCGGTGTGGCGCATGATCTCGGGCACGTGCTTGTGCTTGAGGCCCAGCCCGTAGAGTTCGAACGCGGGCGCGGCGCCAGCCTCATAGGCCTCGATCATCGTGCGGCCACCGCCGGAATAACCGCTCACCGAAGGCAGGCACAGCGGGAAGTCGGCTGGCATCAGAGCGGCGTCGATCAGCGGCCGGATCAGCGCAATTGCGCCGGTGGCATAACAGCCCGGATTGCTGACCCGGCGCGCCACGCTCACCGCAGCCCGCTGGCCGGCGGCCAGCTCCGGAAATCCGAACACCCAATCGGGAGCGGTGCGGTGCGCGGTGGACGCGTCGATGATGCGCGGGCCGGGTTTGCCGGAACTTTCTTCGATCTCGTCGACCATCGCCACCGACGCGCGTGCCGCATCGTCGTGCAGGCACAGGATGACCAGATCGACCTGCGCCATCAGCGCGCGTTTGGCGTCTGCATCCTTGCGCAATTGAGGCGCAATGCTGACCATCTCGACGCCGCGCATCGTCTGCAGGCGCTCGCGGATCTGCAGTCCGGTGGTGCCGGCTTCGCCGTCGATGAATACCTTCGCCATGGCAGTTCCCCTTCGATTGGGTAGTTCGATTCGCAAGCCTGCTACGTACTTCTCACGAGGAAACGCCGGGCCGCTCCCAAGATTCCTCGCACCCCCTCGGGGGGCCTGGCGCAGCCAGGGCTGGGGGCGCTCATGACGAAACGCCGGGCCGCTCCCAAGTTTCCTCGCGCCCCCTTGGGGGGCCTGGCGAAGCCAGGGCTGGGGGCGCTCACTTGAACCCGACACGATCGAGCATTTGCTGCACCTTGACCTGGTTCATGCCGATCCGGTTCACCGGCACGGTTTCGCTCTTGAACCCACCGCCGGTCATGGCCTTGAGCGCCGGATTGTTGATCTCGACGCCAGTTGCGGCAGGCCATTCGTTGTTGCCGTTGGCGAAGTGGTTTTGTGCCGAGGCGCTGGCCAGGTATTCCAGGAACTTCACCGCGTTGGAGGCGTTCTTTGCATTGCGGGCCACTGCGCCGCCGGCGATGTTGATATGGGTCCCCCAACTCGACTGGTTCGGGAACACGACGCCAATCCGGTCGATGACGGCCTTGTCCTCCGGTTTGTCCGATCGCATCAGACGGGCCAGGTAATAAGAGTTTGTGACTGCAATGGCGCATTCGCCGGAGGCAACGCCGCGGATCTGGTCTGTGTCGCCGCCCTTGGGCGAGCGCGCAAGGTTGGCGACGATGCCGCGCAGCCACTGTTCCGCCTTCTGCTCGCCCAGGTGTTCCGTGACGGCGCCGAACAGCGACAGGTTGTACGGATGTGAACCCGAGCGTATGCAAACCGTACCCTTGTGTTTCGGGTCTGCCAATTCTTCGTAGGTGTCGATATCGTCCCTGCGGATTTTCGCTTTGTCATACACGATGACCCGGGCGCGGGTGGAAAATCCGAACCACGCGGTCTTGCCGGTGGCATCCGGCTGGCTGCGCAGTTGTGCCGGGATGGCTTGGTCCAGGATGGGCGATCGGATGCCCTGGAACAGGCCGTCGGCTTCGCCGCGCCACAGGCGTGTTGCATCGACAAGCAGGATCACGTCGGCGGCCGACGCCGTGCCTTCGGCCTTGAGACGCGCCAGAATGCCGGCATCGTCGGAGTCCACCCGGTTGATCTTGATGCCGGTGGCCTTGGCGAAGTCCGAATACAGGGCGTCATCCGTCGGATAGTGGCGCGCCGAATAAATATTCAGTTCGTTGCTCTGCGCATGGGCCAGATGGGCAGCCGCGAGCAGGCTCGCGGCAACGATGACGGACTTGCGGGGCAGTGTGAGATAGGGCATGGGGAGAAACAGGTTGTGGGTAAGGTTGATTTGTGGATGATAAAACAAACGCGAATCATTCGCAATAACTTTTTGGCGATGGCAAGATAATGTGCTCATGAAAATACTGCTCGATACGATAACGGCGCCGTTGGCAGCACGCCGAACCGTTCGCAGCGGCACGGCTCGGCCTGGCATCTGGCTGTCGGTCAGCTTTTGGCTGCTGGTATTGGTGTTGGCAGGATGCGCCAGTCCGGCGCCGCCAGCCTACAGGGTCGAGGCACCGCCCGCGCCACCGCCACCGGTCGTCAAGCCCGCGCCGCGGATCGGCCTGGCCCTGGGCGGTGGTGCCGCACGCGGTTTCGCGCATGTGGGTGTGATCCAGGTGCTGGAAGAGGCCGGTATCCGCCCGTCCGTCGTTGTCGGCACGTCGGCGGGCAGCGTGGTGGCCGCCATCTATGCCAGCGGGCGCAGCGGTGCTCAGTTGCAGCAGATTGCCGAGTCCATGGAGGAGGCCAGCTTGACGGACTGGACATTGCCACTATTCGGGCGCGGTCTGCTGCGCGGGGATGCGATCGCGCGGTACATCAATAACCAGGTTGGCGGGCGTCCGATCGAGGCCATGGACATTGCGCTGGGCATCGTGGCCACCGACCTGCACTCGGGCGATGGCATCTTGTTCCGGCGCGGCGATACCGGAACCGCCGTGCGCGCCTCCAGCGCTGTGCCATCGGTGTTCCAACCGGTGCGTATCGCGGGCCGTGAGTATGTTGATGGTGGCCTGGTCGCGCCAGTCCCGGTACGGTACGCGCGCCAGATGGGCGCCGACCTGGTGATCGCGGTCGACATCTCGAACATCCCACAGAACAACACAGCTGATGGCGTGTTGCAGGTCATGCTGCAGTCTTTTGCCATCATGGGCAAGAGCATCAACGCCTTGGAGTTGCGCCACGCGGACGTGGTCGTGCAGCCGGTACTCCAGGGCGTGGGAAGCGCCGATTTTTCCGCGCGCAAGCGCTCGATCGAGGCCGGGCGCGCCGCGATGCTGGCTGCCTTGCCAGCCTACAAGGCCCGCCTCTCCAGCATGATGCAATGATCCGCACCCTGAGATCGCCACCAGCCCTGGCTTCGCCAGGCCCCCCGAGGGGCTGCGAGGAAACTTGGGGCGGCCCGGCGTTTCCTCATGCGTGTCGTCGGCAAGCCCGCACGCTGCACGGCTTGGCTTCACGCACTGGCGGCGGGCAGGGCCAGGTCCCGGACGACTGGAAAGATCACGATGTCGATCGCCTCGGCACGGTTGCGCACCATGACCTGTTCATGGCGAAACCCGGCAACGTCCACGCCGGCCTGGCCAGCCACCCGCGCCGACACCACCAGTTCGCAGTCGAACTGCTTGGTCTGGTCCTGCAGGCGGCTGGCCGTATTGACGGTGTCGCCGACTGCCGTGAGGTAAGTGGCGACACCACGCCCCATGTGTCCGACGACCGTCGGCCCGCTGTGGATGCCGATGCCCAGCTTGAGCGGGCTGACCAGTTCCTCATGCAGGTCGTCGCTCAGGCGCTGCATGGCCGACTGCATCGCCTGAGCGGCCCGCAAGGCCTGGCGCGCGCCCTGTTCGATACCTGCGTCGAGCCCGAACAAGGCCATCACGCCGTCGCCGGTGAACTGGTTGGCCACGCCGCCGGCGCCATCGATGGCGTCACCGACCGCCTCGAAGTACCGGTTGAGCAGGAACACCACGTCATACGGCAGGCGCTGCTCGGACAAGCGGGTAAACCCGCGCAGGTCCGCGAACAACACGCAGACCTCGCGCTCCTCTCCTGCCATCAGCTGGCCCTGGCTCCATGCCAGGGCTGGCGGTACGCTGGGTGGAATCAACGGTGTCTGTCTCTTATACACATCTCCGAGCCCACGAGACTAAGGCGAATCTCGTATGCCGTCTTCTGCTTGAAAA
>ENA-ORBV01014399-ORBV01014399.1-microbial-mat-metagenome-genome-assembly--contig:-NODE-14399-length-11841-cov-5.653349_pt1 | contig 11841 bp, 10 predicted proteins | sample MGYA00237777_ERZ505514 | MGnify/ENA primary metagenome ERZ505514 (study PRJEB26160, sample SAMN06269048) | microbial mat metagenome | isolation source: Oligotrophic lake microbial mat | place... | reverse complement strand
GTAGTGGCGGCAGTGGTTGGGTCAGTTCTATTAGGCACGCGGCATCATCGGAAATCAAGATCAGCGACAGCTGCTGAACGCATGGGTCCGTACTTACCGAATTCCCCCTTGTACCAGAATTCCGCTGGATCCTTGTCCATTCTGCCATTCAAATAGGCAACATAGAGTTCTTCAAAGAGATTCTGGTTCCACTTGCGGTACACATGCCAATGTTGCATGGTATGACTGATATCACTGGCTTGAATAATATGTTCAATGACAATAGTAGCCTTGCGATTGACTTCGTCTCTTGGGTTCTCATCAACGTGGTTTGCAAAGTCTCCCGTCTTGAAGGCTTTCTCCCAACGACCATTTCGGAGTGTCTTCATGTCCTTGTCCACAATGTCCGTCGACATGACGGAGTTCACCACCAATTGACGAAAGCGAACCATACAAGACTTGGTGGGGAACAAAAAGGCGCGAAGGACATCGTACTGATTACTCATCAGCAGGTCCCAAGATAGATCCAGACTGTTTTGCTCGGCAACCGACCGTTCTCCGTACCGATCCACCAATGGGACGCCTTCCTTGACGAGCTGAGCGTTGGATACACCCACATGATCGACATCATGGATCAGGGCACTGAACGCACAAGCAAACTGAGTGAGTGGGTCGGAAGTAATGCCATAGGTGTGGTCGTGCAACGACGCGGCTGCCTTTTTGGAGTCATCGAGGTTTTCCACCAAATGGGATGGGGCAACAATACGAGACATGAGCTTGATCACACTCATCACCACATGACTGGCATGGTCAACTGTTGTTAGTAGGAAGGGGGAAGGGTTTTGGCGGTGAGCATAGGATTGATGTAGGTGTAAACAATGGCAGTCCTTTCAGTCACAGGGAGCCATACTTACAGTTGTGGAAAGGATTGTCATTGTACATGCTAGCAATGTTTGAAACCAGGCTGTGCAACTGCTGCTCGACCACTTTCGGAATCAAAACTTGCTCCGGCTTGAGCTGGTTCTTTTGCGCGTCTTCGTCGAAGTCGGGCAGGGCAATAATCTCTTTCACTTCTTCCAATGGCGTCGCCGCAGATTTGGCCTCATCGACAATTGACAGTTGACGAGATGGTTTGGCTCTTGTGGACTTGGCCACATTTCGCTTGGCAACAACCTGTTTTAGGAGTCCTAGAAGCATCTCAACTGTTATCGACAGCAAATGTTTGGATTGTGAGAACACACTGTACCTGTACAAGGCCATTGACTCACCAGTCACGCACGGGGGGGTACTTACCATTCCAGTCAATAAGCCTATTCGTTCTCGCGTCCAATCCTGCAACCCTCGGGCCGTAAACGCTTCGGGGGATCATCAGGTCAGAGTCGACGGAAGCCGTTGATCTGGCTCGCTCGCCGTGTACATTCACCCAGTACGACTCGAGGGATCCTTTTCCTTTGGCTAATTGATTTTCTCGCTTCTCCAACCACTCTCCCTTGCCGAACTTGATAATTTGATCCGCAGTTTCCTTAGATGTATGGATGCGTCCTCGAGAACCAGAACTTTCCAGACGAGCACATGTGTTCATTGTATCACCAAACAGCTGGAATCGGGTACGCTCTCCACGCAAAACCCCAGCAGTCACGGGCCCTGTGTGCATACCGATGCGGAGCTCAAGATCTCCCGTGTCAGGGCCAAGAGTGCATTCGAGCTCCCTGGTGAGCACCCGCATCCTGGCCAAGATTTGCGAGCCAAAGCGTGCCATGGCGATCGCATGGTCAGCTCTGGGGTCGGGCAGACCGGCCACGCAAACATAGCAATCCCCCACGGTTTCAACTTTGAAGACGCGACGTTTCTTGGCAATCTTGTCAAACGCTTGGAACAGCGTTTCCAAAAGCGTGAATACTTGGGTTGGCTCGCGGACAGAGGACCAAGCTGTAAATCCACTGATATCCGCAAACATAACTGTACAATCCAAAAAGAGGTCAGCAAGTGGTCTGCCAGGAGCCACGGCTCCATCCTTTCCATCATTGAGAAAGGTTTTCAGATTTCCATACTTTCCTCGAGCTTGTTGTTCCGCCTTGTCTTCCAGGAGCCGATCACGAAGGTGGTCTGGAACAAAGGAGCTGACAATGGCATTCGACTTGGCCGCATTCACAATCATCATTTCATTTCTTCTCTGAACCACTGTATCGTAGATGAAGTAGACGAGTGCCACCATGAGGAAGGTACCGGCCACCACAGCAGCGAAAATAGCCGGTGTTGCTGTCTTGTAGTCCTCTTCAAAGGCCTTGCTGGGGAAAATATTCTGTGTTGGGAACGAGGACGTGAAGCGTGAGTAAAAGCACTATCAAAGATACATCACATTCATACTCCCCTACTAAGCGGAACTCTTACCATCCAGTACATGCAATGACCAGGAGTGGAACGGGCATCGGGATGCGTCTGCAAATTGAGGTCGACAAACATACCCATATCCTCAAATTCCGTGGGGTGCAAATCCCCTTCCCCAAGATACCATGCGTCCTTGCCATCAATCCTGTACGTCACCGTCTGGTTGCAGGTATTTCGAATCACGCAGATCATTCCCTTGACATTGTCGGGAAGAAGATTGAGCATGGAAACATCCCATGCCGTGGCCAAGGCAAACATGGCGACAATCTCCGAGGTGGTGTCACCAGGATGCTTGTGAATCGGAGAAAAGGTAAAGGAGTGTGGATTTGAGGCACCATCGGGAGAGGAATGCATCTTCGCGTGTTCATCATCGGGAAGATTGGCAAAGGGCTTGATGGGAGTATAGACGGATTCGTCGTGCAACTTCATCACGGCATGGAACCCATCACTGATCACCTGATCCCCGATGAGATTGTTATTGATGGTGGGTCCATACGCACGAGCCGGTGGAGACTGCACGGTTCGAGCAAAGTAATAGGGACGATCAATGTCGGGCACAAACGACCCGTTGACCTTGTGGGCAATGTAGGAATTGTATTTGGACATGTTCATGTCCAAAAAGTCCAAATGCCCATATCCCTGCATGTGTGCTTCTTGGACGAAATCCTCGACGCGGGGGGTGATGAAATCCACGTAGGAATCACGTTGTTCGTCCACCAAAAAGTTATTGACACTGACAAACTCGGCGTTGGAAATCCTCTTGAAATCTTTGGCCAAGGTCTCGTAGTTGGGGACAATAAAGTAGGGCCAAGGACTGCTTCCATTGCCAGCTGCCAACGCATTGCTAGCAATGGTATGCTCGAACATGCGCAAGGCCTCGCGAAGGGTCGCTTGCTGTTCAATGGCAGCATCACCCACAGTGCGAGCGAATTGAGCGTACTGTGCGTTGTGGAAGAAGAAGAAAAGGGTTAGTATCTCAATCTTCGTGACGAAACAGTGAGCTCTTTAACCTTCCTTCACACACAAAGAGTACGACTTACCACATTGCGAAAGTTCTCATCTTCTTGATTCACCAACAAGATGTAAGTGGTAACTGTCACAGCCACGGCCGTCGCAAGGAGCGCCAAGGTGACCATGATACGCCAAACACGGACCTGGGCGGTTTCTCGCTGCGACTGTTTGCGAATCTCTTGGATCTCATCGCGTTCTTCCGAGAGGTTGGACGACTCGGTAAACGTCATGTCGGCAAGGTCGTCGTTGTCCATCATGTCTCTGTCTGGAGCGCACATGGTGGAGGTTAGTATAAGCTTTTTTTTAAAAAGGATTGGGTGAGTAGAAGTTTTGTGTGTTTAATCTCCGTTGGGAAAAATTATGAAACCGGGACGAGAGTTGCTTCACTGACTAAGCGTTATGACACCACTTTTTCTCAATGCAAATAGTGAGCAGGCCGTTCGCGGTTTTGGATGTCGGCCGTATCCTCGACGGGTAATAAACACTAAGTTTCTTCAGCACTCGTACATTTTCAGTACATTTGTACAGCCGGCTTCGCGATCCTTATGCCCTCCATCATAGAGCTTGTTGTAGTACACTGTAGGCCATTCTTTGTTTTATGGTGTTATTCACTTCTAGCTAGCTAGGGCCGGGCAAGTCATTGCAACGTCAGCTACTTATTTTTTGATTGAGGGTTAACAAATTTACGATATCAGCCATGACAAAGAATCCTTCATCCGAATATGACCGCACTAAGAAGTCTTCAATTCGGTCTTGTGCCTTTTTGTTAAATACATTACAATTATCGATTGAGAAAATGACCAACGACGGGAAACCAAGTGAGGAGATCGAATATCACATTTATCAGCCTGGGGCAGTGTAAAACATTCGCTATTCGTTTTGATTGGCTGAGCTCTTTTTGCGTTCGTTCACAGTTAAGCAGGTGAACCAGCATCTACTTTGTCGACCAAAGCAATTCGTTTCTGCAATTTTAGATTTATGGGACTCATTTCTGTTTCGCCACTGGTTTCTGAAATCGTGGAAGTTTTCTGCAATTACTCTGGAGTATCTTTCTCACTGTAGAAAGTCTCTATCTAAAATGTTAAAGCGGGAGAGGGCGCCAATTGCCTCCAATGACCCCTACAGGCGGCAAAAAGTGAGACTGTAAACTGGCATGACCCGGTTAGTTCCCTACAATTACTGAAGCTTGACCGACCAGAACAGCGTGGCGGCTCTCAGATATGTCTTCTTGTGATTGAAGGGAATCTCTGCTGCGGTAGTAAGTAGTCTTACACCGCGGTATTGTAATGCGATTGATAATTTAGAAAGCAGACAATAGGCCTCGGCAGTCTCTTTCTATCTCGTGCGTGGCAGAATTGGATCGACGGATTATGCCACCCACCCGCCTTCACTTGTGCTACTGTGGTAATAGCTAGCTTGTAAGCGGTACGTGACGGCATGGTCTGGACTGGACTTCATCCAAACTGTCCGACGGAGCAACCTCAGCCTGCACCGGGAATTGCTATGCGGCGGTGATCCAGAATAGCTTCCACTGAGTGAGACGGAATTCAAACTGTTGCTTTATGTCTACTGTATCGATCTAGTAGATGATTGAAAGTTGCATACAGAATTTCAGTCAGGTACCATACCAGCCCTACTACGGCAGCCCAAAAGGTGCCGGCAGGTGATCAATTCGTTGTCGCCGGGCCCTGGGCAATGTGGGAGAGACTGATCCTGGTGATGCTTCTTCGACGGAGCTTTTGTGGCGCAACTATCTAACCCTTCTGCTCCTTCTAGTTTTGGCCAGGCTACCGACAGTGCCGCTGCCCTCCACACGTGTCGGGACGATTTCCGACTGCGTACAAAAAAATGTGTGGCCTAGTTCTGCACTAGGACTTGACAGCGAGACTGAGCTAGCTAACACTCAACTAGACAGCGACTAGTACCAGATAGATAATAGCCGAGGAGTCGTCTCTGTCTGAATGACGGAATTGATCCGCTTAGTACATCCGTCGAGCCAAACGGTGCTTCACACACGGGGCCTTCCTCAGTCTGAGAGCATTGGTCTCGGAATGGAGTACATCAGGTTGTTTCCGTCGTGGATGAACCCGACCGCTTGCGTTCTGACTGTGATGGTCAGGTCGCTTCATTTAGCCTGACGGACTGAGACAGTGAATGCCGCAAGCATGCGGGGTCCCGGGCTACCACCGCGAGTTCTACTAGGAGGGCTGAACAGAGCGAGCTCTGACCTACGACCACCTTGCTCCATTGCAGTCGCAAGCTGCCGCACTCCGTCGCTACAGTGCAGCAGTTGGCATCTTTGTCGTTTCAACGGGTTGGCTGTTTTGCTTCTTCCCAACGACCAAATCCGACCATGGCCACTCAGGTTTGCCTCGCTCCAGTACCGAAGTTCAAGACACTGGTGCCTAGTAGAGCAGCTCCTGGCCCGGGAAAGCATTGCTAGCGGTGTACTGGGCGTTCCGTCTGAATGAATGGATCAGCCGACCCCTAAGATTTCCCACGGATTTATGTGGGATTGAGCACACATGGCACCGTGACCATGCACATCAAAACATGTTGTCGGTTTCCTGGATGACTTTAGTCCGTCAGGCAACCATCGTTCATGTGGGCCGGGTCCACCACTCACCGCTCCGTCGTTCTGCCAGTCAGGTCACGGTCTGCTACGAGGGTACCAGGTAAAATAGATTACAAGATAGCTGATAGCTCTAGCTAGCTAGAGTGGCTACTAGTACATTACCTGGTAGCGGCTGAGGTGCCACCTGGGTCTTGGCTAAGCACTACCATTCGTTGCACAAGTGGGCTAGCTAAGTACTGTACTACCATACCTTCTGTTGTAGTGTATGATTACGATTGCATGTCACATGTCTTCTGTCGTTTAACCGGGTGGCTATTCGCACAAAACCTTTGAGACCTCACTTGCTCCTTCAACGGCTCACGGAATCCACCGGAGTTGCGAAACACTGCCGAATAGAAGGAAGCGGTCTTTTCCGCTCACTTTTTGGTCAAAACGAGAACATAGACAAACGGTAGTGTTAATCAGAGGACCCTTCCCTTGAAGCCTTCCGCACTTCGCCTTTCGTACACTTGTAGTCTGCCGAATCAACGGATCCGAGTGGTCTTTTCCGCTCACTATTTGGACAAGCGAGAACGAACGCTGATGCGATTGGAAACGGTACTAGTAGTAGTGTCCGTTGAACACTTGTTAACAGTCTTACGAGTAAAGGGAAGCGAGTCATCAGTCTGTGAGCGGACTTGACTATCATGGCAAATGAATGAGGATAGATCCACGAAAAGATATATCCCATGAAGACAATTTGCAAGGGCGTCTTATATTTTGCTCGACAAAAGCATTTCGAAAGAACAATAAAGACAGAGACACAGCCAAGAAATAATAAATTGAAACGAGATCACTACAACAACCATGGCATGGCATCATGATTTTCGATTGGCCATTCAAAAAACAGCATCGGGTGCTTCATTGTTGGCATCCCACAACTATGTGGACTCTCTTGCTCAACTGACAGAGGCGTTTCATGGTGTCCTCACCACGAAACAAGTTCTTGAGAGGGACACCCATCTGCAGTGCGAAGATTCGGAAACTCTGTGCATTCCATGTGTAGCAGCAAAACAGCAACTCTTTCCAGCCCACATTCAGCACCATCCAGAGAGTAACTATTCTTCATCAGACGCCTACGATGGATACAATGGGTTAGAATTTCATTTTCTGTGTAAAATACCAATCGTCTTTGATGGGAATTCCATACTTGGAGAGGATACGACAACCGCAAGTTCTGCTGCCATACCACGGATCCATCATCATCAGCACGTATATCAGGGAGTGAATCTGCTTCTCGCCACCATACTGTACAACATGGCCCTCATTATACATCTTCGTTCCGATTTGACAGTGGACCGCAAAATCGCTCTGAATCTCTACAACAAAGCCTTTGACATTCTCAGTGAGCCCATGATTGTACACCAAAAGATGGCCAACGATACCGACGTTCGAGCTTTGTTGGCTATTATTTTAAACAACAAGGCTGTGCTTTTGTATGAAAATGGCGACTACAGTGGCTGTCGGACCTCGCGCAACTTGTTGATTTTGTGTCTCAATACCATATCCACCAAGAGCCAAAAGTCCTTTCTGAGTTCCACACAGGACATTTCGGAAATGTACAGGAACGGATTCTTGCTGGTGCCGCCTTCTGTGGCTGGAGCTGCATAGCCACGAACGGAAAAGACAATCAAATGCCAGGGATGGGATGACTTGGTTTTGCGATCCATTACGGGAAACACTTTACGTTTCATCAATCTTACCCAGAAGTCGACCCAGTTCAACTTACTATTACCTACACACTACATAAGATATATACCGTATATATTTGACACTACTAGTAGTAGTCATACGCAAAAGTGGTTTCTATTATATTTTTAAAAATGTTCGAGTGTTGACATTTTTTTCAACCACACCACAACCTGAAAATTCCCCAAATCATAATATTCTATCGAATGGAATGGCACACACACATTTATTTTGGATGATCTATCCATCACTTGCCTCTAGTAGGGCTTTTCTTTTTTGTGCAAATTTCTCAGTCGCTACTGTTGCTATCGGCAATAGCCAGACTGTACTTGGAAGGATCCATGTACCAGGATTCACTCCACTTATCCGGTGCGGCAAAGAGCAACTGGAACCGGTTGCGCAACAAACCCAAGGGAGCCGTCGCCATGGCCTCTTCAATGGCAGCCGCATGATGCTGCCATGCCGACATGAGGTCCGTGTACATGGTCTGCAACATGGAGTACGCCAAATTGCGCAGCGACTTGGGGTTGATCTTTTGGCCCATTTCATCTTGACATTCCTTGTTGCGCAAGAATTCTTGTCCACCAAATTGGATAAAGCCCTTGGCAATGCCCACGCGTTGATCCATCATTTTTTCCGTCCAACGCGACGAACGAAGTTCGTCCTTGGAGTTGGGAATTTGATCCAGGGCGGCCTTTTTCAGGGCTTGTGTCACAAAGAGGGGTGCTGTGACGATGCGATTGTTGATCTGCGAATCGGCAGTACCATCCACACTGCAGACACTGCTATTCGAGCTTCGCTTCTTGCTGCCACTGCTGGGTGCCGTAGGAACTACATCGACACTGTTGACAATGACATTCCAAATGGGTTCATTTTCGTGAAAGTCCTTGACGTGCTTTTTGATACTGGAAATGGTCTTGGCGCGTTGACGACCTTGGACTGGCTGTGACCAATCGACCTTGTGATCTCCCAATCCCTTGATGTGGCGATTGCAGACGGGGCAAACGCAGCTGACGGAATCGGTAAGGCCGGTGCCAATATCTGGATGTTTTTCGGTGTGCATGGTCTTGTTCTTGTCTTCTGCAGTAGTTGGGCTTCCCTTGCTACTACGATTACTGGCGTCAGTAGTAGTAGTAGACTTGGAACAATCCACCAGAGCTGGTGGTGGACTGACGGTACGAGCCTTTTTGGTGGCTGGAGGGTTGGCCTCTTGGACGGAGGAGGGTCTTGGATGCACCACACCGGCACTCTGATGGCGAGTACTGGTAGTCTCCTTTGGACTGCTGGTGGTCGACTGGTACACAAAGGATGTGTTCATGTTGGTGGGCATGACCGCGGTCATGGTCTCTTGGGGTGCCTTGGGTGGAGCCAGCTGCTTGGGCGGAGCAAGCACAGGCGGATTGACGCTTGGCTGGAGGACATTTCTCCAAGTAGTAGTATTCCCTTGTGGAGGCTGTGGCTGTTGTGGGCGAACAGTATTGCAGGCATAATGTCCAGCCACAGCCGTCGCAAAGTGCTGAAGACTTGTTGGTGGTGTTGCTTGAGGAGAAGGAGTTGCGACCTGCAGCGTGGAGGATGCGCATGGAGCAGCCGCTGTTGCCGGTGTAGGACTACCCGACGTACTCACTCGGCGGGGAGGACATGCGGTTGGTGGACGGGCCGAGCTCGAGCCCAGCGCAAGAAGTGCCTCGGAAACAGCAGCTTCTGTGCTTGTGCTGGCAGCCGAAGCCAATGTAGTGGAGTAAGGGGTGGAAGATCTGTCATGACGGAAGTTAGTGGTTCAAGATTTCACCAACAAGAAGCGAACAGGAATTGAAGAAAAAAGAGGCATTGTTGTTAGCTACTTTCAAAAGACAATACACAATGACACTGGCAACCAACACTAACAAAAGAAGAGCGTACTTACTGTTGCATATGATGATGATGATGATGACTCGAAGGCCCGTACAAGACTCGTTGTTGTTGGATAAGAGAATCTGTCATGGTGGCCGTGGGGCATTTGGTGGAGAAATACTCCATGTTACTGGGGTAAGAATAGCCTTGTTGATGATTCATGGTGCTTGTGTATTTGAAGAAGACAAAGGCAAGAAGTTGGTCGGTTTAGTTGGTCTAACGATCTGTAATAGCTATCGTCGGTGGTAGCTAGAAGTTATGATTATGATTATGAATGGCTTCCGTTTTTGAGGATTGTTGGTTTACAGTATTATTATGGAGAGTCACCCAATCAAAATTTGTGAGAAAATCCAGATTTCCGGAGGTGAAAGACCAAGCTGCGAAGCTGGTGGCATTGGTGGAGCGATCTTTTTTTTTGTCGGTCCCCATGTTGGTGGAGGAGGAGGAAGATAAGCGGTTGACATCATAGCATTTGGACAAAAATGTCGGATCTATAATTATCTATCCGTTACAGTTCGCGACTTTCTCACTTTTCATCTTTTTCGATTGGCATTGTTTGTGCTTTTTCTACGAGCATTGCTGTGTATGTAGAGGTCTAGGGATTCCCAACAGAGGATAAAACATTAAATAAATAGCTACTCGTGGTAAGTTAGTAGGCTGTTAGTAGTTGAGTCGTAACGGTCAAATTCAAATTCGAACCACACAACAGCAACATGTTCAGGTCACGCGCCCTTCCCGCAAGAAAGACACCGGATTTCCAACGACGAAAGCACGCATGCATTGGCTGATTGGTAGCATTGGTTACACAAAAAAGGATTCTGTTTTTATTGCGTGGCTGTGCAACACGCAGCGGTTAGTCTACAGTTCGGAACCGGTCGCGAACAAATAACCGGGGTGATAAAATGCTGGGTGTGCGGGTGAATAGCAAGCTGCTATCATTAACTGCTCTAATAAGATTAAGGTTATTTCAGCCTTACTCAAAGCAGTGCATGTTGCAAAGTCCTTCCTTTTTCATTATGATAGTCACTACTATCAATGCTGTGTGCTTAACGTTTCTTTCAAACACTTTCTGTTATCTTTATTTTAGGATTGTGAGACGACCAAAGTCATCTCCTGTTTCATTGTTTCTGTCGATCCACGATTGTCAGCTTTGACATGCTTCCAGTTCACACCACCCCGCCATTTGCCTTCTGTTTGTCTTCCAAGATAGACTTGTTTAGTTACCTAGCGCCTGTGTCCACACACATGAACAGTGGAGAACCTGCTTTCTTATGCTCCGGACTCACATGCCAACTAGCACGTCTGTCACTAACCGGCATCTCCTTGCAAGGAACACATGTGCGTCTTTTCGTTGTTCATCTGGCCGTCAACAGTGGAATGCCCCTTTGACAAGTGCAATTGGTAAAGTTAGACCAAAGCAACACTGTCGGGCACATGCCTTCATGGTCCCTAGGCACCAGGAAGTCAACAACGGTGCTAGTAGGCATAGCGCCAATTTGACATCTGACATGTGACTTGTTTTGCTTTGTACTCAAACATTCAGTTGTTGATGGTCACGTTGCTGCACATGTCACTGAAACATGAGACTTGTTGACAGCATGTGCAAACTAAGACCTTCACTTTATTCAACAATTGTCAAGTCATTTTTGCAAATTTGAACACTGCTTCTGGAAATGAATTGATCAAATTTTGACCAATTGTTCAGTTTGTGGTGAGACAAACAGGGGGGCATTGTCATAGCTTTTTTCGCAAGGTGCACATCATTTGCTTTGCTGATCCCCTGAGATGCAAGAAACCGAAACCCCTTTGTAAACAAGATGGAAACAAGACACATGAACAATGGGTGTTGTCTGCATGTCTGAGAAAATGAGGTTTGCTCACTTTTCAGATGCATTCAAATTGTTTGCTAAAATCAAATGTCAAATCAAGTGAAAATGTCATTGTGTGACATGCCATTTGAACTGTTGAGATGGTAACTGCTGTAATTTTGTCATCCCCAAAAAACACACACGTCTTTTGCCTTCATAACATGTTTGTAAAACCATTAAAAATGCGTTGCTGTTGTATTTTGGGTCTCCCAAAACCAAACACACGCATTCGTTGCACACCTCACCTAACAAACCAAGCAGCAGCATCCAGGCAGCAACCCCACAACAACCAACAGCACAACCTTGCATGAGCAACACATTGCGTCAGTGCAGCAACAATTAACATTTGACGTTGCAGCTGCTTTGAAACACTGTTAAGCATTCCCAGCATGGAGGGGG